>UMKX01000007.1_pt1 | contig 13863 bp, 19 predicted proteins | sample 1966471 | NCBI WGS metagenome assembly UMKX01 (sample SAMEA4836188, study PRJEB28245) | human gut metagenome | biome: gut microbiome; material: fecal sample | place: Denmark | collected 2008
AAATCCTCGTGTCACTGGTTCGATTCCGGTTCTGGGCATTTCGCAGGACACCATTTATTAAAATGGCCGCCCTGCTTCATATATAAACATGCGGGTGTAGTTCAATGGTAGAACACCAGCCTTCCAAGCTGGATACGTGGGTTCGATTCCCATCACCCGCTTTTAAAAACCCTTGATTTTTCAAGGGTTTTTAATTATTTTTGCTTAATTTGATTTTGAATAGTGCTTTTTAATTTATTAGCAGCACTGCTATTATACAGAGAGTTAAGCTGATAATATGCGACGCTACGAAGCTTTTTCAAACGATCTTGGGTAGATAATCCCTGATGTATTAAGTCAGCATTCATACTTTCTAAGTTAACCAGCACGATGAGTTGCTCAACACTAGCGAAATCACGCATATTTCCCCTCTTAAATCCTGTTTCTTCTCGCCATTGCTTTGCTGTTTTTCCGAAAATAGCTACGTTTAAGATATCGGCCTCTGTTGCATATTTATAGCTTTGTTCTTGTTTGGTCAATTCTGGTGTAATCAAAAACTCTTTGATAGCATCTGTATGTATTCGATAATTAATTTTTGACAATTCACGCTTAGTATCCCATCCAATTTCCAGACGGTGTGCTTCATCTGATTTTAGACGTTGATAATCTTTGATGACATATAATTTAAATTCCGGAGAAACCCAGGAGGCAAATTCAAAAGCAATATCAGTGTGAGCGAAAGTTCCACCGTATCGTCCGGGTCTTGAAATGATTCCAATAGCATTTGTAGAAACTATCCACTTTTGTGGAGATAGTGTAAATGAATTCAATCCAGCATCGTTTTTAAACCCCTCGAATTCGAGGGGGTTAAAATTCGGGTTATTCATTTTTTCCCATAAACCAAGATATTCTATTGTGTTTCTGTTTCGCAGCCAATTCGCAATAACACCAGATGGATCATCTGGATTTCTGTATTTTGCTATGTCTGTTAAAGAAATGTAATCTTCATTTGATTTGGTATCAGTAATTAAAGATATTTCAGTTCCATTTGCATTTAATTTCATATGCTCTCCTCCATAATTTTCGTATATATTTTTTAGATTATCATGACACTTGTATCGCACACCAACACACCAGAAATGAATCTTCACTGTAATTGCACCGGTGCAACTATATCAACTCGAGCACGGACAATCCCAGTTTTCAGCCATTTGTTGTTGAGTTAATCCGCTTTTATTCGTAATGATTTAAATACATTTGGAAAATAACCCATGAGATGTCTCCCTCCAATCAAATTTGTAGAGCTGCACTACAATAATTGTAGAAAACATATGTTCCCGTGTCAAGATAAAAGAAGCATCATTTTTTGACCTGGAACAATTTCATAAAACTCAAAATTAGGTTTGACTTTCAAGAGATCTTGTCTAAGCAGAAGGATGCAATGTTGATGAGTACGTGAACGAGATGCATGCGGATGACTGATTATAACAAGGTGCCCCGGCAGACTGAATAAAAAAGTGAATACCTCCGATATACATGATAGAACAGGTAGACCCGGGAATAGGAACGGAGGTTTATATGCAGATTGGTGGAGTAGGAAGCGGACATGACACATATTCTCATCAGGTAACGGAATGTCTTCATGAGCATGCGGCTCAGACGGATACAGGCAGCATGGCGAATAAAATGGCAGACGGACAGGAGACGCGGACGGCAACAGAAATCCTGCAGGATACTTCCAATGAAAATATGATGTCCTGGGTGCAGAAGATCGGGAATAGCGGAAAGCAGCTCTTACAGAAAATCTGGGGAGAGAGCAAGGAAGCTAATGATGCGATCACTTCACAAAATGGCAACGGAAATCATATTGCAGGGCAGGAGACGCTGGTCACCGGGAATTCTGTAGGAGTAAAGACTACAATGAACAGGGCGGCAATGGAGAATGCGGCGACACATACTTATTTCCGGCCTGTGGAAGCAAAGGATGCCATGCCGGCGAATCCTTTTCAGAAGGTGCGTTATCAGGTACAGAGGGTAGCGAGAAAGTTGATGGACCGGCTGCCGGGGCGATTTCTGGGATCCCATGCCGGCGATTTTTTGCAGACGAAACAACAGCAAACGAAAGAAGATCTGCGGAAGAGAAGTCAGTATAAGCAGGATGATCAGGAGATCGAGTGCATTCTCACGGATGAAAGCTATCTGACAGATTCCTATAACCGCAAGGGTGAGTACAGCCATCTGACTACGGATAAATAATTATATTACAAATTTTACGAAAAATTTCAATAATTTGCTTGACAGTTTGGCATTCATCATGTAATATAGTCTTTGCTGTGAGACACAGCAGACATTCATAAGATTGCGGATGAATGCCGATACAATTAATTTCATACCTTCAAGATACAGGTTTTGACCTGTACAATATGCGCGAGTGGCTCAGCGGTGGAGCACCTCCTTGCCAAGGAGGGGGTCGCGGGTTCGATCCCCGTCTCGCGCTTACCTTAACCCTTATCCGTCTGATGATTCAGGCGGATTTTTCTTATATGTCTAACAACAGTATCAGATATATCTTACTACATTAACTCACATACTTCAAGCCATCTTGCATATAATTATATATATTTACATAGTTATCAGACCGAGACAATATATAACAGTTCTCCGTAGTCGATAACAAACTATGCCCCATGAGATCTGAAATAACACGAGTCGGAACACCATTATCATGGAGCGTACTGGCAAAAGTCTTTCGTATCTTATGACTATTGAAATAGTCCACTTCACAAAGCCTGCAAAGTCTTCGCAATGTTCTATCCAATGACCGCACCAAGATAGTATCTTTTCCATCATAAGCAAGATAAGGAGAATTATATTTACATATCTTATGATGTTCCGCAATTTTTTCGTAAAAGGCTTTTACTTCCGGAACAATAGGAATTTCACGAACACTATATATAGTTTTCGTATCCTCTACAACGTTATATACCATTGCACCAAGCCGAGAGCCATCCTCTGTCCGGTTATAAAATTTACATTCCGTTTTATAAATACGAACTACTCCTGCATCAAAATCAAAGTCATTGAATGTAAGGCTTGCAAGTTCTCCAATACGCAAACCCAAATAAAAATTCATACACAAACAAAGACAGGCAGACTGTTTTTCATTATAAATTTTCTTATTCAGAACTGAATCGAAAACTTTATGAATAGCAGACAAAGGAACACAAAACTCCTTATATGCCGACGATTCCAAACTATCAAGGGGAACATAACGCTTAATTTTCTCCCAGTCATATAATTGCGCACCGCCTATCTGTAAATCTTTTGCATAAACCAAAACATTATTGATAATCTGCATTATCCGACCAAACTCCTTATAATTAATATCACCGTGCTTAATAACACATGAAGTCAAAAAATCAATAATATTAGTTGTTGATATTTTTGAAATGTACTTTTCAATAATAGGATCATTTGCATAATACTTATTAAAAGTAACTTCTATACGATCACAAGACTGCTCCTTGATACGTTTTAGTTTCATTAAAAACCATTGCTTGTATACATCATAAAAAGTAATTTCTTCATAAGCCTGCACATCAATAATATTTTTGTCATAGCCAATATCTAACCATTCCTTTTCCGTCATGCTCTACCACTTCCTTCGCTTTTTCTTATCTGGTATTACATAGATATTTGTATCTCCATCTTTTTCGTTACGATTATAAAAACCGCTTTTCATAAGTGATTCAATGACTTTATATGTATCGTAGGAATCACGAATTTCCTTATCATGCACAAAACAGTAAAAACGAATATGTTTCCACTGTTGAACCTCTCCATTAGAATCAAGAATAGGTCTAACTGCATGAACGATAGTAAAGACCCCTAACAAAGTCATACACTTGCGAACCTCTGTACATTGTGCACGAATATCCTTTGCAGGCTGATAGAAGTTCTGTGTAGTAGCCATGATAATACGTCTATTCTTACGATTCTGCGTGACAACTTCAAACATTTCCGGTGGGAAATCTTTTGATTGCTTACTGGAAAACCAATTTTGAATTTCATCCAAGCCAACAATCACACCGTATATACCATTCTTATAATCTATAAGTTGCCGCCAGTTCGTCAAAGCACCATCTTCATACTCATAGGATAAATTAGTGATACACTTTGCACGGGGATACTCTTTCTGCATCATCATAATATCCCTAACCATGGCAACCGTCTTACCTTGCCCTTGTCGTCCGGTATAAATAACCAAACCTTGATATTTGAAATAATCAGGATCACGATCATATATATCAGCTACATACATCCGAGGAGCTTCGTAAAATATTTTTACAAGTAAATTACTTTGAGGTACGGGTTTATGAAGTCCTCTCTTCAAACGTCTGCCCTGCGTATATTCCTTTATAAAAAAATAAGCAAAACTAACAAACCACACTAAAATAAGACCACATAAAAAATATATAGGATATTTAAAAACTTGAAAAAAACCTAACAATATTTGCATATAGACACCACCTTACATAAACGGTATGAAATTGAACAACATTTTCATGAATGCAAGTCCTATTTTAAATATTTCTCTTAAAACAATACATGAAAACAAAATAACTATTGTATCAATAGGAACAAAATAAGCTGCTATTGCCACATAGTCCAAAAACGAACTAACAAGAGACATACCAGGCACAACAGATTGCAAAGAATCAGCTAACTGCGATAACGTACTTAATATAAAAGCAATTATAGAATTACCAAATATCAATAACATAATTTCACCACCTTACAAACGTGTCAGAACATTAGTAGCACCACTGGTAGCATTGAGCATATTCTTTACATCAAAGAACTGTCTTACACAAAATGCGGCATACAAACATGCAGATTCAACACTCATTAATAATTCATGATACGGAGCGAGCCAATCAAATGTCATTTCTATATCACCAACACCATATTTAGACATAACAGTCTTTGAAAACGGTAAAGTAATCACGGGCGGTTTAGGATTTGACATACTAGTAAGCCGATCTATTATAAGTTGTATGTTAGACTTACTTTCTTCAATAAAAGTAAATTTTGATTCTACACTTTCAATAAACCCCACTATCGTATCATCCCAAAAATTCAATAAGTTACTGGGAACATCTAACAGATCTTTAAAAATATCCTTAATGGAATCAGAACCAAATAAATTTTCCCAAAACTTCAAAATGTCTTTCGGAGCATCCGCAATAGCTTGTAAAATATCGGAAAATGAATGCTCATTGAAGAAATCTTTCCAAAAAGACAAGACAGTTTTGGGTGATTCAATAATCGCATTCACAACATCCGGTAACTGCTCTTTCCACCAATTCCACACGGTAGTAGGAGTATCAACAATAGCCTGCAATATTTCCGGTAAATGATCAGACCACCAACCGGAAACCGTTAAAGGAACATCTTTTATAGCTTGTATCACACTAGGAAGATTATCTTTCCACCAACTCGATACAGTAGCAGGAACATTTTTAACAGCATTAAGCAATTCAAGAAATGTATGACTTCCAAAAAAACTCTTCCATGCGTTAAAAATATTACTCGGAGCATCCATGATAGCCGTAATAATATCTCCGATACTATGACTACCTATGAAATTCTTCCAAAAGTTAATCATAGTTGTAGGAACATTAACAACGGCACTGGGAAGTTCCTTTATATTCGTAAGAATATTAGCTAAACTTTCTTTTACGGATGCAAAGAACCCTTTTTCTTCCTCGGTATTTGAACCGGAAGAACCGGAGCCAGAGGAGCCGGAACCGCCAATTACAGTCGAGCCACCACCAGTAATATTTCCACCAGTATCCGGAGAAGATTCAGGAACATCCGCAATATTTTTCATATCCTTAAATTCTGCACTTGAAATATTACGAACATATGATATTTCACCAGTGTAAATCTGTCTAATAGGATAAGAAACCATTACATAATAATTACGAGGATCAAAAGAAAGAATGCCACCAAGCTGTTCAGCACAACTTCCAGTTGCATAATTATTACAACGTAAAGACCAATTAAATCCATCATTAGATACATAATAAAGAATCTTGGTTTTAGAATCATTTTGTCTAAAACCAAATGTAATAATATTAAACTCTCTATTAAATGGACTTCTCGAATCGGTATCATTACAATAAAGCGGCAAACTTGTATAAAGAGCAATATATTTATAGGAATTAAAATCACTCCATGAATTTTGAATCTTATACCTAAAAGAATCTAATGAATAAGTACCACCATTGTACGATACACTTTTTCGTGTCATAGGATTAGAAGACGTAGCACGAAAAATATATAAATAAGCATCTTCATCAGAAGTAAATGAAGCTAAAGCGTCTTTAGCAACACTAGATAAATCAAAATAAAATTTAGATGTAGTGTAAGCCGCATCAGACTTTATACCAATACTCATAAAAGCAGAGAAAGCAAGCATCATAGCAAGAACAAATGATGCAACCGACTTTCTCGATTTATAAAATTCCTTACATAAACTCTTAATCTTACTAAACACTTGCTTTCTCCTCTCAATAACTGCATAACCATGGGTAAATCCAAAGAGAAAATAAAACAATGGCAAACGAAACAGCCATACCTAAAGAAACACCCAACAACGCAACCACAAAATTATCAAGGAAACGGATAACCGGACTACGCTTTAATGTTATCAACATTATCCACAGAATCCTGCTGAACCGATTGTCCAACCTGATTACATTCTTCTTTGAGCAAACATATAGCATCATAGTAGTCATCAGCCTTCTTTCTTAACTCATTAATTTCTGCACTCATTTTTTTGCAAGTAGCATAGTACATGAAACAAATAACCATAAAGCAAACACCTAAAATAAGACCCATTGTAAAATCTCCTTTTCTTGAAAATGCACTTTCAATGCACGATTTTTTTGTAAAAAAATAGAGTGGGAAATTCCCACTCTATTACGAACTTGAACCCTTGCTTTAAGCAGCACGCAGAGAACTGAACAAAAAGCCAAGTCCTTTACGAATTGCGATAAAGCCAACAGATACGGGAACGATAACGGGCAGTAAGCCGACAATCTCATTGAACACACCGTTCAACATAGCAGCAGTAACCACACCGGAAAGAACGGGGGTAGATGCCTCGGCACCTGCAAACACCATTAAACTAGGCATAAGCGCATTCTCCTTTCTCATGTATTTTCTCTAACTAAAAAAACCAGTCAAAGAATTTATTGACATTCTTAACCACAGTCCAAATAATACAGACGCAGATAAGAGTTATCAGCAAAGCAAGCTTTTCATTTACCCCCACTAATTCAGTTTCCAAGGAACTAAGATCAACTTGTACTACCTCTGTATACTCATTAGAACCTATTGCGGCATCATTACCACTTACCGTTTCTAATTCATTTAAAGCAGTATCAATAACCACTTCACTTTCACTATCCAGTGAAATTACAGAAGCATTACCCCCGCTTACAGTCTCCATGCAAACGGTTATTTAACCGAGATGCGAGTAATTTCCGGTCTACCGTAATAGTTGAAACCATACTCAAAATCAACGGTCTTGCCAATATCGTCGGCACCAAAATCATTGATCTGATCCTGCGGAACAAACTCTTCACGAATCTGTGCACCAAACGAACCCTTGTCATTCTCTTCCGGTGTATACGGTCTACTTACGGATAAAAGACAAACATTATTGCCTTTCTTACTCACGAAACGTTTAATACCTACCAGTGTTAATGCGACTTTTTCTTTCTGCATATTCTTTTTTCCTCTCTTTCTTTTCACAATCGCATTTATAGTGTCTATGATAAAAGCACCAGGCTTTATATCCGGGGGGGGCAATGGGAAAAATGATCGTTGGTAGGCTAGTCATTTTTTTTAAATGCCAAAACCCATGCCGTAAGGAAGAAGTAGGGATTGATATTGACAAATATACAAATATTTGAAATAATCTTTCTATCAACCTCTTGCTCGACTATTCGACCATACAGCCGAAATAGCCGAGAAGTTTAACCCAAACAAGAATTGCATCTCATTTGTTGATAATAGAATATCACACTATGCACATAGTTACAATATACACTATGCACAAAGATATTTATATATTATTCAACACTATGCACAATGTTAACAATAGGAGAATAATATGGCATTCGATAAAAAGAAATACGACCAGAGTTTTGCAAAAGATAATTACGATAGAATAGCACTCAATGTTAAAAAGGGTGACAAAGAACTCATTGCAAATAGGGCAAAAGAGGTAGGATACGATTCTATCACAGAATATATAAAACACTTAATATATGACGATATGAAAATGAGTGGAAAAACCATTCAAATAGGCAATATCACACAAAAAGGAACAAACAACTCTATAAACATCAATAATTAAGAGGAAACGATAATGAAACAAAGTGGTTTTGGAATAACATCTATGATACTGGGAATTATTAGTTTGCTTTCATCATGTGTAGTAGGTGGCATTCCTATTGTACTGGGAATACTGGGAATAATATTCGCAACAGTAGCCATGTGTCAGAAAGATAGAGCACATGGTACAGCAATCGCAGGACTTACTTGTAGCATTATAGGTTCCGTTATAGGTATCGGTATTATTATGATGGCTACAACTCTTAACTTATTATAATTCTAACTCACCCCTATACCCCCTCTCAAACTCATTGAGAGGGGGTATAATTTTTCTCTCCGTGGCAACCCTCGCTCAGCACGTTCTAAATATATTCTTTACAATCATAGGATTGCAAAGAATATATTTAGCAACGTACCGCTTCACTCGAGATACAATTTTTGTTCAAGGGCAGAAACCGGAAGTATACTGGAAATAATATATAATACTGTGTGACCTAGACAGAGATAGCTTGAATGGGTGTACTGCCAAAATGAATCAGCATTATCTCAATGACCGACACACGGGGTAACCAAGGGGATCTGATAGAAGTGCGTCTATCAGACCCCACGAACACCAGTTTGAAGAGTACAGAAACACGGGGGAAGTATTGCGTCAAGTAAAATCTTCCTTTTCCGAAATGCACGAAAAAGAGTATTTTACTTGACACAATACCACGACAAAAGCCACATAAAAAGGAAGAGTTTGTTTTACTCTTCCTTTACCATTTGCTTCATACAATCACCGCATATTATATTAATTTCTTTTGTGGCTCTTACAGAGTTACCACAACATGGACAAATATATTTCCTAGTAGAACTAGGCTTTTTGGGTGGCTTATTCCCAGAAGAATCACCACTACTGCCACCGGATACACCACCAATCCTTATACTTTCTTGTCTGTTAATTAATATATCCGTCCAACCTTGCGAAATGATATATTCAATCAATTCTTCACTGGGTTCTGTAAGGCTCCAACCAATACGGGAATCTTTATTTATAATCAATCCAACGCTTTCCGCTTTTTCTTTGAATTTCCGGTTGTGATATGTACCACCCCGGGAACAATCTTGTATATTATTCATCAAATGATAGATATGTACCATTTCATGTAACAATGTTGAAACTACATTTTCAATAGGTCTATCCAAAGTGCCTGCTCCTATATTTAATTCATATCGTGCTACGTCCTTGCTTTTCCATACCTTACCACAAGTAACATGTCCGTATGCCCTCGGTGTAGATTGAATTGTAATAATAGGATCTTCAAGTTCTCCGTTAAATTTATCTTGATTAAGCTGTCGATACATTTTTTCTAACATACCACTTACACGACTGATTTTAACTAATTCTTTCATAGACTTTTTCTCCTTTTTAATCCCCGTCAAGCCGATAGGACAGCTACAACAATTACTTAAATTCTTCAAACAGCTTTTCAGTTATATCAAAAGCCTTTTGCAAATCAATAGAAGTAATCAGACCACAATCATATAAAGCATTTGCATAACCCAGTAAATACTGATAACTTGAATCAACCGAACCAAAATTACATTTTCCATACGCTTTCTTAATAAACTCTAGAGTCTTAACTTTTGCATTGTACTCCTTAATAAAAATATCCATATTTTTTACCTCTTTCCTTAACCCTTGATTCTGATTGATTGTGCACTTTCAATCTTCCTTACTCTTATATAATAGCACACTATGCACATGGTGTATATTCGCACTATGCACAAAGTGTTCTTAAATATATGTACACTATGCACAAAGTCTTGAAAGTACACTTTCATAAAAAAAGAACTGTTGAAAATCAACAGTCCTTTACAACATCTTCAAAAAAGAAACTTCCTAACCTTGTCTCTCTTCCGCAAGAGCATCCGGACAACCACCATCAACACAAGTTACACCAGTATAGCTACCACAATTAAACATAATCATTTTCCCTCTTTCTGTAATAAAATATTTTCTTTTTTCTTGCACTTATCTTTAAAACAGCACACATGACATAATTGAAACTTACATACCGGATACATACCATTTTCACAGCTAACACCCACAATACAAGAATCCACATATCGACATACAAACAAATCACAATTTTTCATTGCACCACCTCACTATCAAAAGGAGTGTTTATTAAAAAAGGATACTCATATTTCAAATATGTATCTAAGGGCATTTCACGAACAGTATCATTTATGTATACTTTCACGGTTTTTATTCTCCGTAAAAAAGCATTCCAGGTCTCCTTTTCCTCTTTCTGTATATTTGGATACTGGTTACGTATATCAATGTTTGATATAATGAATATTTTTGTAAAGCATGCAACACGGTTCATATATCGTGCAGGAAGTTCTAACGGATAACCGTCTAAATATTTCAACATATCATCTATACGGAGACTGCTGCGGAACTCTTCAAACACAAGAACATCTTGACCTTTATAGGAATCAAAAGGATGTTCATAATCAGTAACCCGATAAACATTACTATAACCATATTCATCCATAACACTACGGGTTTTACCTGCTCCGGTAGTTCCCCAAATATAAGTAGTTTCAACCCACCGCCATAATTCCTTAAACTTTTCTTCCCTAACAGTCTGTCTTGCCCGTTCTACCTTATCCATGTGAAGAATAAAACGGGGATTTGTTTCAAGAATCTCATAGTTAGAACACCCTTGTTTTATGAGATCATACAACTCTGCCATATCCGCCCGTCTGCCTTGACTTTCTTCCGGTAAAACACCCCATTCCTCATGTGAATCACGGAAATTAGTAGTTCCTTTTTCAGAATCCAACCACTTCCCCTCTTTGAAAACATAATCACGATTTTGCCGAGAATTACCCTCACAAACATCAAAATGACCACCTTTAAACTTATTGCACATGGTTTCTAATCGAACTTGATTTTTGAATACAACATAGATATGCGTATGAAAAGTAGAAGCTTGTTCATCAGCCATACACCAGTAAACAACACTCATTTCTTGAAGTACACTCTTCAAAGCATCATGCGTCCAACCCTTATCAATAGGATTGTTAATGGTAATCTGCCAACGTCTTAATTTTTGTACATTATCAATATCTGTTTTCCTTTTTCCCATATATAAACCCCTTATGTCTCATGTCTCAAAAGTTACAAAACAAGTGAGACATGAGGAAACATAGACAAAATAAGGGGGTTATGATAAAATGTCTCATGTCTCAAAAGTTGGGGGTAATACTGCCGCCTACGGCGGCTCCCCAACTTTTGGCAGGAGAGAAACATAATAGCCAGTGAAGCGGACAGATCGACCTCTCCCCGTTGCAAGGTTTCCACGGGCAAGCCGTTGGAAAACCCTTGCAACGGGGGAAAAGGCTTCGATCCCCGTCTCGCGCTTGAAAAAAAACGATACCAAATCGGTATCGTTCTTTCAGACTGTAGACAAAGCTCCTTCCTGTGAGGGAGCTTTGTCTACAGTCTGTTTATTTATCGTTATTTTTACCGTTATCTTCTCTTTTCCGAATCATGCCTCTTACTTTTTATAGTACCATCTTCCTGTATAGGGTGCAAGTCGTCACTGATGGTTCGTATAAATAATTTTACGCGTCTTTGCTGTATTTTTAAGGTGCAAGATTTGTATAATTCCGATAATTGTAGTATACTGTAGGAAAAGAATTTTCGTAACACATCAGTTCACCATGTATTACAGAAAAGAGGTTATATTTCAAATGAAAAAGCAAAGCAAAGTAACCAGTCAGTCTGCCATGCTGCAGCAAAACACAAGATCAACCTATCGGATACTGATCATCAGCATCGTTATGCTGATCCTGTTCATCGGATCCAACATGTATCTGAGCCGGATCAATTCCCTGCAGCTGGAAGCTACCATGTATCTGAACCAGTATCGTCTGGGTTCCAAGACGCTGACCGCTGCCGTACAGTCTTACGCAGTCACCGGAGACCAGACCTACTATGACAATTATATGAAGGAATTAAACGAGGACAAAAATCGTGACATTGCCTGGGAAGGTCTTCAGAAAGACGGTCTGACCGACAATGAATGGGCACAGTTAAACCATATTGCTGAAATGTCCAACGGTCTGGTTCCTCTGGAAGAAGAAGCCATGGATAAGGCCGGTTCCGGAGATACACAAGCAGCTATTTCTTATGTATTTGGTGAGGAATATGAATCTACCGTACAGGAGATCACTGCAACCACAGATAATTGTATCAATGATATCCAGGCACGTATGGCTCAGAAGCAAAATACTCTGAATCTGATAATGATCACTACCATGGTGATTTTCATTCTCTGCTTCCTGACCATTGCCCACAAGATTGTCACCACACTGACCTTTGCAAAACAGGAACTGCTGATTCCCATTGTAAAAGTATCCGAGCAGATGAAAGTACTTGCGCAGGGACATTTTGACAGCCGTCTGGATCTGCCGGAGGATGACAGTGAAGTCGGCATCATGGTGCAGGCCGTTCATTTCATGAACGACAACTTTACCAAGATGATCACCGAGATTTCCGAGATCTTAGGTCAGATGGGTCAGGGCAATTACCGTGTAGAGCCTACGGAAGAATATGTCGGTGACTTTGTACAGATCAAGGATTCCATGGTGAAGATCATTGCCGATATGAAGAAGACACTGTCCACCATTCAGGTCAGTGCACAGGAGATCGATGGTGGTTCCGAGCAGCTGGCACAGGCAGCTACCGATCTGGCAGAAGGCTGTACCGCACAGGCCTCCAAGATTTCCGAAGCATCCCAGATGATCGACGCTATGGCAAAGAGTATTGAAGAAAAAGCCAGAGTTGCACAGGAGACCGCAGATATCTCCAAGCAGTCCGCACAGACGGTTGCTGATGGCAATGCCAAGATGCAGGAACTGAAAGTCGCAATCGGTGAGATCAGTAAATGTTCCGAGGAGATTCGTTCTATCATTCAGGTCATTGAGGATATCGCTTCCCAGACCAACCTCCTGTCACTGAATGCCTCCATCGAGGCTGCCCGTGCCGGAGAAGCAGGCCGCGGATTTGCTGTCGTAGCCGAGCAGGTCAAGAATCTGGCGGAACAGTCCACCGAGGCTGCCGGAGAGACCACAAAGCTGATCGAGAGCACCATCGATGCTGTCAACAAGGGAATCGCCATTGCAGAAGAAACCGAAGCCAGCATGGATCAGGTAATGGAAGAAGCCGAGGCATCTACCAAGCGTATGGTTGATATGGCACAGGCCCTTCAGGCTGAAGTGTCCAGCGTCCAGCAGATCGATGAAAACATCGCTCATGTGGCCGGAATCGTGGACAACAACTCCGCATCTTCTCAGGAGACCGCCGCTGTCAGCGAAGAACAGTCCGCACAGGTACATACTATGTTACAGCTGATGCATCAGTTCCAGATCTAGTTTTCAGACTGTAGACAAAACGCTTTTGGTCAGCACTCCAGA
>UMKX01049066.1_pt1 | contig 13748 bp, 8 predicted proteins | sample 1966471 | NCBI WGS metagenome assembly UMKX01 (sample SAMEA4836188, study PRJEB28245) | human gut metagenome | biome: gut microbiome; material: fecal sample | place: Denmark | collected 2008
ACAGAGTTAATCTTTGTGTTGAACAGATAGTGGCTGCTAAAATAAAAGGCAAAGCCAAGATAAACAGCCAAAATCACACCAAGCACAACGGCGCAGGCTATAAGCACTTTTTTCTTCATGTAAATCGACCTCCTTGAAGATATGCTGTTGCTGCCCACACCGGGGTGTAGGCGGCAGCTAAAATCAGTTACATTTGTGAAGATGTGACACATCCATATAGTCAGGCAGACCATTCTTGTAGGCTACAGCGGTTTCTCCCTGAATAAGTGGCTTTAAGTATTCGATAAGCTCAGGCTTCACATCATTGCCAGCATCATTGATCCACTCTCTTGGCACAGACTTGGCCTCGTTTGCGATATCCTTGATAGCAGAATATGTGTATTCTACCTGATAAGGATCATTTGAGATGCGCTTCAAGCATACCATTGATGCGGTCACACCCTCTGCTGCAATAGTGACACCCTTTTTACCCTGAGCAAAAGATTCCTCGATATCGGTTAATGATGCAAGATGTGAGGCACAGCGCTGGAGCACGTTTACCTCTACTGAGCGAACCTTAACACCGATGTTTTCCTTTACGATGAACTCAAGAGCTTTTCCGGCACCGCTTAGCTGCTGGTGTCCGAACTGGTCGCATGAGGCATTTGATGATGTAATGTATGAGCCGTCTGCGTCATGTATTCCTTCGGATACGGCAACTATCACATTGTTAGTGTGCGTAAGGGCTTCTTTTATATCGGCAACAAATTTGTCCTTGTCGAAATCCACCTCAGGCAGATATATGAATTGAGGCGCTGTATTGTACTCATTACGTGCGAGCGCGGAAGCGGCAGTGAGCCATCCTGCGTCACGTCCCATGATTTCAACGATTGTCACACTCTTAACAGCATAGATAAAGGTATCATGGGCTATCTCGAGCATGCTTGATGCGATGTATTTGGCGGCAGAGCCAAATCCCGGAGTGTGGTCTGTCATGCACAGATCATTGTCGATGGTTTTTGGAATCCCTATAATTTTCACATCACTGTTGATTTTTTTTGCATAATCGGATAACTTTAATACGGTATCCATCGAATCATTTCCACCGATGTAAAAGAAAGCCTTTACGGAGAGCTTATCAAACTGGTGGAAGATGTATACATATGGTGAATCATCATCCTTGTAATCAGGGAGCTTGTGGCGGCATGAGCCAAGATACATGGCAGGTGTGGTCTTGAGCTTTTCAAGATTAGCATCATCTGCAAAAATATCTGACAGATTGAGATAATTCTCATTTAATATGCCGATTATTCCGTTTACGGCGCCATAGCAGATATCGTATTTCTCGGAGCTTTTTACTCCTGCGATGACTCCTGCAAGGCTTGCGTTGATTGCAACAGTTGGGCCGCCTGACTGGGCGACGATACAGTTTGACTGATTCATTGTAATCTCCTTATTGTGTATTTTAACTATTCTCTTCTGTAAGAATAGTTATGATATAATTTTAAAATGACTACTGAAGGCGCATGGCATATGCACCGCATAATCATATAGATTGTAGTATCAAACATTATTTTTAGCAAGGGTTAAAATGAAAAATATGAATAAATACGAAAATTGCTTATTGTGTCCCAGAAAATGTGGCATAAACAGAAGCACCGGACAAACAGGCGTATGTGGCGTTTCATCTGAAATAAAGGTGGCGCGAGCAGCGCTCCATTATTGGGAGGAGCCGTGCATATCAGGAAAAAGAGGAAGCGGGGCAGTTTTTTTCTCAGGCTGCAGCCTGCACTGCGTGTTCTGCCAGAACAGGGAGATTTCTGACGGAAAAGAGGGAAAGGTAATCAGTAAAGAGAGGCTGAGTGATATCTTCATAGAACTTGCTGACAAAGGCGCAAATAATATCAATCTGGTCACACCGGGGCAGTATATCCCTGATATAGTGTGGGCGGTAAACGATGCAAAAAGCCGTGGCATGAAGCTTCCTATTATATACAATACGAGCGGATATGAAAATGTGACAGAGCTAAAACTGCTTGAGGGCATAGTGGATGTGTATCTTCCGGATTTCAAATATATGGACAGTACGCTTTCGGCAAGGTATTCAAGGGCAAAAGATTATCCGTCTGTCGCAAAGCAGGCGCTTTCAGAGATGATCAGGCAGCAGCCGGATGTCGTGATTGACGATGCGACAGGACTCATACAAAAGGGAGTTATTGTACGACAGCTTCTACTGCCGGGACATGTGAATGATGCAAAGGCTGTACTTAAGTACCTGTATGATACATATCATGATCACATATATATAAGCATGATGAGCCAGTTTACGCCGATTGCACTAAAGGATTATCCTGAGATAAACCGCACGGTGACAAAGAGAGAGTATGAAAGACTTGTTAACTATGCCCTCGAAATAGGAATAACGAATGCATTTATACAGGAGGGTGACGTGGCAAAGGACAGCTTCATTCCGGCATTTGACTGTGAGGGAGTATGATATTTACCGTTTTTCTTAATAAAATAGTAAGAATTAGCAGGGAAAAATGACTGGATTTTGTGACGCCGGTGTAGTACTATGGTTATGTGATATTTTTTAACTGTGAAGGTACTGAACAGTTACGATATTTTGTTATTACTCACATCCCGGTGTGACAGACGATAATGTTTTTAATCACACAGGATACATTATTCAATAGAGGATACATTGATGAAAAATATAGGAGAACAGCAGATAATAATTGAATGTCCGAATACTATCTTTCATCTATACATTGACAGTGAGGATGAGCTTTCAAAGGTTAAGGTGTTTATGAACAATATAAAGCATGTTGATTCGATAAGTCTGCATGATATATACAACTGGTGCAACAGACAGCATGTGCAGTACACGACGACATTTAATTATGACAGTAAAATGACCTGGACAGAAATGATAAAATCCTACATATTTTACTTCAGACAGAAGCTTAGATATGTAAATAATAGTGATAGGATGATAGAAACATGAGATACCCTGAATTTCTAAAGGATAGAGGAACAATAGGCTTTGTGGCGCCTTCGATGGGCTGTACAACAGAGCCGTACAGGAGTGCCTTTGACAATGCCATTAAAAGGTTTCACAGCATGGGTTATAAGACGATAGAGGGACCTAACTGCAGGTGCGACAGTGGTATAGGTATCAGCAATACACCTAAGAAGTGCGCAGAAGAGCTGAACGAGAGCTATGCTTCTGTTGACAGTGATGTGCTTATATCATGTGGTGGTGGCGAGCTGATGTGCGAGGTAGTGCCTTATATTGATTTTGAGCGCGTGAAGCAGTCAAAGCCGAAATGGTACATGGGCTATTCCGACAACACGAATTTCACATTTTTGGAGGCTACTATTGCAGATACAGCAGGTATTTACGGGCCGTGTGCGGGCAGCTTTGGCATGGAGGTGTGGCATGAGTCACTTACCGATGCGTTTGATCTGCTTTGTGGCAGGAAGCTTTCATTTACCAATTACCCTATGTGGGAGAAGGAATCGATAAAGGATGAGAATGCTCCGTTTGTGGGCTACAACCTGACTGAAAAGTCGTGTATCAGCTCTATTCCTGCGGTGGCAAAGGAAAGCAGGCTTACCATGAGAGGCAGGCTGCTTGGTGGCTGCATGGATTGTCTTATCAATCTGCTTGGTACATCGTTTGACCATGTAAGGGAATTTAATGAGCGCTACAGTGATGATGGTATCATATGGTTCCTTGAGGCTTGTGACCTTAATGTGATGGGCATGAGAAGGGCTATGTGGCAGATGAAAAATGCAGGATGGTTTTTAAATGTAAAGGGCTTTCTTATCGGACGCCCGGCGCACTTCGGAGAGGAAATGTTTGGCATAGACCACAGACAGGCGCTTTCATCACTGCTTAGAGAGTTTAATGTGCCGATCATCATGGATCTGGATATAGGTCATATGTCGCCGATGATGCCTGTGGTATGCGGAAGCATGGCAGATGTCAGCTTCGACGGAAGCAACTTTACAATTTCGTATGATATAGAGCAGTAGATTGGAGGAAAAATGATTAGATCAATAAAGAAAAAAGCAAAGAGTATTGTATGTAGCGTGCTTGCTGCGGTGACACTGTTTACAATGAATCCGGTTGTATTTGCAACAGAGACAGCTACGCAGACTGATACAGTTTCAAGCGTTGATGTATCAGGCAGTGACGCAGCTGATAAGAGTAACACAGACAGTACTGCAGACAGCACAACGACAGCCGGCAGTGAGGCAAACGACAAGGTGACCATCAGCAAAAATGATAAGCCATACTTAAGTCTTGGAGCAGACCTCACACCGGATCAGAGAGCGACAGTGCTTGGATTTATGGGAATCGAGCTCACTGATCTGGATAAATACGATGTGGTCTATGTAAATAATGATGAGGAGCACAAGTACCTCGATTCATACATCAGCAAGAGCGAGATTGGCACAAGGTCACTTTCCTCAGTACTCATTACAGAGGATAAAAAGGGTGCGGGTCTTAGTGTTTCCACACACAATATCAATTATTGTACGGTAGGAATGTACAAGAATGCGCTTGCCACAGCAGGCATAGCTGATGCTAAAATCATAGTCGCAGGACCTTTCCCTATTTCCGGAACGGCAGCACTTGTAGGCACACTAAAGGCATACGAGGAGATGACAGGCAAGAAGCTTGACGACAAGGTGACAGACGCAGCGATGGATGAGCTTGTCACAACAGGAGAGCTAAACAAGAGCATTGACGGCGATTCGCAGGATATCGAGGCAATGATTGCAGACCTAAAGAAGCAGCTTGCCGATGGAAGGCTCAAGGATGAGAGCCAGATAAAGGATGCGATAAAGGAGGCTGCAAAGGATTACGACCTGAAGCTTTCTGATGATGATATTGCAAAGCTGACATCGCTTCTTAAGAAGCTTAAGGATGCCAATATCGACTGGGATTCAGTCATCAACCAGGCACATGACTGGGCATCAAAGCTTGGCGATAAGATAAATGACCCGGGCTTCTGGGAAAAGCTTGGTAACTTTTTCATGGATTTATGGGATAAGATAAAATCCCTGTTCAGCTAGAAAAAGATACAGGAGACAGTAAGAAAAAGCAGAATATGAATCAGACAACTCCCTGAAACGTAAGCACGGGCTTGCACGTTGAAGGGAGTTTTTATATTATGATTAAAGGGTCAAAAGGTATCATCGATGCATGCTTGCATGCAATTCGATGTATACCTTAAAAAAAAATAATAAATTTCTGCCGAATACATTGATACAAAGGTCATATTCTATTATAATTAAATGGATAATGGATTAATGTAAACAATGCACATAAGAAAGATGGGATTTGATGATAAAGATAAATAAATTTCTGGCAGCCTCTGTCGTAACATTGTCATTAGCTGCATGTGACCTGGCACCATACAGCAGCATAGCAGTCTATGCGGATCAGGCGGCTAAGGTTGTGTGTGATGAGAGATACTGGGTAGCGGCGAGAAGCGGACCGGGAACAGAGTATGAGCTGGAGCACAAGCTTTCAAACGGCAAGGATATTACTATTCTTGAGCAGACCACAGGTGCAGACGGCAAGGTGTGGTACAAGGCAAAGTACAATCTGGCAGCAAATAATGAGGAGTGTGTCAGCTATATAAGGTCTGATTTTGTATCAGCAGGTACCGGCACAGCTGCATCAGACAATGCGCAGACAGGGGATGCTTCGGCAGACACCGGCAATGCGGATGCCATACAGCAGAATAATGAGGAGCAGCTTGCCCTTGCAACCGCATCGGGAGCATATGCTACAGGTACGATTACAGGTGGCAATGTGTATGTCCGCAATGCAGCAGGCACATCCGGCACTACCAAGGTTGTCTCACTCAACTGGAACCATCAGGTTGACATAATTGGAGAGACCAGGGTAAACGGTGTGGTCTGGTACAATGTCAAGGGTACTTTAAACGGCAAGGCATTTACGGGCTGGACTATCAGTACATACATAAAGGTGACATACAATAACAGCGGAGACAATACTGATTTTGTCACGGCTATGAAGAATGCAGGCTTTCCTGACAGCTATATTCCAAACCTTACAGCTCTTCACAATAAGTATCCAAGATGGACATTTGAGGCTGTAAATACAGGTTTGAATTGGGATACGGTGATTGAAAATGAAAGTGTAAACGGACTTAATCTGGTATCCAAATCAGCAGACAATTCCAAGAAATCCACAGCTGCCGGAGCATATAACTGGTCAACAAATACGTGGGTTGAGTACGAACCGGGATGGGTGTCAGCAAGCAGTGCCTATATTGCTTATCTCATGGATCCAAGGAATTTTCTTGATGAGACCAATATTTTTCAGTTTCAGAGTCTGGCATACAGTCCGAATGAGGCACTTGAAGGTGTTCAGTCCATAGTAAAAGGCACATTTATGGAGGGAACAAAGACCTATTCCAACAATGGTGAGAAAATCAATTATGCAAGCACATTCATGGATGTGGCAAAGAGCAGTGGAGTAAGTGCATACCATATAGCATCGCGTTTAAAGCAGGAGCAGGGACAAAAGGGAACGAGTCCTCTTATTTCGGGTACATATTCCGGATACGAAGGATATTATAATTATTTTAATTTTAATGCAACTGGAAACACGAAGGATAAGATTTATAAAAATGGTCTGTCTTTTGCCAAGAAGCAGGGCTGGAATACAAGAGTAAAGTCCATAAGCGGCGGAGCTGTAAAGGTGGGCAGCAATTATATAAATAAGGGTCAAAATACACTGTATTTTGAGAAGTTTAATGTAGTAAATACAAGCTCGCTGTATTTCCATCAGTACATGGGCAATGCCACAGCGGCTCTTACTGAGGGACAGAGTCTGGCTAAAGGATATTCAGATAAGAATCAGGCTTTTGTATTTAAAATACCTGTATACAACAATATGCCATCGTCAGCAGTGGGCTTCGATAAAGCTGGCGATACCAATAACTATCTGCAGTCGCTTGCGATAAGCGGTGTAACACTCACACCGGCCTTCAATGGAGCGACAACAAGCTATTCAGCAGTTGTTTCAAATGCTATAAGCTCAGTGACTGTTTCGGCAGATGCAGTTTCAGGAAACAGTGGCGTTTCAGGCACAGGAAGCTATTCGCTTGCTGTCGGAAATAATACAATTAAGGTAAATTGCAAGTCACAAAGCGGTGATACAAGAACATACACTATCAATATAAACAGGCAGGCGGCATCTGCAAATAATGCAGGTGGCAATAATAATCAGAACAATAATAACCAAAATAATACAGATGTAAACATAACATCAGGTAAATACAGTATAGGTACTTATATTACAGGCATTGAGCCTGGAACCGGTGCAGCTGATTTTGTGAAGAATATAGCAGTATCAGCATCAGGTACTGTAAAGCTTCTGACAAGCTCAGGCTCAGAAAACAGCGGAAAGGTTGCAACAGGCAATAAAGTGGCTGTTTATGATGCTTCGGGTAACCTGAAAAAGACATATGATATTGTTGTATATGGAGATATCAATGGTGACGGTGCTGTAAATGCCCTTGATATGATTAAGCTCAACAGACATATTTTAGGAAAGGGAACACTCACAGGTGCTTATCTGGAGGCAGCTGATGCCAACAGAAAGGGCGATGGTGGAAATGCCCTTGATATGATAATCATGAACAGACACATACTGGGCAAATCAAAGATATCGCAGAATTAGAAATGTGAGGAAAAATATGAAGAAATTATTTGGATGTATATTATCACTTGTTATGGCGGTGATGCTTGTTTTCACACCTGCCGAGCATGTATATGCGCAGGGACTTGGCCTCAGTGTCAGCTCAAGCTCTATAACTGTTGGAAAAACAGTTAAGGTGACTGTTTCCATGCCGTCTGGATATTTTGGCACTGTAGTTATCTCAAGTTCTGACGAGGGAGTACTGAGTAACGGAGGGGATGGTGTGGCCAATATTGGTGACGCCGCAGGATATCCCACATCGCAGTCATTTTCATTTACGGCGAAGGCTGCAGGAAGCTGCACTATAAAGGCATATTGTACAGTTGTAGGAGATGCAGAGGCCAACGATGCCGGAGGTATAATTACCGGTGCCAGCACGAAGGTGACGGTAACAAGTGCTTCATCAAACAACGATTCAAACAGCAACAAGGATAACAAGGACAATTCCGGCAGCAATACCGGCAATGACAGCAATGCAAATAAAGATAATGAAAACAAAGAGGAAAAGAAATCCTCAAACGCATCTCTTGGTTCGCTGGTTATCTCAGCAGGTACGCTTTCACCTGAGTTTTCTGCTGCGACAAAGGATTACACAGCTACAGTAGATTACAGCTGTTCAAGCCTTGCGGTTACAGCAAATCCGGCTGATTCCAAGGCGAGTGTGACATCAGTCACAGGCAATGATTCACTTGAGGTTGGAGAGAATACGGTCAGCGTTGTTGTGACAGCAGAGGACGGCAGCACAAGCACATACAATATAGTTGTTACCAGAAGAGCCGAGGATGATCCGGAGAATGCAGATAAGCAGGATAACTGGAAGAAGTTCGATATAAATGGCACAGAGTGGACTATGGTAAATGACATTCCGGAGGATGTTGTTCCTGAAGGCTTTGAGCACTCAAAGACAGTGATTGACGGACTTGAATACAATACCCTTCATGGCACCTTTGGCGATGTCACGCTTGTGTATTTACAGTCGGAAAGCGGCAATGGGCTTTTTGTATATGATGCAGCACAGAATGCAGCATATGAGTTTGTCCGTATCAATTCAGAGTCGCATTTTATAGTGGTTTTACTGCCTAAGGTGGATGATGTGCCTGAAGGATATAATGAGATATCGCTCTCTATAGAGGGCAAGGGTGTGGCAACAGCCTACCAGACCAAAGTCGAAAAAACCGATGATCAGACAAAGGATTTTTACCTCGTATACGCTATGAATGACAATGGTGAGAGTGGCTGGTACACATATGATAGCGTAGATGGCACATATATGAGAACCGAGCTTGGTACACCTACAGTGGCACAGGAGGAAAACGATACAACAAAGAGCGAGCTTGTCCCGGGAATTGCCAATAAATATCTTGTTTTAGCTGCAATACTGGTTCTTATTATCATTATTCTGTTACTGTTGCTTATTGTATCAGCTGTGAAAAACAGAAAATATAAGGCAATGGACTATCATGATGACGATGATGATGTAGATGATGCAGCAGAAGATGTATCAAATGAAGCTTTGGAAGAAACAACTGATGAAACTGCGGACGAGATAGCAGATGAGCTGGAAGAAGAGGTTACAGAAGAGCCGTTAGATGAAGTGGCAGAAGAAGCTGCAGAAGAAACAGCAGATGAAGCTGTAGAAGAGCCGGCAGATGAAGTCGCAGAAGAAACAGCGGAAGATGCTGCAGATGAGCAAAAGATGGCTACGGATGAAAATATATCAAATGCATCCTATGTCGGAAGAACCGTAGAAATTACACCTGATTCTAAGAAAGCTGTTGAGAATGAAAACTCTGAGTTTGATTTAAAAGACGATTCAAGGCAGGAAAACGTTTCTGACACAGAAAACGATGCTGATGAGGATGCTTTAAAGAATCAGCTTCAAATGGCACTTGATGGCTTTGTCAATGAGGGAAATAAGCCGTCTGAGACTATAGACAGCAGTGCAAAGGATGACAATGAAGATGACAGCGAAGATGATGATTTGCAGTTCATCGACTTAAATTAGTGAATATGACTGGAGGATATGACTTGAAACCATATACAAGTAAGGCTAAAAAAGCAATAGATTTGGCTGTACGTATATCAAAGAAAATGAATTACAGCTATGTTGGAACAGAGCACATACTGGCTGGCCTTATAAAAGAGGGCACCGGTGTGGCAGCTGAGATTCTAACAGCCTGCAATGTGGAATATGATAAGCTTATTTCGATGATTGAAGACCTGATTTCACCGGGGGATAACATCGAAGTGATGGACAGGGATGGCTATTCACCAAGGACACAGAGAGTATTGGAGCGTGCATCGGAGGAAGCCGATAGATTTGAGTGCAATGAGATAGGTACAGAACACTTGCTGATGGCTATAGTACTGCAGGGAGACTGTGCAGCTGCAAGACTTTTAAACACCATGGGTGTTAACAGTCAGAAGATGTTTATAGATATTCTTGGTGCGATGGGTGAGGATCCGTCTGCATACAGGGATCTGATGAAAAGCTACAATACATCATACAATTCTGCGACTCCTGTATTAGATCAGTATTCCAGAGATTTGACAGATATGGCAGAGGCAGGGCTTCTTGACCCTGTTATAGGCAGAAAAAAGGAGATGGAGCGCGTTATCCAGATACTTTGCCGCCGAGGCAAAAACAATCCATGTCTGATTGGAGAGCCGGGAGTGGGCAAGACCGCTATAGTAGAGGGACTTGCACAGGATATAGTCAGTGGCAATGTTCCGGATATTCTTTTGGGAAAGAGACTGGTTTCCCTTGATATGTCCGGGCTTGTAGCCAAATCAAAGTATCGTGGTGAGTTTGAGGAGCGTATCAAGAAGGTGATAAGCGAGGTTTCAAATGCCAAAAATGTACTGCTTTTCATTGATGAGCTTCACACTATAATAGGTGCAGGAGGAGCAGAAGGCTCGTTAGATGCATCTAACATATTAAAGCCCGCGCTTGCCAGAGGCGAGGTACAGGTAATCGGCGCCACTACCATAGAAGAGTACCGCAAATACGTGGAAAAGGATGCTGCGCTTGAGCGCCGTTTCCAGCCGGTGATGGTTGAGGAGCCGGGTGTGGATGAGACAATAGAGATACTCACAGGATTAAAGGGACTCTATGAAAAGCATCATGGTGTCATCATAACAGATGAGGGTGTGAAAGCAGCAGTAAACCTTTCTGCACGATATATAAATGACAGATTTTTACCTGATAAGGCGATAGACCTGATGGATGAAGCGGCAGCCAGGATAAGGCTTAAGAATCTGACATCATCTGACGAGCTGCTTGCTCTGAAAAAAGAGATAACAGATAAGCAGAACCAATTGGAAAATGCTTTGTCGAAAGGAGATCTCGCAGCTGCCGGCGCGCTTATGTCAGAAAAGGAAGTACTTGAAAATAAACAGCAGAAGCTTATGAAAAAGAACCGTCGCACAGGAGCCAAAAATCAGCCTGTAGTCGGCGAAAATGAGATAGCGGATGTAGTATCGGGATGGACCAAAATACCTGTAAATAAGCTTACAGAGTCAGAGGCAGGACGACTTGCAAAGCTTGAACAGATACTTCACAAGCGTGTAATAGGACAGGAGGAGGCTGTTTCTGCTGTTGCAAAGGCAGTCAGACGAGGCCGTGTTGGTTTAAAGGATCCTAAGAAGCCGATTGGCTCATTCCTGTTTTTGGGACCGACAGGAGTAGGTAAGACGGAGGTGTCAAAGGCGCTTGCTGAGGCTGTCTTTGGCAAAGAAGATGCCATGATACGTGTTGACATGTCAGAGTACATGGAAAAGCATAGTGTTTCAAAGATGATTGGTTCACCACCGGGATATGTGGGCCATGAGGAGGGCGGACAGCTCTCGGAGAAGGTCAGACGCAATCCTTTTTCTGTTATACTGTTTGATGAGATAGAAAAAGCACATCCTGATGTGTTCAATATACTTTTACAGGTGCTTGATGATGGTAGAATCACTGATTCACAGGGGCGCACGGTTGATTTCAAGAATACAATAATCATCATGACATCAAATGCAGGAGCTTCTTCTATTATAGAACCAAAGCGCCTTGGTTTTGGCGCTGGTGAGGATGAAAAGCAGGATCACGAGCGTATGAAGAACAGTGTCATGGAGGAGGTCCGCCGTATATTTAAACCTGAGTTTTTGAACCGAATCGACGAGACTATTGTATTTAGAGCTCTCAACAAGGATGACATGAAGCATATAGTGACACTTCTTGTAAAGGAGCTTAAGAAACGATGTAAAGAACAGCTTGATATAGAGCTCACAGTGCGCGACAGTGCAAAATCCTTTATCGTGGACAAAGCCTATGACAGAAAATATGGCGCAAGACCTCTTAAACGAAAACTTCAGGAGGAGATTGAAGACCGTATGTCAGAGGATATTATTACCGGCAAAATTAAGCGCGGCAATAAGGTAATAATTTCTACGAAAAACAAACAAATTTCATTGACTGTTGAGTAGAATTGGATTTATAATTAATATATCAATATAGCTACGGGAGGATAAAAATGGCTGTAATAAGTGAATTAATCCGTACTGAGGAAAACGGAAAGCTCAGCTTCGGAGATTATACATTGGCTGCAAAGGCAAAGCTTGACAATTTTGAAAAGGATGGAGATATCTACAAGGTAAAGACCTTTAAGGAGATTACAAAGCTCGAAAGAAACGGACTTTTTGTATACGAGTCTGTTCCGGGAACAGCGGTTATGGATTTCGAGGAGACTGCTGATACAGTGACATTTACTGTGGAGGGACCTGAGGATGCTCAGATTACTCTTGGACTTGAAGAGGAGACAGAGTACGAAATTGATATAGCTGGAGCTGTTGCAGGTACTATGAAGACAAATCTCGGCGGCAAGCTCAGCTTAAGCGTAGAGCTTGAGGGTGTTGATTCAGTCGATATCAAAGTATCAAGAAAATAGAGCATATTTTTAGCCCGGTGAAAGCCGGGCTTTTTGTATTTTATAAAGGAGAACAATATGGCAAAAGGAAAGACCTCTGTATTTTTCTGCCAGGAATGTGGTTATGAATCGGCAAAATGGATGGGACAGTGCCCGGCCTGTAAGGAATGGAATACATTTGTAGAGGAAACCGTAGATAAAAAGTCGATAAGTTCGTCGGGAAAAGTAAAAAAAGAATCAAAGGCGGCACAGGTTCTGCCTCTTTCGGCAGTAAAAAGCGAGAAAGAGGAGCGTATAGTGACAGGTATAGCCGAGTTTGACAGAGTGCTTGGTGGAGGAATTGTGAGGGGGTCACTTGTGCTTGTGGGAGGAGATCCGGGTATAGGAAAATCCACGCTTCTACTTCAGGTATGCAGGGAACTTTCACAAAAAAAGGTGCCATTACTTTATGTGTCAGGTGAGGAATCCCTGCATCAGATAAAGATGCGTGCCGACAGACTTGGTGATTTTACGGATTCACTGGAGCTTTTATGTGAGACAAGTCTTGATATAGCAAAGGACGTGATTCAACGAAAAAAACCGGAGGTTGTTGTAATAGATTCCATCCAGACTATGTACAATGAGGAGATAGCGTCGGCACCGGGCAGTGTCTCACAGGTCAGGGAGACAACCGGAGTGCTTATGCAGCTTGCAAAGACTCTGGGTATTTCTGTTTTTATAGTAGGACATGTGACAAAGGATGGTGCGGTTGCGGGGCCGAGGACGTTAGAGCATATGGTTGATACTGTGCTTTATTTTGAGGGTGACAGGTATGAGTCGTACAGGATACTTAGAGGCGTTAAGAACAGATTTGGTTCGACCAATGAGATAGGCGTATTTGAAATGAAGGCGGAGGGACTTGTTGAGGTGGAAAATCCGTCGGAGTATATGCTTAGCGGTAAGCCCGAGGGAGCATCAGGATCAATTGTCACATGTTCCATAGAGGGAAGCCGCCCGATACTTCTCGAGATACAGGCTCTTGTATGTCACAGTTTTTTTAATAATCCAAGGCGTACAGCAAATGGTACAGATTATAATAAAGTAAATCTACTAATGGCGGTCCTTGAAAAAAG
>UMKX01049833.1_pt1 | contig 13738 bp, 6 predicted proteins | sample 1966471 | NCBI WGS metagenome assembly UMKX01 (sample SAMEA4836188, study PRJEB28245) | human gut metagenome | biome: gut microbiome; material: fecal sample | place: Denmark | collected 2008
TTTACTTCAAAATATTGTCTAGCTTTTTGGGGTCACTTCATCGGATGTTGTCCGGGGAGTTTTTATTTATATCGTCTCGTGTATTTTTCTTGGCACATTGCTGATTATATCGACTATTATAATAACAGCAGAATTCAAGCTAAAACAAAATGGATGCCTCCCTCCACATTCAGAGAAGCATCCATGATGGATTCTTAAGGCAATACCGCATAATTCTAAGTGCCGATACGGCGAGCGAGGTGCGGCAGATGCTAAGCCAAAAGCGCAGATAATACTGGATGTCTTATCGAGCATTTTGGCAACGCAGATGCCGTGCCGCAGCCGCCGGAGCAGTGCCTAAGCCGTAAGGCGGGAATTGTGCGGTGTTGCCTTAATTATTCGATTTTTACCCGTGTCCAGAAAACCGGATACATATCAGTACGGGACGGCAGCTTTGCTTTTATTGGTTTGCTCTTTTTATAAAAAACTATGATTACAGCGGCATATAGTCAAAATCAATGCGGCCAAGGGCAACATTGGCACCGGCCACCTGCACTTTGACGGGGTCGCCCAGCATCCAGCGTTTTCCGGTCAGCGGGTCCAGAATGCTGACGCCCTCCACCACAGTGGCTTCGCCCTTGCAGAGCTGTGCGGCAGGCACAAAGCCCTCTACGGTGTTTTCCAGCGCCACAAAAATACCGCGCGGTGTTACACCTGCCACGGTGCCGGTGTAGACTTCGCCCAGGTGGTTGTGCATATACTCGGCCTTGTACAGGTCCTCCACATCGCGCTCAATGCGCACGGCGGAAACTTCCTGGCGGCTGGACTGCTCGCTGGCGTGGGTGGCAAAACCGGTATAATCCTTGATGAGCTCCTGCTCCGGCTTGCCCACCAGCATATCCGTCAGGATGCGATGGATGGCAAGGTCCGGGTAACGGCGAATGGGGCTGGTAAAGTGGGCATAGTCTGCCAGCACCAGGCCGTAATGGCCTTTCGGCTCCGGAGAGTAGCGAGCTTTCTGCATGCTGCGCAGGATACCGGTGTGGACCGGGATCTGGATGGGCTGGCCGCGGGTTTCGTCCAGAATGGCAGAAAGCTCCAGCTGGGTGGGCACTTCCCCGGCAAAGTGGACGTTCAGGCCGCAGGCTTTCAGGGTGTTGCTCAGCTTTTCCATGCGCTCGGCATCGGGGGCTTCATGGATACGGTACACAAACGGCACATGATGGGTACGGCCCGCATTGGCAGCGCACTGGTTGGCCAGCAGCATGAACTCTTCGATCATGCACTCCGACACACCGCGGGTGCGCTTGACGATATCCACGCAGCGGCCTTCCTCGTCCATGACCAACTTGGCTTCGTCGGATTCGATGTCCATCGCGCCGCGTGCTTTGCGCAGAGCCAGGCGCTTTTCGTACAGCTCGGTCATCGCGGGCAGCTGAGCCATAACGTCTTTATATTTCGTCACCAGAGCCGGGTCATTGGAGCCGTCCAACAGAGCGTTAATTTCTTTATAAACGCCCTTGACACGGCTGCGGATGACGCTCTTGACGAACTGATAGCTATGGATATTGCCGCTTTCATCCAGCTGCATCAGGCAGGAGAACGCCAGGCGCTCCTCCCCTTCATTGAGGCTGCAGATGCCGTTGGAAAGCTGGGTGGGCAGCATGGGGATGACTTTATCCGCGTAATAGATGGAAGTTGCGCGCTCATAAGCTTCCTTATCCAGCGCGGTGTCCGGGCGGACATAGTGGCTGACATCCGCAATATGAACGCCCAGCTCATAGCCGCCGTTCTGGGTCTTCATCAGGCTGATGGCGTCGTCGATATCCTTGGTCTCGGCAGAGTCGATGGTAAAGATCGGCAGACCGCGCAGGTCGGCGCGGTGGGCAGCTTCGGCGGGGTCGATGAGAGCGTTATCATATGCGTGAGCTTCGGCCAATACCTCCTCCGGGAATTCCTGGCGGACATCACGGCCATACAGCACAGCCTTGGCGCACTCTGCTGCGCGGTCGGAAGTGCCGAAGCGCTCGGCAACAGCGCAGCGGTGGTCCATATGGCGCTGGCCGCGGTTGGTCAGGATAGCACCGACCTTATCCCCCAGCTGTGCGCCGTTGACGCCTTTTTTATCCAGCACAATGCGCACATCACGGCAGCCGTCCGGCTCCACGGCAAGGCGGCCATCCTCAGTCAGCACAATGGTACCGGCAAAGGTGTTGTGCGGGGTGGTCACCTCCACCACTTCACCCTCGGCGCTGCCCTCCACACGGGGGTGGTCGAACAGTTTGATGATGATTTTATCCTGCGGCATAGCACCATGCAGGGCGCGGCCGGGAATAAAGATATCGCCGGTGCCGTCATCGCGGGACGCAAAGCCGAAGCGGGCCGCCAGCTTGACCAGTGTGCAGGGAATGCCAGCGGGGGCATCGGTATTTTCCATCACGGCAAAACCCGGAACATAGGTACCGTTGCGGGCGGACAGCATACCGGTAGCTACCATGCCGGTTACGGTGTTGCGCAGGCGGGAATTATCCACCTGCAAAGCATTCTGCAGTTCACGCAGGGTCTGGGGGCGGTGCTTGCACGCCGCAAGAATATTTTTCTGTAATGGTGTCATGTTTTCTCCTTTGGGTTGGGCACAGGCAGCGGCCCATGCCTTTGTTTTTACTCCTCGTTTACGTCACCCTGCCACCCGGCAGGGTCCTTCCATAGCAGGCGTGGCCTTTGGTTTCGCGGCAGCACCTGCACCATTGTGACCTTTTTATTTTTCCCATAAAAAACGACCCGCGGTATTGGGCGGGTCGTTGACGGTTCCTGAATAAGGGAAAGCGGAACGCCAACAAAATTGGCCAGACCGTTCTCCTTTCATTCAATTACAAGCGGGCACTCAGCACACCAACCAGCAGCGTAGCTACAAAGAAAACAGCGCCGCAGATTTTGGTCACTTTGGCCAGCTTGGCATCCAGGCCACGCTCGCGGCCGGCAGCCATAAAGCTGCTATCACCCATAATGGCAGCAGACAGGCCCTGCCCTTTCTGGGTCTGGGACAAAGTGAACACAACGATCAGAACCGAAACAATGATCAGCACAACGCCGAACGCGATTTCATAAGCGGTCATGGATTAACAGCAACTCCTTTTCAGGCCACAGCCAAAACGGATGTTTCGGCCTGCCCTAACTCTCATACAGGTTATAATATAACATACCAAAAAGCAAAATGCAAGAACTTTACCCTACCTTGTGCAGAAAAAGATTGCATTGCCTTTTTTTGCTCCTTACAGACTCATCTGCTCGGTCGTGTCCTCCTGGCGGAGCAGCGCGCCGGCTGCGGGCAGGGTGCGCACGCGGTAGCGATGCGGGTCTTTCAGTTCCAGCCCCGCCGCCGGGCGCACTTTGGCGATTCGGGCGTTCTTTTTCAGCGTTACCATGTTGATACCGGCGGTATCGCGGGTAGCCTTTTCGGGAATCAGCGCACTGCCGACCAGGATCAAGCGTGGGCCACCGGTGCCGCCGCTGGTGAAGACGGCCAGCTCGGTTTCTTCCTCAATGTGCAGCATTGCGGCAAGTTCTTCCTTATCGCTATAGGCTTTCAGCAGCTTGCGGCGGTTCTGCTTGGTCATATAGCTGACCAGCGGGATCTTTGCACACTTGCCGTTCTGGTAGAAGAACAGCATGTAACCACGGTAATCGACTGTGACCGTCATGAACAGCGGCACTTCGCCCTCTTCCATTTCCAGCTTGGAAGCGACATAATCACCCAGCACGCTGGCCTTGGTATCAGCAAATTCCGATGCGCGGGATTTGTACACCTGGGCATGGTTGGTAAAGAAGAGCAGCTCGGCGCTGTTGGTGGTCTCTTTGGTATAAACCACCTCGTCGCCGTCTTTCAGCTTCTGCTCGCCAGACATGCGCAGGCTCTGCGGGGTAATTTTTTTGAAGTAGCCTTCCCGCGTAAAGAACACCGTGACCGGGTAATCCGGGATCTCGTTCTGCTCATCGGCAGCAGAATCGTCCGGCAGGTCGTACAGAATTTCCGTTTTGCGGGGGCTGCCATACTTTTTGGCAACATCGCCCAGCTCGGTCATAATGATCTTGCGGATGCGGGCGGGGCGTTTGAGAACATCTTCCAAGTCTGCGATCGCATTCTCCAGTTCCTCAATTTCCTCGGTGCGTTTGAGGATATACTCACGGTTGAGGTGGCGCAGCTTGATTTCCGCCACATACTCAGCCTGCACTTCGTCAATGCCAAAACCGATCATCAAGTTGGGCACAACCTCGGATTCTTCCGCAGTGTTGCGCACAATTTCAATTGCCTTATCAATATCCAGCAGGATAGCTTCCAGGCCGCGCAGCAGGTGCAGACGCTTTTGCTTGCCCTGCAGATCATAGTAGGTGCGGCGGCGCACGCATTCGGAGCGGAATGCGATCCACTCCAACAAAATCTGGCGCACGCCCAACACGCGGGGCTGGCCGCCGATCAGCACATTGAAGTTGCAGGCAAAACTGTCCTCCAGCGGGGTTGCCTTGAACAGACGCGCCATCAGCTTGTCCGGGTCCTGGCCGCGCTTGAGGTCGATGGTCAGCTTCAAGCCGTTCAGGTCGGTTTCATCACGCATATCGCTGATCTCACGGATCTTGCCCAGTTTGACCAGCTCGGTGATCTTATCCATGATGGCTTCCACCGTTGTGGTCGGCGGAATGCGGGTGATGTCAATGCAGTTGTTCTCTTTATCGTAAGCCCACTGGGCGCGCACGCGGATGCTGCCGCGGCCTTTTTCCAGCACATTCTGCATCTCGGCGGCATCATACAGGATGGAACCGCCGCCGACAAAATCCGGCGCGGGCATCAGCTGGGCCAGGTCCGCCTGGTCGTCTTTCATCAGGGCGATGGTTGCATTGCAGAGCTCCACCAGGTTGAAGGAACAGATGTTGGACGCCATACCGACCGCAATGCCCAGTGTGTTGTTGGCCAGAATGGTCGGGAAGGTGACCGGCAGCATCGTCGGTTCGGTGGTGGTGCCGTCATAGTTGGGCACAAAATCCACAGTATCCTTGTCGATATCGCGGAACAGCTCTTCACACACGGGTTCCAGCTTTGCCTCGGTGTAACGAGCGGCGGCGTAAGCCATATCGCGGCTGTACGCCTTGCCAAAGTTACCCTTGGAGTCCACAAAGGGCACCAGCAGGCTTTCGTTGGAACGGCCCATACGCACCATGGTGTCGTAAATGGCGGCATCGCCGTGGGGGTTCAGGTGCATGGTGCTGCCCACGATGTTGGCGCTTTTGGTGCGGGCGCCTTTCAGCAGGCCCATGCCGTACATGGTATACAGCAGTTTGCGGTGGGCGGGCTTGAAGCCGTCAATTTCCGGCAGCGCGCGGGAAACAATAACGCTCATGGCGTAAGGCATGTAGTTTGTTTCCAGCGTATCGGTAATGGGGCTTTCGATGACCTCACCGGCAGAGAGGATCTCGACGTTATCGCCCAGCTGCGGGCGGGCAGGGGCGGCTTTCTTTTTGGTTGCTTTTTTTGCCATTGTGCTCTCTCCTCCCCTGATTAAGATACATCCAGATCGTCCAGATATTCAGCGCCGTGCTCCGCAATGTGCTCCTTACGGCCCTGCAGATTGTCGCCCAGGAGCAGGTCAAACACCTCCGCCGTGCGCTGAACATCGGTGGGCAGAACTTTAATTAAGCGGCGGCTTTCGGGGCTCATGGTGGTCAGCCACATCATTTCGGGGTCGTTTTCGCCCAGACCTTTGGATCGCTGGATCGTAAACTTCTGGCCATCGATCCGCTTCATGATATCGGCCTTTTCCGGCTCGGTATAGGCAAAGTAGGTCTTATTTTTGGTGTTGATCTCATACAGCGGGGATTCCGCGATATACACATACCCCTGATTGATGAGGGTGGGGGTCAGGCGGTAGAGCATCGTCAGCACCAAGGTGCGGATCTGATAACCGTCCACATCAGCATCGGTACAGATGACGATCTTGTTAAAGCGCAGGTTGTCCAGATTAAAGGTAGCCAGGTCCTTATTGTGGCTGCCGCCCAGCTCCACGCCGCAGCCCATCACGCGGATCAAGTCTGTGATAATGTCAGACTTGAAAATGCGGGCGTAATCGGCCTTCAGGCAGTTCAGGATCTTGCCGCGAATGGGCATGATAGCCTGGAACTCCGAATCGCGGCTCTGTTTGACCGCGCCCATAGCGGAATCGCCCTCCACGATGTACAGTTCGCGGCGGGTGGCATCCTTGGTGCGGCAGTCCACAAATTTCTGCACGCGGTTGGCCAGGTCCATCTGCTGGGTCATTGTTTTTTTGATGGACACACGCGCTTTTTCGGCGTGCTCGCGGCTTTGCTTATTGATTAGCACCTGCTTGCAGGCTTTTTCGGCTTCGTCCGGGTGCTCCACAAAGTAGACTTCCAGCTGGTGCTTGAGGAACTCCGTCATGGCCTGGGCCACAAACTTGTTGGTGATGGCCTTTTTGGTCTGGTTCTCGTAGCTGGTGCGGGTGGAGAAGCTGGAGGAAACCAGAATCAGGCAGTCCTGCACATCGTTGAAGGTGATGGAGCTTTCGTTTTTCTTGTACAGACCCTTATTTTTCAGCCAGTTGTTGATCTGGTTGACAAAGGCCAGGCGGACAGCGCGGTCCGGGCTGCCGCCGTGCTCCAGCCACGAAGAGTTGTGATAGTATTCCAGCGTTTGCACCGCGTTGGAAAAGCAGAACGCCACGTTCATTTTGACCTGATATTCCGGCTGATCATCACGGTCGCGGCCGATTGCGGAACCGGAGCAGAAATGCACCGGGGTCAGGGTTCCCTCACCGGCGATCTCATTGGCATAGTCCTGAATGCCATGCTCATAGAAATATTCGATTTTTTCGGCACGTTCGCCCGTGCGGTCGTTGAACACGAGAGTCACACCGTCATTGACAACGGCCTGGCGGCGCAGCATATCCTTGAAGGTATCCGCCGGAACATTGATGTCGGTAAACACATCGGTGTCCGGTTTCCAGCGGATGACGGAGCCGGTGCGGCGGCCGGTGAACGGCTCTTTTTTCAGCCCGCCGACATTCTCACCTTTTTTGAAATCCAGGTGATAGTGCATGCCATCGCGGTAAATATCCGCAGTCATCCACTCGCTGGAATACTGGGTGGCGCAAAGGCCAAGGCCGTTCAGGCCAAGGGAGAAGTCATAGTTGCCGCTACCCTCGCCATATTTGCCTCCCGCGTACAGTTCGCAGAACACAAGATCCCAGTTCCAGCGTTCTTCAGCTTTATTGTAATCGACGGGGATACCGCGGCCAAAGTCCTCTACTTCCACAGAGTGATCCGGGTAAAGGGTAACGTTGATTTTGTTGCCGTGGCCGTCACGCGCTTCGTCGATGGAGTTGGATACGATCTCAAAAATGGAATGGGCACAGCCTTCCACACCGTCAGAGCCAAAGATAACGGCCGGGCGCTTGCGCACACGGTCTGCACCTTTTAAGCTCTTGATGCTTTCGTTGCCGTATTCTTCCTTCTTTTTTGCCATTCGGCAGTTCCCTCCCGTTTTTGGATGCAGGGAATCACGCTGCTGCGTACCCCTGTGCGCGCAGAATTTTGCTTTTTCAGGCGCGTAAAGATAATTAAACCACAGGTTGACAGGAATTGTCAAATCCAATTTTGCGTTTTTGCTGCACAAAGTTCCCTGTTGTGGTTATTTTTTGTCTGCTTTTTTGCGTTTGCGCGGCGGCTGGGCGGAGGCTTTTTCCTCTGCGGGCGCCGGGCGTCCCGGCTCTTCCGGCACGGGGGCCGGAGCTGTGCCCTGCAGTTTCCAGGCGCGCTCCAGCGCGGGTTTCAGGTACTGGCCGGTGAAGGAGTTCGGGTTCTGGGCCACCTGTTCCGGCGTACCGGTTGCCACAATGGTACCGCCGCCGCTGCCGCCCTCCGGCCCCAGGTCGATGATATAGTCGGCACGCTTGATCACATCCAGGTTATGCTCGATCACGATCACGGTGTTGCCCGCATCGGCCAGCTTATCCAGCACCTTGACCAGGCGGTGCACATCGGCAATGTGCAGGCCTGTGGTAGGCTCGTCCAGAATATAGACGGTTTTGCCGGTATCGCGGCGGGCAAGCTCGTTGGCCAGCTTGACACGCTGGGCTTCGCCGCCGGAAAGTGTGGTGGCCGACTGGCCCAGCTGCACATAGCCAAGGCCAACTTCCTGCAGGGTTTGCAGTTTGCGCGCAATTTTGGGCTGGTTGGCAAAGAAATTGCAGGCTTCCTCCACCGTCATATCCAGCACATCGGAGATGTTTTTGTCTTTATATTTTACTTCCAGCGTTTCGCGGTTATAGCGCTTGCCCTTGCAGACATCGCAGGGGACGTAAATATCCGGCAGAAAGTGCATTTCGATCTGCACAATGCCGCCGCCCTCGCAGGCTTCGCAGCGGCCGCCCTTGACGTTGAAGCTGAACCGGCCGGGGCCGTAACCGCGCTGTTTGGCATCCTGGGTGTTGGAGAAGAGGGTGCGGATATCGCCGAACACACCGGTGTAGGTGGCCGGGTTGGAGCGCGGGGTGCGGCCAATGGGCGACTGGTCAATGCCGATGACCTTATCGATCCATTCCATACCCTGAACTTTGTCACACTGGCCGGGGCGGCTGCGGGCGCCGTTGAGCGCTGCGGCCAGCGACTTATACAAAATTTCATTGACCAGCGTGGACTTGCCGGAACCGGAAACACCGGTCACGCAGATCATTTTGCCAAGGGGAAAATCCACGGTAATGTTTTGCAGGTTGTTTTCCCGCGCTTTGACCACCGTGAGCATTTTACCGTTGCCAGAGCGGTGGGCGGTGGGAACTTCCACAAATTTGCGGCCGGAAAGGTACTCGCCGGTCACACTGCGCGGGGCATTGCAGATGTCCTCCACACTGCCGGCGGCCACGATCTCGCCGCCATGCACACCGGCACCGGGGCCGACATCCACAATATAGTCCGCCTGGCGCATGGTGTCCTCGTCGTGCTCTACTACAATCAGGGTGTTGCCCAGGTCGCGCAGGCGCTTCATGGTGGCAATCAGCTTATCGTTATCGCGCTGGTGCAGGCCGATGCTGGGTTCATCCAGCACATACAGCACGCCGGTCAGTGCGCTGCCGATCTGGGTTGCCAGGCGGATGCGCTGGCTTTCGCCGCCGGAAAGGGACGATGCGCCGCGAGACAGGGTCAAGTACCCCAGACCCACGCTCTTCAAAAAGCCCAGACGCTCTTTGACCTCTTTGAAGATGGAGGCAGCGATGACTTCATCCCGCTCGGACACTTTTGCCGTCTGAATAAATTCCAGCTCCTCGTTCACGCTCATATCGCAGAACTGGGCAATGTTGATGCCGCCCACCGTGACGGCGAGACTGGTGGGCTTCAGGCGTTGGCCGTGGCAGGTGGGGCACTCCTCGCTGGACATGACAAGGGCGATTTCCTCCTTGACCCACTCGCTGCCTGTTTCACGGAAGCGACGCTCCAGGTTGGGGATAATGCCCTCAAACGTGTTCATATAGGTGCCGGAGCCAAACATATTCTCGCGCTGCATCTCGATTTTTTCAGTTCCGGTGCCATACAGGATGGCGTGCACGGCTTCTTTGCTCATCTCCTTGATGGGGGTATCCAGCGTAAAGCCATAGCGCTTGCCCAGCGCTTTGTAATACATCTCAGAGATGGACCCCTCCGCATAATACCAGCCGCTGGCCTTGATGGCACTTTCGCGGATGGACTTGTGCGGATCCGGAATCACGCGGGCCGGGTCCACCTTCATAAAGGTGCCCAGGCCGGTGCAGGTTTCACAGGCACCAAAGGGATTGTTAAAGCTGAACATGCGGGGGGAAAGTTCGTCAATGGAAACACCGTGCTCCGGGCAGGCATAGTTCTGGCTGAACTCCATCGGTTCGCCGCCGATAACATCAATGATGACAAGGCCGCCGGTCAGGGCAACGGCAGTCTCAATAGAATCGGCCAGGCGGCCGCGCACCGTATCATTGATGGACAGGCGGTCTACGACGATTTCAACGGTATGCTTGATATTCTTTTCCAGCTTGATCTCTTCGTCCAGATCATACATGTTGCCGTCAATGCGCACGCGGGCGTAACCGCCGCGGCGGGCAGCGTCCAGCTCCTTGGCCTGGGTGCCTTTGCGGCCCCGCACAACAGGGGCCAGCACCTGGAAGCGGGTGCGTTCCGGCAGTTTAAGCACCTCGTCTACCATCTCGTCCACCGTTTGCTGGCTGATGACGCGTCCGCAGACCGGGCAGTGCGGAACGCCGATGCGGGCATACATCAAACGGAGATAATCATAAATTTCCGTCACGGTGCCCACGGTGGAACGCGGGTTGTGGCTGGTGGTTTTCTGATCAATGGAAACCGCCGGGGAAAGGCCGGTGATTTCGTCCACATCGGGCTTTTCCATCTGGCCCAGGAACATGCGGGCATAGCTGGAAAGGCTTTCCATATAGCGGCGCTGGCCGTCCGCAAAGATGGTATCAAAGGCCAGGCTGGACTTGCCGGAGCCGGAAAGGCCCGTCATAACAATCAGCTTGTTGCGCGGCAGAACCAGGTTGACGTTTTTCAGGTTATGCTCCCGCGCGCCCTTGATCGTAATGCGGTTGTTGGCATCAATTTGAATGTTGCTCACTTTTTATAGCTCCTTCTCCCCTTGCCCGTTTTGCGCTGTTTTTCAGCGGCGCGGCGGGTGCTGGTATCGGCGGTAGGGTCCTCCCCGCGCTGCAGCTTTTCAATCTCATCACGCAGGAATGCGGCGTGCTCAAACTGCAGCAGGCGGGCGGCTTCTTTCATCTCGCGGGTCAGGCGGGTAATGGTCTGTTCGCGTTCAGCGCGGCTCATACGGTGCTGGCGCATCTTTTTGTTTTCTTCGCTCATGCTGATTTCCAGCCCGCCGCCGATGGCTTTCACGATAGTTTTTGGTGTAATGCCGTGTTCTTTGTTGTAGGCATCCTGGATGGCACGGCGGCGCTCAGTTTCCATGATGGCGCGCTCCATGCTGGGGGTTACTTCATCGGCGTACATCAGCACCACGCCGTTTGCGTTGCGGGCCGCGCGGCCAATGGTCTGAATCAGGCTGGTTTCGCTGCGCAGGAAGCCCTCTTTGTCGGCATCCAGAATGGCGATCAGCGAAACTTCCGGCAGGTCCAGGCCCTCGCGCAGAAGGTTGATGCCGACAATCACATCAATGGCACCGGTGCGCAGGTCCTTGATGATCTCCATGCGCTCAAAGGTATCCACCTCGTGGTGCATATACTTGGTGTGCACGCCGTGTTCTTCCAGGTAGTCGGTCAGGTCCTCGGCCATTTTGACAGTCAGGGTGGTAACTAGGGCACGCTCGCCGCGGTCGATGCGCTGCAAAATTTCGCCCAGCAGATTCTCGATCTGGCCTTCCACTGGGCGCACCATGATGACGGGGTCCAGCAGACCGGTGGGGCGGATGACCTGCTCGGCCACGCGGCTGGAATGTTCCCGTTCATAGGGGCCGGGGGTAGCGCTGACAAAGATCGTCTGGCCGACCTTGGATTCAAATTCCTCAAATTTCAGCGGGCGGTTGTCAAACGCTGAGGGCAGGCGGAAGCCATATTCCACCAGCGTTTTTTTGCGGCTGTAGTCCCCGCCGAACATGCCACGGACCTGCGGCAGCATCACATGGCTTTCATCCACCATCAGGATAAAATCTTTGGGGAAGTAGTCCAGCAGCGTGGTGGGGGTGGAGCCGGGGGCACGGCCGGACAGCACGGCAGAGTAGTTCTCGATGCCCTTGCACATGCCAACTTCCTGTAGCATCTCCATATCATACTGGGTGCGCTGCTGGATGCGCTGGGCTTCCAGCAGTTTGCCCTCTGCAGTAAAGGCCTGCACCTGCTGTTCCATCTCGGTCTGGATTTTGGCGAGACCTTCTTTCATTTTTTCAGGGCCGACGATATAGTGGCTGGCGGGAAAAATGGCCACATGGCGCACAATATTTTTGCGCTCGCCGGTCAGGGGATCAAACTCGGAAATGCGGTCGATTTCATCGCCGAAGAATTCGACGCGGATGGCGTATTCATCATTATAAGCAAGGTGGATATCCACAATATCGCCGTGAACGCGGAACTTATTGCGGATAAAGTTCATATCGTTGCGTTCATATTGCAGCTTGACCAGGCGGCGGCAGAGCTCGTCCCGCTCCATCTGCATACCGGGGCGCAGGCTGATAACCATGCTGCGGTAATCGATAGGGTCGCCCAAGGAATAAATGCAGGAAACCGACGCCACAATGATAACATTGCGCCGCTCCGACAGTGCCGCCGTGGCCGAATGGCGCAGGCGGTCGATCTCATCATTGATGGCGCTGTCTTTTTCAATATAGGTATCGGTGGAGGGGATGTAGGCTTCCGGCTGGTAATAGTCGTAATAGCTCACAAAATATTCCACCGCATCATCGGGGAAAAATCCGCGCATCTCGGTGCAGATCTGACTGGCCAGGGTTTTGTTTGGTTCCAGAATCAGTGTGGGGCGGTTGCACTGTGCAATGATATTGGCCATCGTAAAGGTTTTGCCGGAGCCGGTAACGCCCAGCAAAGTTTGACCTTTATCCCCTGCTTTCAGGCCCTGCACCAGCGCTTCAATCGCCTGGGGCTGGTCACCAGTCGGTTTGAACGGTGCTTTGAGGTGGAACACCTCGGTTTGATTTTCCTGTTGCTCCGGCATAGCGGACCTCCCCTGCTGTTGGTCGTTTATTTACAACTTAAGTTCGTCTTGTACAACTTACTGTTGTTTTATTATAGTATAGATCTTTTTAATTGTAAAGGCAATACCGCATAATTCTAAGTGCCGATACGGCGAGCGAGGTGCGGCAGCTGCTAAGCCAAAAGCGCAGATAATACTTTGTGTATTATCGAGCATTTTGGCAACGCAGTTGCCGTGCCGCAGCCGCCGGAGCGGTGCTTAAGCCATCAGGCGGGAATTGTGCGGTATTGCCTAAAGGCATTTTGCGGCTTTTTATGCCTTTTATGCGCTGCTGCCGGGGCTGCATCCGGCAGTGGCATTTCGGCTTATTCTTCCTCCGAGTGTTCGCGCACCCATTTGGCAATATGCTTAATGAATGCCTCACCATATTTGGCAGCTTTTGCATCGCCGACGCCGGAAATGCGGCGGAAATCCCCCATGGTGCGCGGCTTAAGCTCGGCCATCTCGTCCAGGCTGACATTGTTGAACACGATATATGCCGGAACGTGGTTTTTCTGGGCCAGTTCGCTGCGCAGGGTTTTCAGGCTTGCCAGCAGCGAATCGTCCGCTTCCGAAAGTGCGGTGCGGGCAGCCGTCTTTTTGCGGGAAGCACGGCGCTTGGCCTGGGTTTCCTGCGCGGTGGCGGTGCGCTCCTGCATGGTAACCTGCTCACCGTGGAAAAGCACCGCCGGAGCCTTGGCTGTCAGGGTGATGACCGGGAACTCATCGCCGGTTTCGGCCAGGTAGCCCTGCTCCTGCAATGCATCCAGGTAAAGGCGCATGCGCTGTGGCGGCACATCCCGCATGATGCCATAGGTCGGGAACTGGTCCAGCCCGCGCTCCAGGGTTTTCTGATCCTTGGCGCCGCGCAGCATCTGCACCAGCGCCACAATCCCCAGCCCGCCGGGCCAACGCTTTTGGATGCGCGCCACGCCGGAAAGGATCTTCTGTGCTTCGGTGGTGATGTCGGTCTGCACAAACTCGCCGGTGCAGTTGGAACAGTTGCCGCAGCCGCCGG
>UMKX01083389.1_pt1 | contig 13702 bp, 10 predicted proteins | sample 1966471 | NCBI WGS metagenome assembly UMKX01 (sample SAMEA4836188, study PRJEB28245) | human gut metagenome | biome: gut microbiome; material: fecal sample | place: Denmark | collected 2008
TTCGATCAGAAAAATCTCAATCCCGCAAGATGCCGTTGATCTGCTGGTCGCAGAACATCAAAAGTATCCCAATAACCCTTGGCTTAACAGTGATAAGGAACTAATTCACTTATCAACTGTTAGCTGACGGTATCCGGAGTGCATACGGACAAATCCCGTCTGATTTCTAACAGGAAGTCAGACGGGATTTTACTTATAATCTCAGATTGAGAACAGGAAAGAACATGTTTTGGAGGAACCATTAATGACGAAACTGATTCACGCTTTCTACAACATGGATGCCAACTCCGTGGAGCTAACCTACAACAACGGCTCCGTCCTTACGATTGATTGTGAGAAAGTGGAGAACCACTACGATGTTACAAACGGACAGATGGCAGACCTCGATTGGCTGCTGTACAACGCCGCGATGGAGTATGCTAAGCTAAAGAAGATGCTTCTGGATCACGCAAAGAAAAACGGCATCCGTTCTGGAGCGATCTTTATTACCAGGAACGGGAAGCCGTTGGACCGGAGCAATATTTGGGCGCAGATGAAATCCCTCTGCAAGGCAGCCGGAGTAAAAGCCAGCAAGGTGTTTCCCCACAATCTGCGCAAGCTGTTTGCCCGGACTTTTTACGGTATTGAGAAAGAGATCGCCAAATTGGCCGATATTCTGGGACACAGCAGCATCGACACAACAAGAATCTATATTATGACCACCGGCACAGAACACCGGCGAAAAATCGAACGATTGGGCCTTGTAGTTTAGGCAATAAAAAACACCACATAATTTCCATTATGTTGTTTACTAGCCCAGACTGAATGCCAACTTAACAATAGCGCACTCTATTTTGGGTGCACCAAAGCCACCCTCATACTCTATAGAAAAGAATTTGAGGGTGGCTTCGCGCTTCCCGCTTTTTGTACTGCCACTTTTATCTTAGGTTTTACCATCTTTTACATACTTTTCCTGTGCCCCTTGATTTTCATGTATGCTTATGCTAAAATTATTTTGATTGGAAATTGGGCATATATCTTTTGATATAATCGTTTCACTACATAATGGAAATAATGTGTTGCGCTGAATGCCGCATTCATCTAGTTGAAACTCAGCACAGCGTGAGGAATATTACTTCCGTGCTGTGGAGTAAGGATTTGGGGCAGGCGGAAATGACCGATGCCCATTTTTGCATTTGTGCCCTGTGACACAGATTTGGAGGCTCTTGATGACGGATAAAGAGTTGCGGCGTTTAAGTCGGGGAGAACTGCTTGAAATGCTGATTGCTCAGGCAGCGGAAAATGACCAGCTAAAAAACAGATTAGAGCAGGCAGAAGCACAGCTCCGGGATCGCAAAATTGCGATTAACAACGCTGGTTCCCTGACAGAAGCTGCTTTGTCTCTCAATGGTGTCTTCCAGGCAGCAGAAGCCGCAGCGCAGCAGTATCTTGAGAACATCGAACGGATAAGCGGCCAACAGGATGCAATCTGTCGTGATATGAAAGAACAGGCAAAACAAGAAGCTGCGGAGATCCGGCAGGAGGCAGAGGCGTACAGCCAAAAAGTACACGCGGATGCGGATGCCTACTGGAAGCAGGTCGCTGCCAGAGCGTCCAAACTGCTGGCAGACCAGGAAGCACTGCGGCAATTGATTCAGTCCGCTGGAGAGGTTGAGATCAATGAAGAACACAGCAAATCCGCCCCGCGAGCTTCCAACCCTGGAACAGCTCGAAACGGAGCTTGACAGAGAGAAATACAAAAAGCGATATCGGCGGGTCCTGAGAAGCGCTGTCTATACCCTTGTGGTCGTTGCGGCTGTAGCCGTATTGGTCGCCACTATCTGGATGCCGGTGCTGCAGATCTACGGGGCTTCCATGACGCCAACGCTGAATGAGGGAGATATTGTGCTCTCTGTCAAAGGGTCGGATTGTGAACTGGGCGATCTGGTAGCCTTTTACATGGGCAACAAGATTTTAGTCAAGCGTTGTATCGCCGGCCCCGGTCAGTGGGTGGATATCGACGTTGAGGGCAATGTGTATGTGGACGGCAATCTGTTGGATGAGCCGTATCTGACAGAAAAATCCCTGGGGGATTGTGACATTGATTTGCCCTACCAGGTACCGGACAATCGATACTTCTGCATGGGCGATCACCGGTCCACCTCGGTGGATTCCCGCAGCACTACGGTGGGCTGCGTCTCCGGTGAACAAATCGTCGGAAAAATCGTATTCCGGGTCTGGCCGATAGCAGATTTCGGGATACTTAAATAGAGAGGTGGGTGATTGGCATATGAAGCACGGTGCGTTACAGAGCGCAGAAAAATATATGAAAGCGCATAAAAGAAAAAAAAGCTGGTACCGGGTTGTAACCGGTCTTGCCTGCGTTGTGGTGTTCTGCACGGTCTACGCATTGATTCTTCCCGCCATTACCATGGAAAAGGGAGCGTGTGAGATTCCTGAACACACCCATTCGGAGGCTTGCTACACGCAAGTAACCTCTGCCACCCGGACCGAGCCGGTGTGTACCATCGAAAGCCTGAATCTCCATCAGCATGACGATACCTGCTATGACAGCGAAGGAAACCTGACGTGCGGGTATGCAGACTTTGTCGTTCACCAGCATGATTCGGCATGCTATGACGAAAATGGGAACCTTTGGTGCCCGCTGCCGGAGATCGAGACCCATGAGCACACCGGAAGCTGCTATGCCGTGCCGGAAGCAGACGCACCCGAAGTACATACCCATACGGATGATTGCTACACCGTGGAGCGCGACGAATTGACTTGTACAGAGCATGTGCATACGGATGATTGCTACACGGAAACCAGCACTCTGATATGCAGCCTGGAGGAGAGTGATGAGCACCAGCACAGCGATGACTGCTATGCATGGAATAAGATGCTGACTTGTGACCTGTCCACCGAACCAGCCGAGGTTGCAACGGAACCGGTGCTGGTCTGCGGAAAAGCGGAAATCCTTCTCCACGAACACACCGCTGACTGCCTGGAGGAATCTGGCAATCTGACCTGCGGCAAAATCCAGGTTCTTTCCCATCAGCACACAGCGTCCTGTTTCGAGACAGTGGAGAAGCTGGTGGATACGGAGTCTCTGACCTGCACCCTGCCTGAGGATGAAAAACACACCCATACCGCCCTGTGCTACGGCACTTGGGAATTGACCTGCGATATGGAGGAACATACCCACACGGAGGAATGCAGCACTGCGGAAGAAACAGAAGCGACAGAAGAAACGGAAGAAACGACCGAACCGGAGGAAGAGATGTCCGGCATGGAGATCGATCCCAGCCTGCCGGTTATGGGCACTGCCTACGCTTCTGGCGCCAAAACACGCGCTTATTCGGTGATGACTCTAGATGCGGATACAACAGGGGCAACCGATCCCGTTTCCGTAGAAAACTATATCACAGGCGCAACGCTCTACTACCGTACCAATGAAAACGCAGCGTGGACCAATGTATCAGGCGCGACGGATATTCCCGGCGACGCGGATTTCAAGCTGGAGATCAGCTATGGCAATGTCCCCATCGACACCCTTCTGGCGGCAGACGGGAAGATGACCTATACCCTTCCGGCGCTGTTTCGCAACGCCACGGCCAACGGCAGCATCACCAGCGGCAGCACGACCGTGGGCACCATCACGGTGGCAAACAATACGGTCACCCTTGCCTTTGATACTACATGGCTGGCAAAGCAAAAGACAGAGACGAATACCGTCATCAGCGGCGACTTTTTTGTGGAAGCAGAAGTTGACCTGTCGCAGGTCGGCGAAGATGGAACCGGTAAAATTGTCATTGGCAATACAACGATCACTATTGATTTTGACGGTGACATTGTTGCCCAATACGGCAATGTGGATCTGACTAAAACCGTCTCGGCCATCTCGGAGGAGACAGACGGCGATTATCTGACTTACACCCTGACCGTGACGGCTGGCGCGGATGGCTGCCCGGAGGTCAAGGTGGTGGATACCTTTGCGGATACCCAGCACATCGAGGAATATGTGGGCGTGACGGGCGGGTCCAGCGCTACCAATGATACGGATGGCCCCACGGAAACCGGAGGCACCGGAAGCGTCTACATCGGTGCGGCACCCACGGAGGATCAACCCATCCCGGATCCCGCAGGTGAAAACCCGACGAAACCCGGCACGCTGGTCTGGGACATCGGCGATATGGCAGCCAACGAAACCAGGACTCTGACATACCGGGTCAAGCTGAAGGATGCATACACCGGCGTCACGGCAAAGGGAAATCTTCAGAACACGGCGAATGTTTACTCCAAGACCTACCAGCGGGACAGCGACACCGTCACCTTTACGCCCCGTGCTGGTGCAACCATGTCCAAAGTGGCCTCGACGTTTACCCCCGGCGAAAACGGCGGAGGCACCATCACCTACACCATTTGGGTGAAGGCCAATGCGGACAACAGCTATGTCCTGGACAATGTGAAAATCATGGACGCGCTGGACGGTTCTGTCCAAAATATGAATGGGACCTTAGCTGCCATCCGCAAAAATCTGTCCTACGATGAAACCTCTTTCCACCTCTATCAGGGCGGTTCCAACGGCCAGAACGGAAGCAGCGGCTTAACGGAGATTACGGCAGGAACTACACTGAACATCACGGATACGGACAATGACGGCAAGAAGAACGATAGCTTCACCTATTATGTGGGTTCCCTGGCTCCCGGTGAGAGCAAGACTCTGACCTACACGGTGAATGTGGAGCCCGGTGTGTTCGTGGCGGCGGGAAACAAAGACTTCAAGATCAACAATCGCGCCTGCATTTATACCGATGACCGCGGAACAGATGGCGGCGTATTGCTGAGAGGCTATAACACCAGTAAGACCATTGACCGCAAGGTCTGGAGCCGAAAGCTGGCGGGCGGGAAGCAGGAGACGGAAAGCACTGTGTCCATGAGCGGCAGCGTGTATGACGCCACCGACAGTTCCGTTAACCAAATCACCTCCCCTGACAGCAGCTTCACTGTGCCTGCCGGCAGCTACAAGTATCAGGTGGCAGCCAATGAGGCGGGAGACTGGGATCTGTCCTCTGCGTCCATGGCTGACAGCCTGGGCAGCCAGTACATGGAGTTTGTGGGCTATGTCCGGGTGGAGGCCTATACCATCAGCAGCAATGCACCCGGTTCCGGCATGGACGATGCAGCAGCCATTGCCAATTTGAGCAGCCGCACGCCCGATCAAACCGTCTGGGTAAAAGTTGACGGGCAAACCTCCTTCAGCTTCACACCTGAGCAGATTGGATTGGATGGAACGCAAGCCTACCTTTTGACCTACTACGCGCAGCCCACGAATATCGACGGCATTACGCAGGTGGTAGTGAGCAACCGCTTCGAACTGACCGGTGAGGTGGGAATCGGCAACTTCCGGTATGTGCTAACCGGTATTGGCGCCGAAGCCTCCGTCGTTGTGGCGGGCGGCAACAGCTTTGCTGCGGAAAAGCAGAGCTGGTACTACGAAGAACCCCAGGTGACCGCCGGAGACTTTGCCAATGGCGCACTGTACTGGGTCATCAAGGTGGATGGAACTATTCTGCCCAAGGGCACTGCCATCAGGGACGTCACGAATGCGGTCGGCGGGTCGGCTCACTATATTCGGGACACCTCCTTTGTGGGCGTATATACGGGCAATTTGGGAACGAACTCTCTCTCGGATTATGCGGATTTGGATTCGCTAATCGCCAGCAACCTGCTGAAGGCCTTAGAAAGCAGTAGCTATACCGTTGCGAAAGGCACCTATTCTCTGACGCTGACCCTGAATACAGAGATTTCCTTGACGCAGGGTGATTCCCTTTATCTGATTGTCAAGACCGATCCGAGTAAACGGCCCGCCAATAAACGAGACGCCTTTACCTATAACAATAAGCTGCAAAGCTCCTCCGACGGCACCAACTGGCTGGACCACAACACGGCCAGCAAGACCCTGTACGGCAGCGAAAATATCTTTAAGGAACTGGGCCGTGTCTTTACCTATCCCGGTTCCGGCAACTCCACCACGGACATCAAGCCCGGCACAAGACAGGCCATCAGCACAGATGCGCTGAACGGAGCGGGTACCTATGTGGCCTGGCAGATTCATGTGAACTATGAGGGCAGCCTGTCCGGGCGGTACCGTGTGGTCGAGCAGATCCCGGATGGGATGGAAGTAACCTATGTCCGTATATGGTGGCTGGGATCTAAAGCAGTTCGGCAGGATCCCAAACCCACCTTTGCGCGGCTCACAGCTGAGGAAATCGCCGCCCTAGGCGGCAGCTGGACGGAATACGCGAAGGCCCTGCTCAGCAACAACGCGGGAAGCCAGACGAACTACTATTACACCAACGGTCAGCAGGTGATCTGGGATATTGACAATCTGGTAGCCGGAGGCGGATACCGGGACGATTATGCCGTGGAGATACAGATCGTCTGTAAGGTAACGGATCCTGACGTTCTTCTGGGCGGCGTGAGCAAGGAGTTCAACAATGTGGTCAGCCTGCAAAATTCCGAGGGAACGACCATCGGCAACGACAGCAATGGTGTGACAATCGGAAAACAGACGCTGTCCAAGCAAGGCACTTATAACCCCGAAACCAATGGCGGCCGGTATCCCTTTAAGATCACGCTGAATGAGTTGGGCGAGGATCTGGTCAGCGGGTCGGATGCCATCACCCTGGTGGACGATCTGAGCGATACCCTGATTCTGGACACCGCTTCCATTCAGGTGGTGAACACCAAGACAGGCGAGGTGGTATCGAACTGGACCGCCTCCGTGGAAGGACAGACGCTGAAAATTGTTCTGCCGGACAACCTGCCTCTGACCGTTACCTATGAAACCACAGTCAACGCCGCGCCGGGTCAGACTATCTCCATTTCCAACAACGCCCATTGGAAAGGCTATACCACCCCAAGCGGCGGCAGCGTTGAGGTCAAAGAATTCCATTATTCTTCTGGCGGCACCGCTGGTGCGGACACTTCTCCCAGTGTAACAGTCAAAAAACTGGATCAATACAATACCAGCCAGACTCTTTCCGGCGCGACGTTCACATTGGTGGAGGGAACCTATGCTGACGGTACGTTTACCCCAACAACGGACGGCCTTTCCCTGACCGGCACCACCGGCGAGGACGGAACCCTGACCTTCGGAAAAACAAGCAAGCAGACCATGTCGTATAACACCGTCTACTGCCTGACCGAGACAGTGGCCCCGGAAGGATATGTGCTGGATGCCGTGCCCCACTACTTCGCTGTGGCAAAGCAGCAGGAGGACGGGAAATGTCCCACCTTCCCGAATGGTGTGACCGTCTGGTATCAAAGCGCGGACTACACCTATCAGGCCTACAACCACAAGGGCGAAGCCACGGTGGCCAAGGCATTTTTGGATGCGGGCGGCAATCATCTGGCAAAAATCGACGGAGCCTACCGTTTCGGAATCTATGCCGAAGCAAATCCCACCGGCAATCCGCTGCAAACGGTGACCATCACATACGCGAACAGCACGGTCACGCCGGAGAGCGGGACAGCGAAGTTTACAAACCTGACCCTTGGGAAAATGTATTACATCTACGAGTTGGATGATAACGACGTGCCGATCCGTGGAGACAATACGCTGGCCACGGTGAACGGCGCAAACTTCCTTGTCACCTATTCCAATGGCCCCGCGGTAACCATTCCCGAGAGCGGAACCGCCGCAGCCGCCGTTACCGTGACCAATCAGGTCTGTTATCCTGAACTGCCCCACACCGGCGGGGCCGGAACCACCCTGTATACCAAGGGAGGCGTCTTGTTAACGGCAAGCGCGATGTTCCTTCTGTTGTATTACCATACAAAACGCAGAAAGGAGGAATCCGCATCCTCCTGATGCGCGGCATGATCCCATTACCATGCAGAAACTTAAAAAGAAGAAGGGAAGTCAAACAATGAAACACGCAAGAAAACCCGCCAGTCTCCTGCTGGCTCTAATTATGGTTTTCGCTCTGGCTACTACCGCGTTTGCGGCAGAAAACACTACAATTTCGGCTCCCGAGGGAAGCATCCGCACCTATGATGTATACCAGATCTTCACTGGTGACCTCCATGAGGGTGTTCTGTCCAACATCAAGTGGGGCAAGAACGGCACCGGCACCGAAGGAACTGCTGTCGATCAGACCACTCTGGACGCTCTGGCCGCTGTGAATGGTAAGAGCAACACCGAAAAGTTAACGGAGATTCAGAAATATGTGAAACTGGATTCTGAAAAATTCGGTACGGTTTCCAATGGTAATTCGCTGACCGTACCCACCGGCTACTATCTGATCAAGGACAACGGCCCTGTCAATGACGGTGAAGCCTACTCCCTGTATGTAGTCCAGGTTGTCGGCCCCACGACTATCTCTCCCAAGGTTGGAACCACAACCTCCGATAAGAAGGTTAAGGACACCAATGACAGCGCGGCGAACTCCACCACTGATTGGCAGGATTCCGCTGACTACGATATCGGCGATGCCGTACCCTTCAAGCTGAGCGCCACCATCGCGCAGGACTACGCCAACTACACCCACGGCTACAAGCTGACTTTCCACGATAAGGAAGACGCTGGCCTGATCTTCAATAAGAATTCTGTGAAAGTCTATGTTGACGGAACGCTGATTACCACTGGCTATGAGGTTGTGACCGAAGGCCTGACCGACGGCTGCACCTTTGAGGTCCGCTTTGCCAACCTGAAGGACATTGCCTCTGTCGAGGCCGGAAGCATCATTTCTGTTGAGTATACCTCCACGCTGAACAATCAGGCCGTTATTGGCTCCACCGGCAACAAGAACACCTCCCATGTGACCTATACCAACAACCCCAATGACGAACAGGCCGGCGAAAACGGCGAGACCCCCGATGATGTTGTCATCGTATTCACCTACCAGACCATCGTCAACAAGGTTACCAAGAACCCCGCCTATGATGCGTCCAAGGATACTGAAAAAACTGGCACCGACAGCGACGGCAACAAGGAATTCATCCCTCTGAAGGGCGCAGGCTTCACCCTGTATAAGAAGAACGCTTCTGGTACATATGAAGCTGTAGGGTCCGAGCTTAAGGGTGAGGACATGACCACTTTTACCTGGAGTGGCCTGGATGATGGCGACTACAAGCTGGTCGAGACCACCACGCCCTCTGGCTACAATACAATTCCCGATATCGAGTTCACCATTACGGCTACTCACGATGTGTCTTCCGATAACCCCACGCTGATATCCCTCAGTGGCGGTGATAAGTTCACCGGAGTGATTTCCACCGGTGTTGTTTCTGCCAACATTGAGAACCAATCTGGTGCACAGCTTCCCTCCACCGGCGGCATCGGCACCACCATCTTCTATGTCCTCGGCTCTGTTCTGGTCCTCGGCGCGGCTGTGCTGCTGGTCACCAAGAAGCGCATGAGCACCAAGGGCTAATTCCCTGATACATATCTGAAACGCACTGACATCCCGCTGTGAACGCCGGGGAGGGACTCCCTCCCCGGCCCACAGCGGCAAGGAGAACCCCGCATGAAGAAGAAAAAAGGAAATTTCACAACGCTGCTGCTGATCCTGGTGCTTCTCGCGGGACTGTCCTTGCTGCTGTATCCTTCCGTCAGCGATTACTGGAACTCCTTCCACCAAACCCGCGCCATTGCCACGTATGCCGAAGAAGTCGCAAATTTGAACCAGGATCAATATGACGAAATCTGGGCCGCCACAAAGGCCTACAATGCATCTTTGGCAGAACGGGACAACGCCTACCTTCTGAGCGACGCACAGAAGGAGGAATACCAGCAGCTTTTGAATGTGTCCGGTCTTGGCGTCATGGGCTATATTGAAATCCCCAGCATTGATTGCTCTCTGCCCATCTATCATGGTACGGAGGAATCGGTCCTGCAGATCGCCGTGGGCCATCTGGAATGGTCCAGCCTGCCCGTGGGCGGCGAAAGCACCCATTGCGTTCTCTCCGGCCACCGGGGACTGCCCAGCGCCAAGCTGTTCACCAACCTGGACAAACTCCGAGAGGGGGATATCTTCCTGCTGCGCATTCTGGACGAGGTGCTGACCTATGAAGTGGATCAGATCCTCATCGTGGAGCCTCAGGAAGTCGGAGCGCTGCAAATCGTGGAGGGTCAGGATTACTGCACATTGGTGACCTGCACCCCCTACGGTATCAATACCCATCGGCTTTTGGTCCGGGGACACCGCATCGACAATGTGGAGGAGGCCAAAACCGTCCGCGTCACAGCCGACGCCGTCCAGATCGAACCGCTGTTGGTGGCGCCCATTGTGGCGATCCCGATTCTATTGTTACTGCTGATACTGCTTCTGCTGCCAAAGCGGCCCAAGACGAAACACGGAGGTGAAGCCGATGAAGAGGATTAGACGCATGACTGCTGCGCTGCTCAGTGTGCTGGCAGTATTCCTTCTCCTGCCCTTGCAGGCTCTGGCGGCGGGAAGTATTGACTTGAACCAGGATGTAAGTTTGACCATTTCCTATCAAGATGGAAACACGCCCCTGGTTGGTGCAGAGTTTGAAATTTTCCTGGTTGCCACAGTAGACGAATACGGCGAGCTGACCACCACAAAAGATTTCGCCCAGTTCCATGTCAATATCCGGGGCAAGGATGACGAGGCCTGGCGGACACTGGCATCCACCCTGGAGGGCTATGTATTGCGGGATGATATTTCCCCCACAGACAGTGGAAAGACCAATGATAAGGGATTGGTTTCCTTTCCCACCGCCGGAAAGAGCCTGAAAGCGGGTTTGTACTTTGTACTGGGGTATCGACACACACAAAATGGCTTCCGCTATGATCCCACGCCATTCATGGTAATGCTGCCTGGATTGGACAAAGAGAATAACATTTGGGTTTATGATGTAGCCGTCAATGCAAAGTTCGATTCATCCCAAATCCCTGATAACCCAGATGACCATACCATCGACCGAAAGGTTCTGAAGGTCTGGGCCGATGATGGACATGAAAAAGATCGTCCCAAAGAGGTAATTGTTCAGCTTCTTCGTGACGGCAAGGTATATGATACCGTAACCCTGAACGCGGCAAACAACTGGCGGTACACCTGGACGGGATTGAATGATCGCTATACGTGGACCATTGTGGAGAAAGAGTTGGAGGGCTATACCGTGGAGGTCACACGGGAGGGTATCACTTTTGTGGTGACAAATAGCTACAATGAGGAAATCCCTGACGAACCTACTCCCACAACACCTACCACGCCGGACAAACCTACTACACCTACAAAGCCGACGCTGCCTCAGACTGGCCAGCTCTGGTGGCCGGTTCCAGTGTTGATTGCCGCCGGACTGCTCTTTGTCGTGATCGGCCTGGTGCGCCGCAGAGGTACAACAGATGAGAAATGAAGAACAGAGTGGCAGGAAACAAAGGGGTTTGCTGTCGATTACGGTTGGGCTGCTGCTGATTGCAGCAGCCCTTTTCCTTGTATCTTACAACTTGTACGACGAGCTGCGGGCAGAGCAATCGGCCAGGCAAGCGGTAACCCAGCTGGATGCGTATTTGCCCGCAGAGGCCGCTCCAGAGGCTCCCTTGGACTCCGCCGGGGATCAGGAGCCGTTGGTGAGCGATGAGCGGACTGTTATTCCGGACTATGTTCTATCCCCTAATATGGAAATGCCAGTGGAAACCATCAACGGAATAGACTTTATCGGTGTTTTAAGAATCCCAGCCTTGGAGCTGGAGCTGCCGGTTATCAGTGAGTGGAATTATCCCAATCTGAAATCTGCTCCCTGCCGGTACAGTGGGTCTGCCTATTTGAATAACCTGATTATTTGCGGCCACAACTACACTTCCCATTTCGGAACCTTAAAGAATCTCTGGGAGGGCGATATTGCCACCTTTACAGATATAGATGGAAATGTATTCATCTACAAAATGGTGGAGCGGGAGACACTGAACCCCACAGATATAGAGGGAATGGAAAGTGGAAATTGGGATTTGACTCTGTTCACCTGTACCGTGGGAGGTCAAAGCCGTGTGACAATTCGCTTTGAGCTGGAGGAGGACTGATTCCTCCAAAAATAGAAACAGGCTTTCGCATCGGGAAATTGACGGTAGCTATGCCGACTGGGCACGAAAAAACGGCTATACCATCTGGAACTGTGTCTGTGACTGCGATGGTTCCATTGAACTGGATACCCGCACCCTCCAGCGGGCCATATCGAGATAAGCTTCAAACTGCGTGTCGGCTTCCTTGGTTTCCACCCACGCCCCGCTTTGGTAGGCGTAGTGTTTACACCTTAACCCAGTCCATCGTCACCACAGACTCGCAGACTATCGCTGCAAAGCTCAACGGCGAATACATCCGTGCTAAAAATAACAACCAGCGGCTCTCTATCCTAGGGAGCCGCTCAGCTTACCATGGTACAAAACTCCATTATCATATTTGAAACCAGAAAAATACCGGGACAGCGCATTTTTTGCTGCCCCGGTATTCGTTTACGCATACGGCACAGCTTTCCCGCGCTGATTATTGGGGCTTTTCAAGTGTTCGGACTTTTTGAGAATATTGATCTGCGTGACAAATTCCTCCGGGGTCAGTTTGTCATAGTCAATGCCAAGAGTCGCCAAAAACAAACGGGCTTTCTTTTCTTCCTCGGTGCCCTCATAGTGCAGGGCGGTCTCCATCTGCTTTTGAATTTCGACAACAAGAGAAGCGGTGTCTGCAGTAGTGGTGTCCTTCCTGTGGGCTTCCCGGATATCATGTAGGATGCCGTCAATGTCCTTATGAACCACATGGGCAAAGAAGTTTTCCTCGCTGACCTGCGCCAACTCCAGAGTGCGCACATACAGATCATTCTCGCCGGGATTATGCTTTTCCATGATTTGCTTTCGGTTGGCTTCCAGAATGGCATTCATGTCATTGATCCGCATATCGGCAACGCGATCCACAAATATCTCAATGTCCACCAGAAAGCGCTGGAAGTCCTTGTGCAGAGCCAGTTCAGACAGCAGCCGGTTGTTGAGCTTTCCGCTTTTCAGCAATTCAATCATATCATCACCCAGATGCAGATCGTGCAGGTCTGTGTTTGGGTGATTTTTTGTTTCCGTCAGCCCCAGCAGATAGTCCGTGGATACACCGTAGAATTTCGCCAGGGTGACAATGCTGAATGGGCTGATATCCTTGAAATCATCGGATTCATATTTACCCAGTGCGGATTTGGAAATGCCGGTTTCTTCCGCAAGCTGCTCCAAAGTCAGATGCCGTTCCACTCGCAGATCCTTCAGTTTTTCTTGTATTGTCAGTTTTGTATGCCCCGATGGAAGAAATCAACGATGCCATCGGCAACATTGATATTTCCTCCTGCTTTGAACCGATTTTCGAGCCGCCCATTGATTTTCTGGAAGAATGCCGGAAGCGTTGGGAATCGGCTCAATCATCTTTTCGTCAGACTATTGAGCGCCAGATCGGAAACACATGGTATGTGATCGAAACAGAATGTGACGGAAATGAGCCGCTTGCCAACAAGGTAAAACGGCTCATTTTTTCTGACAAGGGGGCGATTTGTTAATGACTGCGACACAAAAGCATGATATAATTTCAATGTGTACAACGGTACTGTCGGCTGACCAACAACCAAAGGAGGATAAGATGTTGGATCAGCAGAAAATCACCATTCTCTACTGCCGTCTGAGCAACGAGGATGCCCAGGATGGCGAGAGCAACAGTATCGCAAATCA
>UMKX01031225.1_pt1 | contig 13472 bp, 14 predicted proteins | sample 1966471 | NCBI WGS metagenome assembly UMKX01 (sample SAMEA4836188, study PRJEB28245) | human gut metagenome | biome: gut microbiome; material: fecal sample | place: Denmark | collected 2008
GTCCTCGACAATTAAAATCTTCTGCATTGTTCCACCTCCAAGTCTGTAGTGTAGCATAGTTTTTTGAATTTCCGATGAAGTTCATTATTCTTCCTTGTCTACGAGCGACTTTCTCCGCCCATCAACAGGCTTTTCAGCGCCCTTTGGTATCAACCACATACGGCTGAATTTTGCCACACCCGGTATGCGTTTTTCTTCGCACAGCTTTTGAACCCGTCGCTCGGAAATGCCCCACTTTTTTGCCGCTTCTGGGGCAGAGATATATTCAAGCATTTTGCTATCCTCCCGTAAAAAATCCTATGTCATTGTTATATACGGTTAGCCGAATGATAGCAATACCGAGATATGAAATATAAAATGCAGGAAGAGCGGATCTCATATCATTCCATACACAAACTATGAGATATAGAACGTATGTGGGTGATGTTGAATGGCAAAAGTTAAAGACTGCCCTGGCTTTGAAACCTTCGGTGCAGATGTAAAGGCTGAACCATTCAAACTCTGGCTTGCGCAGGTCGGCCGTGAACGCATCGAAGAAACGATTGACCCGGAACAGGCAATCGACCGTGCATTAGAGACCTATCAGAAAAAGGGATATGATACAGACTGGATTCATCAGCGGCTTCTTTCTATCCGTGTCCGTAATGAGCTTACTGCTGAATGACAGGAGCGAGGCGTACAGCAGGGCAAAAAATATATAAAGCAAAAAGAAACGGCGGACCAAGGCCCGCCGTAAAATCGCTAGTATAACTTGACAAACCGGATATTAGCGAGCGTGTACCGCTTTATCCATTGGCCAGGATTTTCTGAGTGCCGCATAGGAAACCAAGAAGTTAGCAAACCATCCTGCCGGCACAGCAAGCCAAACAAAATCAATGCCAAAACGCGGTGCGCAGATCAGTGCCACGGACAGGCGAATCGCAAGGTTTACCATGTTGGCAATGAGGAATGGCCGCATGATTCCGAGTCCGCGCAGAACTCCATCGGTCGCCATTTTAATTCCCATAAAGATAAAGAAGTAACCGAGCCATCTCATATAATCTCCAGACACCTGATAGGCCAGGGCGGTTCCATCTTTTCCAAGGAACAGCGAAGAAATCTGCATGTGCAGCGTTTCAATGACAAGGAAGGCAAGCGCCGCAAAGCACACATCCAACACCAATGCTGCGTGGTAGCCTTTTTTGATGCGCTGGGGTTTGCCCGCCCCAAGGTTTTGGGAAACATACGGCGAAACTGCATTGCCGATGGACACAAAAATCAGAGAAAAGACATTCTCCACCCGCATCGTCGCCGCATATCCTGCAAGAGCCTGTGTGCCGAAAGGATTTACCACCGCCTGTACGATCATCATACCGATAGACACGGTAGACTGCTGGAGAACCGATGGAACAGCAATCTGAAGCATCGAGCGCAACTCCCGCCCGTCAAACCAGGCAAATGCACTCTTATACCGCCGCATCCGATAGAGGAAAATCAATAGTGAAAACACAGCGGAAATCCCCTGGGCAATCAGGGTTGCCAGTGCTGCGCCAAACACGCCAAGCCCCAGACCGGCTACCATCCAAAGATCCATCACAATATTCAGGATGGATGAAAAGATCAGCAGTCCCAGCGGAATTTTTGATTCACCGATGGAAGTGAACATGGTAGAGAGAATATTGTACATGAACAGAAACGGAAAGCCCACAAAATAGACCCGCAGGTACAGTACCGCTTCCTCCAGAATATCGGCAGGGGTTTGTAATCCGCTCATCATCGCATGAGAAAAGGCAAAGCCAAAGACACCAAGGATGATGCTCAGAAGTAAAAAGCTGATCAGTGATGTAGACACAATGGTTTTCATTTTGCCATACTCTCTGGCACCGAAATAGCGGCTTACAAGCACACCTGCCCCAACACCGGCTCCCAGTGCCACACAAATGAAAACATTCGTCAGAGCTGCACAGGCACCGACCGCCGCCAGTGCGGAGGAACCAACAAACTGACCGACGATAATGGAGTCAGCCATATTGTATACCTGCTGAAAAAAGCTGCCGAGAATCATCGGCATTGCAAAAACCGTCAGCGCTTTCAGCGGCGCATCGGTAATCAAATACTCATCTTTTGACATAATCCTATTCCTCCACAACTTCCTGCTTTTTATCCGAAAGCACAAGCATAGCAAGTGCGATCAACACAATAATTAGTGCTGCAATTGAAAGCACTGTAGGAATTTCTCTAAGGCAATACCGCATAATTCTAAGTGCCGATACGGCGAGCGAGGTGCGGCAGCTGCTAAGCCAAAAGCGCAGATAATACTGGATGTCTTATCGAGCATTTTGGCAACGCAGATGCCGTGCCGCAGCCGCCGGAGCGGTGCTTAAGCCGTCAGGCGGGAATTGTGCGGTGTTGCCATAAAAAAGAAAAAGCCAAATACCATTGCTGCAACCGGTTCACAGAAACACAGATGGATGCCTTTCCAGCCTCCATATGATCCAGTGCTACTGTATAAAAAGCATACGGGCACACTGCAGTACACAAAGAATGCATCAGCATAACCTGAAATAAATTTGTTTGATATTCCCGTGAAAAAGCCCATCAAAAGCTCCTATGTACGTGAAAAAGCCGGACAAGGGACAGACATCTCAGTCTGCGCCTTATCCGGCTGTTGTTTCCACGAACAACTCGCCCTCCGAGCGAACTTTCGAAATTATAGCATGGGTGTGAGCAAATGTCAATGGATTTTCGTACAGCAGAAAATCTCCAAAGAAGTTGTGCGAACCCCGCAGTTAGAACTTTTCAAATTCGTTTTGGGAATCGTCCGTGATCGTTACAATATTGTCCTTGAGCTTTTTCAGGTTACGAGCCATTTTTTTGCTTTTCAGGCATCTTTATCTTTTTCTTTTTATCGTGCGGCGGCTGTTATTTGCCGGTATCGCTCGCAACAGCATCGGCAATCAGCTTTTCCAGCGTAGCCATATTGGCCTCCTGATCAATGCCGCCCATGATCGGCTCCCCAACGATGTTGCCCTGACGGTCCACAACACAGGTTGTGGGGAAAGCCATGATGCCCAGTGCAAACTTGCCGGCCTCGCTGTCAGGATCAAAGTAGATATTGCGGAAGGATGCGCCTGCTGATTCCAGAATGTTCTTAGCGGTGGCGATATTGTCCGCGTTGCCGTCCAGCGTCTCGGTATTGACGCCGATGACCTCGCCGCCCTGCTCCTTGATGCGCTGGTTGAGTGCGTCAAGGTCATCCATCTCATCCACGCAGGGCTTGCAGCCGCTGAACCAGAAGTTTACAACGGTGAACGCATTGTTGGCAAACAGGCTGCTGTCAACGCTGTTGCCATCAAGGTCCTTGCCCTCAAACTGTGGGAAGGTGCTGCCGTTCTCCGCTGCGCTCTGGCTGGTGGCTTCATCCTGAGGAAGGGCTGTGATCTGATTTTCGATTTCCCGGATCTTATCAGCGTCCGCTTTGAGGGAGGCGTACTCTTCCTCGGTGAACTGATCCTTCGCGTTATCCACGGCATCCATAAGGAAATCGCCGTAATTGTTGTTAAGGGTGGTCTGTGTCACATTTTTGTCCATCGAGGCAAAAACCTTTTCCCACAGTTCATCGTTCGCGGTCAGAATATCGTTTTCCTCTGCCAAAAGCTGCTCCTCGGTTTTGGTCTGTGCGGCGGAGGCTGTTTCACTGCTGGCGGTGGAGGCTGCTTCGCTGCCGGCGGCGGTGCCTGCCTGCTGGCTGCCGCAGGCGGCGAGGGAAAATGCCAGAACCAGGCTGGTCAAAATTGCTGCAATTCGTTTCATACTCAAATCTCCTTACTGTTATCTGCCTTATCGCCAAAGCCGTACTGATAGTGTATCGCCTTGGTCGGGCAGGATTTTATACACATACCGCAGCGGATACACTCCGCGTGGTTTGGCGTCTTGGTAATATCCACATCCATCTTGCAGGCCCGCGCACAGGCACCGCAGGATACGCACTTATCGGTGTCCACCCGCATCTGGAAAAGAGATACACGGTTCATGACCGCGTAAAAGGCCCCCAGCGGGCAGAGCCACTTGCAAAATGGGCGGTAAAACACCACACTGGCAACAACGACCGCCAGCAGGATACAGAGCTTCCAGCTGAACAGCTTGCCGAGCGCGGCGCGTATCCCTGCATTGGTCAGCGAGAGGGGGATTGCGCCCTCCAGCACCCCCTGCGGGCAGAGATACTTGCAGAAGAACGGATCACCCATTCCCATCTCATTGACAACAAGCGCAGGCAGCAGCACCACCATGATGAGCAGCACGGCGTATTTCAGATATCGCAGCGGCTTCAGACGCTTGGTGGAGCACTTGGGCGATGGGATCTTATGCAAAAGCTCCTGCAGCCAGCCAAACGGGCAGAGAAAGCCGCAGATAAACCGTCCCAGCAGCACCCCCAATAAAATCAGGATGCCGGTAATATAATAGGAAAATCTGAATTTTGACGAGCCGACCACTGCCTGAAACGAGCCGATCGGGCAGGCCCCCGCCGCACCCGGGCAGGAGTAGCAGTTCAGCCCCGGCACACATACTGTTTTGCCCTTGCCCTGATACAGAACACCCTTGGCAAAATTCGGCAGGTGAATGTTCGTCAGCAGCGCTGCGCCTGCTTGAAACCAGCCCCGGAAACGGGCCAGAAAAGAACCGTTTTTCTTATCCAATGCCAACACACTCCATACACAACCGGATAGCCTTTGCCAACACCGTATCTGCCTCCCCACGCCAGATGCCGAAGCCGATCATCAAAACGGCGGCCAACAGCAGCGCCGACTGGGCGATTGCTTTTTTGTTTATCATTTGCGGTTGCCCCTTTCTGCTTGATGAGAACAGTATACACCCACCGATATAAAATTTCTGCTAAGAAAAAATTAGCACAAACTTTATCGAAATCTGCTATAATGACTATTATAAAGGTATCGCTGCCGTGCTTTTGCCTTGTGCAGCGCCAAAAAACATCTTATAAATGCGGGAGATGATCGCTTATGCGCCTTTTGTTGATAGAGGATGAACCTACTCTGCGGGAAAGCGTGGCTAAAAAACTGCGCCGTTCCGGCTACGAAATGGATGACTGCGGTGACGGAGAGACCGCGCTCGAGCTGCTTGCAGCAGAGCGGTACGATCTTGTCCTGCTTGATCTCAATCTGCCGAAGGTGAACGGCATGACCGTTCTGCGCACGCTGCGCAAGACCGACCTTGAAACGCCGGTACTAATTCTGTCCGCCCGCAGCGAAATTTCCGACAAGGTGGAGGGGCTGGACGCGGGTGCCAATGATTATCTGGCTAAGCCGTTCCACCTGGCTGAGCTGGAGGCCCGTGTGCGCAGCCTGACCCGGCGGCAGTTTATCCAGCGCGATGTATGCCTGCGGTGCGGGCGGCTGACCTTCGACACCAAGAGCCGCCTTGCCATGGCGGATGGCCAGCCCATTCCGCTGACCCGTAAGGAAAGCGGCGTGCTGGAATATCTGTTGCTGCATCAGGGACGTCCTGTCAGTCAGGAGGAGCTGATTGAGCATGTCTGGGACAGCAGTGTCGATGCGTTCAGCAACTCGATTCGCGTGCATATCTCTGCACTGAGAAAAAAGCTGCGCACCGCACTGGGGTACGACCCCATCCGAAACCGCATCGGTGAGGGGTATGAGTTGGAGGAAAACGAACCATGAACCGCATATCTTTTCAGTGGCGGATCACGCTGATGACCGCCGTACTGATTGCAGGGGCCTGCATCTGCCTGAATCTGCTGCTCTACCACTCTGGTGCCACTGGTATGGACAACCTGAACGGGTATGTCCTGCAATACCAGCAGAATGATGATGAAAACCTGATGATTGAAATCCCGGACGACCAGATGTCGGATTTTCTTATACAGTTTTCGCAGGAGGTCTACGATGCCAAGGCTGTTTTCGGCCGCAAGGGCTGGTGCATCACAGCAGCAGTAACGCTGCTGAGCGCGGCGATTGCCTACTTTGTCAGCGGCAAGGCTCTGGAGCCCTTGAAAAAGCTTGCACAGCAGGCCGAACGCATTGATCAGGACAGCCTTGTGGAGGTTCGCTTAGAGGAAAATACGATTCCGGAATTTCGCGACTTGAGCCAGTCTGTCAACCGCATGCTGGACCGGCTGGCGCATTCCTTTGACCTGCAGCGTCAGTTTGCCGGCAATGCCGCCCATGAGCTAAAAACACCGCTGGCCATCATGCAGGCAAAGCTGGAAATGTTCGCTGAAGAACACCCCGACGCCGACAGCGAGATCACCGACCTGCTCCGCTTTCAGACGGATCAGGTGTCCCGCCTAGCAAGCCTTGTCCGCACACTGCTGGAAATGAGCGATCTGCAGTCGATCCCGCGCGAGGATCATATCGAGCTGGCCCCGTTGGCCGATGAGATCGTGGCTGACCTGACCCCATTGGCACAGCGCCGGAGCATCACCCTCTTTCAGGAATGTGAGGATGTCAGCATCAAGGGCAGCGACACCCTGATCTACCGCCTGCTCTTTAATTTGGTTGAAAACGGCATCAAATACAATACCCCCGGCGGTTCTGTGCATATCACGATCCGACAAAAGAAAAGCAGCGCTGTGCTGCGTGTTGCAGACACAGGCTGCGGCATCCCTGAGGAGTATCGGACAAGTGTGTTCCAGCCCTTTTTCCGGGTAGATAAATCCAGAAGCCGGGAGATGGGCGGCGTAGGCCTTGGGCTTGCGCTTGTACGGGAGATTGCCCTGCTGCATGGCGGCACCGTTACAGCTGAACCGGCTGATGGGCATGGGACGGTTTTCACAGTCACCCTGCCGATACAAGCTTGACAGCCGTCTGCAGTGCCTTATTTCTCTGACAATTCTACCACCGGCTTTGCCTCACTGGCGGCGATGGCAGGCTGCAGCTTATTTTCCAGCCCGGTCTTTTGCAGCATATTGATGACATGGTATTTTACGGTTGAAGGCTCCACACAAAGCGCCTTGGCGCTCCCGCTGTAGGAAAGCCCGCGCACCAACAGGCGCAGCACGCGCATCTCGGCGAGGGTAAGATCGTACCGATGCTCTGTCTGTGGTGGAGGACACCTACACCCACACCACCGCGACCGAAAAGTGCGACCCCCTCAAGGACAACAGCTCGAGCGGTTCAAGTACCGACAGCGATGGTTTCGGCGGAAGCTCGGGCGAGAAATTCTACACAGTACCGCTTTCGCTGTCACATTTTAGGCAACACCGCACAATTCCCGCCTGACGGCTTAAGCACCGCTTCGGCGGCTGCGGCACGGCATCTGCGTTGCCAAAATGCTCGATAAGACATCCAGTATTATCTGCGCTTTTGGCTTGGCATCTGCCGCACCTCGCTCGCCGTATCGGCACTTAGAATTATGCGGTATTGCCTTTATTTTTCTCTACGTTGAAAGTATGCTATCTGGCATGGTATAATCTTGTTATTCAATCAAACATATATCAGGAGGGCTGTTGCCATGGCTGCAAACGCCGTTGACTTTGCGGGCACCCTTTGCGGATGCCGATACGAAAAAGAACTGGAAACCCATTTTCGGGACTGTCTGCTGTTTTACATTGACGGGCGCATTCGGTTTGAGCGCTATTGCTATGGCGAGGCAGCCTGCCTGGTGTTCAGCCTGTGGGCCAACGGGCTGGACGAAACCGGCAAGATTTTGTGGGTGAAGGAGCCGGAGTTTGAGGTAGACCAGAAAGCGATTCCCCGTGTGATTACCGATGTACAGGAAAACGGTACTGCCATGCAGGTGGACAACCAGCGCAAGCGCTATGTAAAAACCGAAGAGTTTGACGAGGACAAGCCCAACGGATATGGCCGTTTCAAAGTTTTTCTGCTGCGCCGCAAGCTGAAAAAACACTAAGCCGCGCGGGCGTTCCTGCGCACCCTTTTATTCTATTCACATTTATCAGCAAGCGAAATTGCCCCCGGCGTACCGCGCAAAGCGGCACATCCGGGGGCAATTTTTATTGATTCGATTATTCAGCGGTGGGGTTCTGCGCTGTCATTCTTTAGCAAATTAAAAGCGCTCCACACCTTCGCTGGTCACGCGGGCATAGATCAGCGGCGGAACTTCCGGCTTTTCGGCACCGATGGTCAGGCCGCCAACATACATTTCTTCCGCTGCGGCAAACAGGGTGTCATCATCCGCATACAGGGTGCAGATCGGTTCCCCTGCCTTGACGGCATCGCCCAGCTTTTTGTGCATGATGATACCGGCAGCAAAATCGATGCTGTCCTCTTTTTTAATGCGGCCTGCACCCAGCAGCACGCTGGCGTTGCCGATGCGCTCCACATCGTTCTGCACGATGTAGCCATCCGCCGGGGCACAGATATCGTGGGCATATTTTGCCTTGCGGAAAAGCGAGGCATCCCGCAGAACGCTGGTGTCCCCGCCCTGGGCTGCAAACATTTTGCAGCAAATCTCAAAGGCGGAACCATCGGCAATCACCTGTTCCGCCATGGCGCGGCAGGCGGCCATCTCCCCCTTACCCGCCAGATACAGCATATTGGAGGCCAGCTGCAGGCAGACTTCGGTCAAATCCGCCGGGCCTTTGCCCTGCAGCACGGCCATGCTCTCAGCCACTTCCAGCGAGTTGCCGATGTTATGGCCCAGCGGGGTGTCCATATCGGTAATCAGGGCTGCCACTTTGCGGCCATGTGCCGTGCCGATGGAAACCATCAAGCGGGCAAGCTCCACGGCTTCGTCCAGGTTCTTCATGAACGCACCGCTGCCCATTGTAACATCCAGCAGGATCGCATCCGAACCAGCCGCCAGCTTTTTGCTCATGATAGAGGAAGCAATCAGCGGAATGCAGCCTACCGTTGCCGTAACATCCCGCAGGGCGTACAGCTTTTTATCCGCCACCGCAATTTTGCCGCTCTGGCCAATGACTGAGATACCGATCTCGTTGACCTGCTTAAAGAATTCTTCCTGCGTCAGTGAGGTGCGGGTGCCGGGGACGGACTCCATCTTATCAATGGTGCCGCCGGTATGGCCCAGGCCGCGGCCGCTCATTTTGGCAATTTTTACGCCGCAGGCTGCCACAATGGGGGCAATAACCAGGGTGGTTTTATCCCCCACGCCGCCGGTAGAGTGTTTATCTGCTTTGATGCCCTGAATGGCGGAAAGATCCACCATATCGCCGGAATGTGCCATCACATCCGTCAGTTCAGCCGTTTCGGCATCGGTCATGCCGCGCAGGTAAATTGCCATCAGCAGGGCGGACATCTGGTAATCCGGCACACTGCCATCCACATAACCGTTGACGGCAAAGGCAATCTCTGCCCGCGTCAGGGTTCCGCCATCGCGCTTTTTGGCGATGATATCATACATACGCATTTGGGGTTCTCCTATCTTTTTATGTGCACCTGAAAAATAAGGCGAAAGCAGCTGGCAGGGTTTTATCCTGTCGGCTGAATTGCTGATTCTTCTGGTACACGCAAAGCGCCCGCCCGGACCGGCTTGCACAAGCCTGCGGGGCGGGCACTATTGCTGGTTTTATCTGCGGGGCTTAACGGCTGCCCTTATCGTAAGGGATACCTTCGGCCTTGGGGGCCTGGGAGTTCTTGCTGGTAAAGGCAAGAATAACCATGGAGGCAATGAACGGCATCATGTTATAAATGTTGCTGGACCAGCCAAGCTGTGCCAGAACGGTGGAATCCGCAATGTTGGCAAGGCTCTTGAAGACGGCAAAGAACATGGCCGCGCCAAAAATGTTGAACGGCTTCCACTGGCCAAAGATCATAACGGCCAGTGCCAAAAAGCCGGTACCGGCAACGCCGACTTCAAAGTTCCAGGTCTGCACGCTGGGGATAACGTAAGCCAGGCCGCCAACACCGCCCAGGAAACCGGAGATCAGCACACCGGCATAGCGCATGCGGTAGACGTTGATACCAACGGAATCCGCTGCCTGGGGGTGCTCGCCGCAGGCGCGCAGGCGCAGGCCAAAGCGGGTCTTATACATAACAATGTAGCTGACAACCAGCAACACAATGCCCAGCGGGATAAAGATGCTGAGCTCCAGCCCGCCAATGGAGAACAGGAACGGCTTGTTGGTGTAGCTGATTTTGGCGGAGGTAGAACCGTTAAAGTTCTTGGCCAGAATCATGGCAATGGCGGTTGCCAGCATGTTTAGCGCCGTGCCGCCGATGGTCTGGTCGGCTTTTAAGTTGATGGAAGCAAACGCCAGCAGCAGCGAGTAAAGCATGCCGCAGACCGCGGCTGCCACAACGGCAGCCAGAACGATGAGCGCCGGGGCCATGGTGGTGGGCAGCGATGCGGTAACCAGCACGCCTGCCAGGCCGCCGACAACCATGATGCCTTCCAGCGCGATGTTGATTACGCCGGAATGCTCGCTGAACATGCCGCCAAGGGCAACCAGCATCAGAACAATGCCATACAGCAGGGTGTATTTGATAAGCAGCAGCATATCACTTGCCCTCCTTTTCCGGTTTGGTCACTGCCTTGGCTGCCGGTTCGGCATTGGCGTTGGCGGTGTCCTTTTTGTGGATCAGCTTTTTTTCAAACAGCGTGCGGAACAGCATGGAGAATGCGCACAGGTAGATGATAATGCCGGAGATCAGGTCGGCAATTTCGCTGGGGAAATACTTGGTGGGCAGGTATGCGCCGCCAACGCTGATATGACTGATGAACAGCGAAGAGAAGATGGTGCCGATGGGGTTCGAGTTTGCCAGCAGTGCGGTTGCAATGCCGTTAAAGCCCATAGCAGGCAAGCTGGTGGAGTTCAGGGGGTTCCACTCACCACCGCCGGACAGATAGAACAAACCGGCACCAAAGCCTGCCAATGCACCGGCAATCGTCATGGACAGAATAACGTTTTTCTTTTCATTGATACCGGCATAGCGGGCGGCGTTCTTGTTCAGGCCAACGGCTTTCAGCTCATAGCCAAAGGTCGTTTTTTCCAGCACGACCCACACCACAATGGCCACGATGATGGCCAGAAAGATGGCGATGGTGGTGTTGCTGGTGTGGAACAGTTCGCTCATCCCGCAGGAAGGAATCTGCGCCTGCGGGGCGTTGGTGGCCAGCTTCCAGGTGCGGGTGTTATGCGCATCATACATCACGCCGGAGCTGCGGCCATAGATGATCTCATTGACAAGGTACAGACCGATCCAGTTGAACATGATGGAGGTAATAACTTCGTTGATGTTCAGGTACGCCTTAAAGATGCCGGGAATGGCCCCCCACAGCGCGCCGAACACAGCGGATACCAGCAGGCACACCCACCAGGGCATGCCCAGCACAATGGCAAAGTACAAAGCGCCGAAAGCGCCCAGCGTATACTGCCCTGCTGCGCCAATGTTGAACAGGCCGGTTTTGAACGCAAAGGCAACCGAAAGGCCGGTCATGATCAGCGGGGCGGTCTGGGTCAGCACCTTGCCGCAGCCATACGGGAAGTCATAAAAGCCGCCCTGCAAAATGCGCCAGAAGCCATCCACCAGGGCGTGCTCCGGGTTGATGATAAACAACGCAATCAGGCCGATGACCAGGCCGATGACAATGCACATGAGTGCAGCCAGAACGCCGCTGCTGTTTTGGCGGATGGTTGTGCCCAAAGAAGGCTTGTTTTGTTTTGCCATGGTTTACTTTGCCTCCTTCTTTTTTGCACCGGCCATATACAGGCCCAGTTCCTGCACGGTGGTGGTCTTGGGATCAAATTCGCCCACGATCTCGCCTTCGTACATCACCAGGATGCGGTCTGAAAGGTTCATAACCTCATCCAGTTCCAGGCTGACCAGCAACACGGCCTTACCGGCATCGCGCTGGGCAACAATCTGCTTGTGGATATACTCAATGGCTCCAACATCCAGGCCGCGGGTAGGCTGCACAGCCACCAGCAGCTTGGGATCCTTATCGATTTCGCGCGCGATGATGGCTTTCTGCTGGTTGCCGCCGGACATGCTGCGGGCAATGGTCACACTGCCCTGGCCGGAACGCACATCGTACTGCTCAATCAGGTGGTCAGAATACTTGCGCACTTCATCCGCCTTGATAAAGCCATTATGCTGGAACTGCGGCTGCCAGTAGCGCTGCAGCACCATGTTCTTTTCCAGCGTGTAATCCAGCACCAGGCCGTACTTATGGCGATCCTCCGGGATATGGCTCATGCCGTCCTTGGAGCGCTGGCGGATGGAAGCGTGGGTGATGTCCTGTCCATCCAGCGTGATCGTACCGCCGGAGATTTTTTCCAGACCGGTCAGGCCGTACACCAGCTCGGTCTGACCGTTGCCCTCAATACCGGCAAGGCAAACGATCTCACCCGCGCGAACGTCAAAGCTGGCATTGCGCACCGCATCTTTTTTATGGGTGCGGCTGGGCACCGTCATGCCCTGCACGCTCAGGATGGTTTTGCCGGGCTGGGCGGGCTTTTTGTCCACCACAAACTCAACATCGCGGCCAACCATCATGCGGGAAAGCTCTTCCTTGCTGCTGTTGGCAATATCCACGGTGCCGATATACTTGCCCTTGCGCAGAACCGTGCAGCGGTCCGCCACGGCCATGATCTCGTTCAGCTTGTGGGTAATAAACAGGATGCTCTTGCCCTCAGCCTTAAAACCGCGCATGATCTCCATCAGTTCGTCGATTTCCTGCGGAGTCAATACAGCGGTGGGTTCGTCAAAAATCAGAATTTCATTGTCACGGTACAGCATTTTCAGGATCTCAACACGCTGCTGCATGCCAACCGAGATATCGCTGACCAATGCATCCGGGTCTACACGCAGGCCGTATTTTTCCGAAAGCTCCACGACCTTTTTGCGGGCGACCTCTTTTTGCAGAAATCCCGCTTTGCAGGGTTCCACACCCAGCATGATGTTATCCAGCACAGAGAAGCACTCCACCAGCTTAAAGTGCTGGTGGACCATGCCGATGCCAAGGTCGTTTGCATCGTTGGGGTTATTGATCTTGACTTCCTTGCCGTTTTTCTTGATGACGCCCTGTTCCGGCTGGTACAGGCCGAACAGAACGCTCATGAGGGTGGATTTGCCGGCGCCGTTTTCGCCCAGCAGGGCATGCACTTCGCCTTTGCGCAGCTGGAGGGTGATGTTGTCGTTTGCCTTGATACCGGGGAACTCCTTGGTAATATTCAGCATCTCAATGACAAAATCTTCAGCCAATCCGCTCACGCTCCTTTCACGAATCAAAGTATTGGGGCTGCCCTGCCGCCAAGATAGCTCTGGAACCCCGGCCCCACAGCAAAATTTGTGCAAAGCTGCCGCAGCGCACCGTGCAGCTTATGCACCGGCACAGTGCGCTTATTAGTTTTATTATACAGTTTTTTTGCTGAAACCACAAGTAAAATCTTGCATTTTTAGCCCCGGGGCGGGGTTTATTTTGCAAATGGTTGCAAAAACGCCCCGGCTGCCGCAAAAAGCAGGGCCAGGGCGTTTGTTTTTCATAATATTACTTTAGGCAACACCGCACAATTCCCGCCTGACGGCTTAAGC
>UMKX01040621.1_pt1 | contig 13311 bp, 10 predicted proteins | sample 1966471 | NCBI WGS metagenome assembly UMKX01 (sample SAMEA4836188, study PRJEB28245) | human gut metagenome | biome: gut microbiome; material: fecal sample | place: Denmark | collected 2008
AAGCCGGAGCACAGGAGCGCAGAAAAGCAGTGGTACGGTGCGCCGGTACGTGTGACGTGGCAAAGAACAAGTATGAATACACGGGTGCAAGGGACTGCTCCTACGCCGTTTTTGTACCGGGCGGCGGTCCGAAGAGCTGCGGAAACGGATGTCTTGGTTTTGGAAACTGCGTGAAGGCATGTAAGTTTGATGCGATCCATATTGAAAACGGCATTGCCGTTGTGGACGGCGAAGCGTGCAAGGCATGCGGTGCCTGCGTGAAGGCCTGTCCGAGAAATCTGATCGACCTGATTCCGTATGAGCAGAAGATCACGGTGAAATGCCGCTCAACCGAGAAGGGCAAGGCGGTGATGGCAGCGTGTGAGATCGGCTGTATCGGATGTAAGAAGTGCGAGAAGAACTGCCCGTCGGATGCAATTCACGTTGTGGACCAGCGCGCGGAGATCGACCCGGCAAAATGTACGGGCTGCGGCCTCTGCGCGGAGAACTGCCCGCGGAAGTGTATTATGGTAGAAAAATAAAAATGAGAAATTCCATGCTGTGGGAGGGAACTTCTGCGGCGTGGAATTTTTGCTTTTCGGTGATATCGTGTTAGCCAATGCCGGTGGTGGCTGGCTTGACTTGAATTTGGGAAAATGATAAACTGAAAGTCAGAAAACGATGGGCAAAAAGCTAAAAAAATATAAAATGGCAGAAAGGACGGGGCAAAAGTATGACAATGACAATGGATGAACTGATGAAAGTGCTCGATATGCAGGAGGATATTCTGCAGTTTACGCATTTTACAAATGCAGACGCATGGGAACTGGGAACGATGATCCTGATGGAGGCAAGACGGCGCGGAGCACAGGTTGGCATCATGATCCGCAGAAGCAACGGGGAAGTTGTATTCCAGTATTGTGATAACGGCATTACGCCGCACAATGTGGAGCTGATGAGACGGAAGAGCAATTCGGTGCTTCTGACGGAGCGGAGTTCGCTGCAACTCTACATGGCAGCGACGAATGCGCCGGAGAGCGTAAAACAGATGGTACTGGACCCGAAGGAATACGCAATGCTGGGCGGAGGTTTTCCGATCTGCGTGGAAGAAGTCGGCGTTGTGGCGACCGTAGCAGTGTCCGGCATGGGACAGGTTTCGGATCATGATGTGATTGTGAAATGCATCAGCAAATATTTGCATATCGATGAAGTACCAAGAATCAGAACTGTATGAAAATGATGATTGAAACTAAATTTTGTGTATGATACAATGTCACCGGCAAAAAGACATGACAGTTCCATCAGGGACAACAAAACCCCCGTGAGCGGCAACTCACGGGGGTTGGTTTATGTCAGCAGGTTTTGCATATCTTCCGGCAGTGGTGCGTGGAAGTTTAAGGGTTCTCCGGTGATCGGATGGACGAAGGAGAGCGATGCAGAGTGAAGTGCCTGGCGGGGGAAAGTGCCGGGAGTTTTGTTGTAGAGGGTATCGCCGAGCAGCGGATGGCCGATGTAAGCCATGTGGACGCGGATCTGGTGGGTGCGGCCGGTTTCGAGGTTGAGTTCGAGGTGGGAGAAAACGGAGCAGTGCGCGAGGGTGCGGTAATGGGTTACGGAGCGCTCGCCGGAGGCAAAGTCGACGGTGCGCTGGATGAGGGAGCCGTCGAGGCGGGCGATCGGGGCGTCGATGGTGCCGGATGCAGCGGTTTCGCCGAGGGCGAAGGCCTGATACGTGCGGTGGATTTCGCGGGAGCGCATGGCCTGGGAGAGGACGGCGGCGCTTAAGGCGTGCTTGGCGAGTACGATAAGGCCGGTGGTGTCGCGGTCGAGGCGGTTGATGCAGCGGTAGACGAAGGGTTCACCTTTCTGTTCAAAATACCATGCAATGCCGTTTGCCAGCGTATTTTCATAATTTCCAATCGACGGATGAATCGGCGTATCAGCGGGTTTATCCACAACGAGGATGTCGTCATCCTCATACACAACCGAAAACGGAACCGGCCGCGGCAGAATTCCGTCGGAGGGTTCTGTTTCGACAAGGTGCGTTTCGATCACATCCCCGGCGTGCACGGCCTGGCTCGTCCAGGCGCGGACGCCGTTTCGGAAAATGCCGTCCTCTGTGCGTTTTAAGCCCGTAATAATATGGCGCGAATATCCATGCCGGCGGAGAAACCATTCCACAGTCAGATTTTCCCGTTCCTCCTCCGGCGAAACCACATATGTAAACCTGTGTCCCATACACAAAACCTCCGTTTCTATAGCTTTTTTATCGAATGAACCCCGTCATTTCGGGGCAAAATTTCAAAAAGAGACTTTCCCAGTCTTTCGCAAGTATAGCCGAAAACAGATGGAAAAGCAAGAAACTTACTTTTCTATAGCGAAAATATAAAAAAGTATAAAAGTTTCATGAAATGTCAGAATTTGATTGATTTTAGCGAAAGAAAAGTTTATGCTACTAAAAAAGAAAGAAAATCAAGAAACAGGAGGGGATACAGATGAAGCAGGTGCAAAAACCGAAAAAACCCATGATTTTTTATTATGTGATTGCGCTGATCGTCATTCTGCTGTTAAATCTTCTGCTTTTCCCGAGACTTCTCGAGCCCAAAGTAACAGAAGTTGATTACGGAAAATTTTTGCAGATGGTAGATAACAACGAAATCAGCGAAGTCCAGATCCAGTCAAATGAGATTATTTTCAGCGACAAATCAAGCCCGGCGAATTATTATAAGACGGGTGTGATGAATGATTACAAGCTGGTAGATCGTTTATATGAGGCAGGTATTACCGAATTCGGAACGCCGATCATAGAGCAGATGTCGCCACTCATGGAATTTCTTTTAACATGGGTAATACCGATCGTTGTGATGGTTGCGCTCGGACAGTGGCTGATGAAACGCATGACGAGCAAGATGATGGGCGGCATGGGAAATGCGATGAGCTTTGGAAAGAGCAACGCCAAGGTTTATGTACAGTCCGAAACCGGCATTAAATTTGCAGATGTTGCCGGAGAGGATGAGGCAAAAGAAATTTTACAGGAGATTGTTGACTTCCTGCATAATCCCAAAAAATATGAAGAAATTGGTGCAAAAATGCCGAAAGGAGCACTGCTTGTCGGCCCTCCAGGAACCGGTAAAACACTGCTGGCAAAGGCAGTAGCCGGAGAGGCAAATGTTCCGTTCTTCTCCATTTCCGGTTCTGAGTTTGTCGAGATGTTCGTCGGCATGGGAGCTGCGAAGGTGCGTGACCTGTTCCAGCAGGCAAACGAGAAAGCACCGTGTATCGTCTTTATCGATGAGATCGATACCGTCGGCAAAAAACGTGACGGCGGCGGATTCTCCGGAAACGACGAGCGTGAGCAGACCCTGAACCAGCTGCTTGCCGAGATGGATGGATTCGATGGAAAGAAAGGCGTTGTCATTCTGGCAGCGACGAACCGTCCGGATTCCCTGGACCCGGCACTTCTTCGTCCGGGCCGTTTCGACCGCCGTGTGCCGGTTGAACTGCCTGACTTAAAAGGCCGTGAGGAAATCCTGAAAGTCCATGCGAAAAACATCCGCGTGGGCGACAATGTCGATTACAATGCGATCGCACGTATGGCATCCGGTGCTTCTGGTGCAGAACTTGCCAATATGATCAACGAGGCAGCACTCCGTGCTGTCCGTGATGGAAGAAAATTCGTCACCCAGGCGGATCTGGAGGAGAGCGTTGAGGTTGTCATCGCCGGATACCAGAAGAAGAATAAGATCATGACCGACAAAGAGAAACTGATCGTTTCCTACCACGAGGTCGGCCATGCACTCGTCGCAGCACTGCAGAGCCATTCCGCTCCGGTTACGAAGATCACCATTATCCCGCGTACGTCCGGCGCCCTCGGCTATACGATGCAGGTGGATGAAGATGAGCACAACCTGATGAGCCGCGAAGAGTTGGAAAACAAGATTGCAACGCTGACCGGCGGCCGTGTGGCAGAGGATCTGGTGTTCCATTCCATCACGACAGGTGCTTCGAACGATATCGAGCAGGCAACGAAGGTGGCAAGATCCATGATCACCCGCTTCGGTATGAACGAGGAATTTGGTATGGTTGCATTTGAGACGGTAACGAACCAGTACCTCGGCGGTGACTCTTCCCTGGCATGCTCCGAATCGACAGCAGCACAGATTGATGAGAAGGTTGTTGCAGCAGTCAGAAAACAGTACGACAAAGCAGAGCAGCTCTTAAAAGATAACATGCCGAAACTCCACGAGCTGGCAAAATATCTGTATGAGAAAGAGACGATCACAGGTGATGAGTTTATGGAAATCCTGAATTTATCCCCGGATCAGCTCACGACAACGAGAATAGAAACAAACTAAAAAGCGATAAAAGCAGATGAGAATCCCGCGTTACTGTTCACCCAGCAGTGAAACACTTGCTGTTTCACTGCGTAAGAAAGTGATTCACGAATCCCGCGTTTCAAGGCGACTTCAGCCTTGCGCGGGATTCTTTCTTGTGCTATAATGCTGTAATGCGAAATTATGACACAAAAAGACAGATTTTTTTAAGATAGACCAAGAGAACATAAGGAGAAACGCAATGAAGAAAAAACAGGCATGGAAAGTGATGGGTGCTGTCCTTGCGGGCACACTGGTATTTTCCGATGCAGTTCCGCTCCGTGCCAGCGCATCGGCAGGAACGGAAAAAAGCGCAGTACAGAACGAAACTGTCTCCGGAACGGAGAACGGTACAGAGACAAAGACAAAACGGGCAGCCGTTTATGTGAATCTGAAAACCGGTGATGATACGGCAGACGGTACAACGGCAGAGACAGCAGTAAAAACCGTGGAAAAAGCACAGGAGCTTCTTGCAGTTGCAGCGGCAGAACTGCAGGCGGACGGGAAAACAACCGAAAAAAATACTGCTGCAGATACCAGCAAAACGGCAGCGGAGGAAGCAGCAGAAAAATATCTGGTATTCGTCGGAATGGATAAAAAAGAGCTGGAAACGTATCGAAAGAAACAGCAGAAAACAGACTTCTGGGGAAGAGTAACAGATACCGTTTTTGCGGCAGATGAAATCGTGGTGACAGAAGCCGGATATGAGGCTGTTCTGGCAGCAGAAAAAGCAAAAGAAACGGTTTCGGAAACACCAACGCTTGCGCCAGGCGAGTCTCCGGCACCGGATGCGGCAGAAGATACCGTAACACCAACTCCGGGTCCGACGGAAACGCCGGATGCAGAGCCGACCGCAGAACCAACGGTGATCCCGGACGCAGAACCGACGGAAACGCCGGACGCAGAGCCGACCGTAACGCCGGCGGAGGAACCAACGGCAACTCCGACACCGGATGCGGACAACGGAGAAGATACAGGGGATACACCAACGGCAGCTCCGACACCGGATGCGGAACCGACCGTAACGCCGGAAGTAACTCCGACGACAGCACCGGGCGAGAATACCGATGACAGTGAAAATCCGGAGAATCCGGAAACTCCGGCAGAAGATCCAACCGTGACACCTGCCCCGGATGATACAGCAAAAGACGATCCTGCAGCAGATGATACAAACCAGGATAACCAGAACGGAACGGGAAATGATGCATCATCGGACCAGTGGAAACAGGATGAAAATCTGGATGATCTTGTAAAAGATGAAATTCAGAAAGAAAACGAAACCGTAAAAAATTTCGATGAAATTTCCAATCCATCCGGTACGGACAGCACAGAAGAAGGCTATCTGGTCTCCGATGTCTCTCTTTTGATCCAGCCGATGGCAGTAAGTCTGTCCAGAAGCCTTGTATCAGAGGAGCAGACGGAAACAGCAGAAGCTGAGACGGCGGACGAAGGCGAGCATGAACTGCTTGCAGCTGCAGAGCAGAAATCCAACCTGAGTGCCGGTGAAATGACAGCAAGTGCAGCCGATGACGTAAGTACGCTGCGTGCCGCAGGAACGATCCTTGTAGGACCGGACAACTACGGAACGAATAAGACATCTACTCCGGCTCCGACAGCCACACCGTCGAAGAGCAGCAGTAACAACAGCTCTTCCAATTCCAATACCGGAAGCACAAAGATTCCGCAGAAGAAGACACAGACCACTGCAAGCATCCGCAGCATCCCGGTCAACACCGGCGATGAGACGATGGTGCTTCCGCTGGCGATCAGCTCCGCACTTTCTGCAGCCGTTATGTTCTGCATGGCATTCCTTCAGATGCAGGCGAAACGCGCAAAGAGCATGGCCGCATGGCTGGAATTCAAAAAGAATCATCCGTTTGACGAAGAATAAAGAAACAGGCATATCCGAAAAAGCCATTCCATACATTTACAGTATGGGAGGGCTTTTTCTTATGGAAGAAAAGAAAACATGGGCGGTGAGTGCGGGCAGCGGGATCGGCTGGCTGAAGGCTCTTCTCGTTTCCTATCTGATCTCGGTGCTTCTTCTTTTGCTGCTGTCTTTCCTGCTCTGGAAATTTTCCTGGAAGGAAAGCTGGGTGCAGGCGGGCATTGTGGTGATCTATCTGGCATCAAGCTTTTCCGGCGGAAGAATGGCAGGAAACATGGCGGGAAAACGGCGGTTTCTCTGGGGCATCTGCTTTGGAATCGTGTATTTTGCCATTCTGATCATCGTCTCCGCAGTCTTCCTGCCGGGCGGATTTGCCGGAGCCGGAAGACTTCTGTGGGCGGCAGCAGTCTGTGCCGTCGGCGGAATGGCAGGCGGAATGACGGCACACGGCAGATAAAAGCGGACAAAACAGAACATTTTTTCAAAAAACAGACTTTTAAATTTGAAAAACCTATGCTATAATGGGAAGAGCTAATGGCCGAAGACTATAAAAAAGTCGCGCGTCAACTACAATGAAGGAGGAATGTGCCATGAAACACATCAAAACTTTAAATACAAAAAGCTTACAGAACACTGTAAAAAAAGGTGGATGCGGTGAGTGCCAGACATCCTGCCAGTCCGCATGTAAGACTTCTTGCACCGTAGGCAACCAGAGCTGCGAGCATAAGTAAAAGTAATCCATAAGGACGAGTAAAAGGTGTTCCCAGAACCGGTTTCGCCGGATTTGGGAACATTCTTTTTGCCAGGCACATCAAAAAAAGAGAGAGTTATAGAAAGGAATACCACAGTGATACATTTATATAAAAGCAATGGCTTCAACATGGTGCTGGACGTCAACAGCGGCTCCGTCCATGTTGTGGATGACTGCGTATACGATGTCCTTTCCTGCATGAACGAAGGAAAAAATGCAGAAGAGGCAGCAGAGGCGCTTAGCAGTAAATATGCCGAGCAGGACATCACCGAAGCCAGAGAAGAAATTCAGGAACTTACAGACAACGGCATGCTCTTTACAAAAGACATCTACGAAAACGCAATTGATCAGTTTTCCAACCGTCCGACCGTCGTAAAAGCACTCTGCCTCCACATTGCACACGACTGCAACCTTGCCTGTCGTTACTGCTTCGCAGAAGAGGGCGAGTATCACGGAAGACGTGCACTGATGTCCCTGGAAGTCGGCAAAAAAGCGCTTGATTTCCTGATCGCGAACTCCGGCAGCAGAAGAAACCTCGAGGTAGATTTCTTCGGCGGTGAACCGCTGATGAACTGGGATGTTGTAAAACAGCTCGTAGCCTACGGAAGAGAACAGGAGAAGTTACATAACAAGAACTTCCGTTTCACACTGACCACCAACGGTGTTCTCTTAAACGACGAGGTCATGGAGTTCTGCAATAAAGAGATGGGCAACGTCGTGTTAAGTATCGACGGAAGAAAAGAAGTTCACGATCACATGCGTCCGTTCCGCAAAGGTGCCGGAAGCTACGATCTGATCGTGCCGAAATTCCAGAAATTCGCTGAGCTTCGTCATCAGGATAAATACTATGTGCGCGGAACTTTCACGCATTACAACACAGACTTTGCAGCTGATGTTCTCCATCTGGCAGACCTCGGCTTCAAGCAGATCTCGGTTGAGCCTGTTGTAGCGCCTCCGACCGAGGACTATGCGATCCGTGAGGAAGACCTTCCGGTGATCTTCGAACAGTACGACATTCTGGCAAGAGAGATGATCAAGAGGGAAAAAGAGGGAAGAGGCTTCAATTTCTTCCACTTTATGATCGATCTGACCGGCGGACCATGTGTTTATAAACGTCTTTCCGGCTGCGGTTCCGGAACCGAGTACCTTGCGGTAACACCGTGGGGCGATTTCTATCCGTGCCACCAGTTCGTAGGACAGGAAGATTTCTGCCTCGGAAATGTTTACGAAGGCGTGAAAAAGACAGAAACTGTCAACGAATTCAAAAAATGCAACGTTTATTCCAAGAAGGAGTGCAGCCAGTGCTTTGCACGGTTCTACTGCAGCGGCGGATGCGCGGCAAACTCCTACAATTTCACAGGTAAGATCAACGATGTTTACGAGATCGGATGCAAGATGCAGCAGAAACGGATCGAGTGTGCATTGATGATAAAGGCAGCTCTGGCCGAAGATTAAAGAAAAGAGGAAAATCGCGACATGATGAAGAAGAAACAGAGTATCATCGCACTCGTCCTGGCAGCCATTGTAACAGTGCTTCTTGGATGGACGATGATCAAAGGATGGGGTCCTACCGGAACCGGTTCGATGAAGAACATCAACCTGGGTCTGGATCTGTCCGGCGGTGTCAGCATTACCTATCAGGCCGTAAAGGACAACCCGACAGACGAAGAAATGTCAGATACCCGCTACAAGCTGGAACAGCGTGCGCAGCAGTACAGCGAAGAGGCACAGGTATATCTGCAGGGCGACAACCGTATCACCATTGAAATCCCGGGTGCAACCGATGCAACCACCATTCTGGAAGAGATGGGTAAACCGGGAAGCCTGTATTTCATCAAACAGACCAACGATGACGGAACAGAAAACTACACCTACGACAGCTCGACCGGCGAGTACGTTCTGAACGGAAAAACTATCGAAGAGCTCGAGGAGGACGGCTCCGTCGTTCTGACCGGTAAAGATGTGGAGAGCGCAGAAGCCATGCATCAGCAGAACTCCACCACAAAAGCAACCGAGAGCGTCGTTCAGCTGAAAATGACCGACGAAGGAAAACAGAAATTTGCAGACGCAACCCAGGAAGCCTACAGCGCAGGAAAGAGCATCGGTATCTACTATGATGAGAAATTCGTCAGTGTACCGAGTGTAAACGCTGTGATTTCCGATGGTACTGCAGTCATCTCCGGCGGAAACATGGACTGGGATGAAGCAACCAGCCTGGCATCCACCCTCCGTATCGGTTCCCTTTCCCTGAAACTTGAGGAGATCAACTCCAGCGTCGTTGGAGCACAGCTTGGATCTGCAGCTGTTTCCACCAGCGTGAAAGCAGGAGCGATCGGCATTATCCTGATCATCATTTTCCTTGCAGTTGTATACCGCCTGCCTGGTATTGCAGCCGGATGGGCACTGCTCATTTACGTTGAGCTGAACCTGATTTCTTTAAATGCATTTGACCTGACCCTGACTCTGCCTGGTATCGCCGGTGTTATCCTGTCGATCGGTATGGCAGTCGATGCGAACGTTATCATCTACGCCCGTATCGAGGAGGAGATCGGTGCCGGAAAGACAGTTCATGCAGCAATCCGCGACGGATTCAAGAAGGCAACTTCCGCCATCCTGGACGGAAACGTAACGACTCTGATTGCAGCAGCCGTTCTGTATGCACTCGCAAGCGGAAGTGTCCGCGGATTCGCCATGACACTTGCTCTTGGTATTGTTCTTTCCATGTTCAGCGCCATGGTTGTTTCCAGACTGCTGGTCAACAGCCTGTACGGTATGGGACTGAAGGATGCGAAATACTACGGAACCAAGAAAGAACGCAAGGGATTTCCATTTGTGGAAAAGAGAAAGATCTTCTTCACGATCTCCTGCATTCTGCTGCTTGCCGTTCCGGCCAGCATGATTTTCATGCATCAGACAAAGGGAAGCGCACTGAACTTCGGCCTTGACTTCAAGGGCGGTACTTCCATCAACGTTCCGTTCAACGAGGATTACTCCATCGAAGAGCTGGACAAAGAGGTAGAGCCGGTTGTGGAAGGCGTGACAAAAGATTCCAATATTCAGATGACAAAGGTTGTCGGAGGCAACAATGTCATCATCAAAACACGTTCTCTGACTCTGGAAGAGCGTGAGCAGGTTTACCAGGCAATGGCAGACAATTTCGGTGTCGATACTTCTGAAATCACTTTCGACAACATTTCTTCTACTGTAAGTAAAGAGATGAGCCAGAATGCGATGAAAGCAGTTATCATCGCTGTAGTCTGCATGCTGCTGTACATCTGGATCCGTTTCCGCGACATCCGTTTCGCATCGAGTGCCATCCTTGCACTGATGCACGATATCGCCATTGTATTCGGATTCTATGTGGTATCCCGTATTTCGGTCGGCAGCACCTTTATCGCGTGTATGCTGACGATCCTCGGCTATTCCATCAACAGTACGATCGTCATCTTCGACCGTATCCGTGAGAATCTGCCGGAGTTAAAGAGAGAGCCGATTGAGTCCCTGGTTGACCGCTGCATCACGGACACCCTGACCCGAAGCATTTACAGTTCCCTCACCACCTTTATCACCATCTTTGTTCTGTTCGTGATGGGAGTTTCTTCCATCCGCGACTTTGCAGCACCTCTGATGGTTGGTATCGTATGCGGAGCTTACACTTCTGTCTGCATCACAGGTGCCCTGTGGTATGTGATGAAGCACGTTGGAAAAAACAAATATGTGCCGTCCAAAGCAGTACAGAATAAGACAAAAAATAAATAAAAGCAGCAAAACCATAAAAAGAGAAACGCCGGACCGGAAAAGTCCGGCGTTTCCTGCTAACAGGAAAGAGGAGAACATATGAAGAAAGAACGCTGGGTAGTTTCGGCAAAACGCGCCGATTTCCAGGCAATTGCGGACCGGTTCGGCATCGATCCCGTCATCGCCCGCCTGATCCGGAACCGGGATGTGACCGGGGAGAAAGAGATCGAAGAGTATCTCTTCGGTGATCTGGAGCAGCTCCATGATCCGCTGCTGATGAAGGATATGGAGCGCGCGGCAGATCTGATCGCAGAAAAAATCCGGGAGAAAAAGCCGATCCGCATCATCGGGGACTACGACATCGACGGTGTTACGGCAACGTATATTCTGCTGACCGGATTAAAAGATCTCGGTGCCGATGTGGATGTGCGTATCCCGGACCGGATTGCAGACGGATACGGCTTAAATGAGCATCTTGTGCAGTTTGCCGCGGATGAGGGGCGGGACACGATCGTCACCTGTGACAACGGCATCGCGGCGGGCAGTCAGATCCGTCTGGCAAAAGAGCTTGGCATGACGGTTGTTGTGACGGACCACCACGAGGTTCCGTTTGAGGAGGATGAAAACGGAGAACGCCGCTACATCCTGCCGCCGGCGGACGCGGTTGTCAATCCGAAACAGAAAGACTGTTCCTATCCGTTTCCGGGCCTCTGCGGTGCGGCCGTCGCATGGAAACTGATCCAGACGATGGAGGCAAAAGCAGGTATTCCAAAGGAGCACAGCTTCCGCTTTCTGGAATTTGTCGCCATTGCGACGATCGGTGATGTGATGGATCTGCAGGGAGAAAACCGGATTTTTGTAAAAGCCGGCCTTCGGGCGCTCCATAAAACGCAGAACCTCGGCCTGCAGGAGCTGATCCGTGTGCAGGGCATCGAGGCGGAAAACGTGACACCGTATCACATCGGCTTCGTTCTCGGCCCGTGCATCAACGCATCGGGACGGCTTGACACGGCGGAGCATTCGTTAAAACTGCTCTGCGCAAAGACACGTGAGGAGGCCGCAAAGCTTGCCGGGGACTTGAAAGACCTGAATGAAAGCCGCAAAGAGCTGACGCGCCAGGGTGAGGCGAAAGCAATCGAGCTCGTGGAAACCTCCCCGCTGCAGAACGACAAAGTCCTCGTCGTCTATCTGCCGGACTGCCACGAGAGCCTTGCCGGAATCATCGCAGGTCGCCTGCGGGAGCACTTCCACAAACCATCCTTCGTACTCACCAGAAGTGAGGAGGGCGTCAAGGGCTCCGGCCGCTCGATCGAAGCGTATTCGATGTATGAGGAGCTCTGCAAATGCAAAGAACTGATGACGAAATTCGGCGGCCACCCGATGGCTGCGGGCCTTTCCCTCGCAGGAGAGGAGATGATCGAACCGTTCCGCCGGGCACTGAACGATAATTCCACGCTGACGGAAGAGGATTTCGTCGAAAAAGTCGTGATCGATGTGCCGATGCCGATCACCTACATCACCAAAAATCTGATCCGCCAGTTAAGTCTCTTGGAGCCGTTCGGAAAAGGCAACACGAAACCGCTGTTCGCACAGAAAGGACTGACTGTATTAAATTACCGCATTTTTGGAAAGAATAGAAACGTGGTGAAAGTACAGCTTGCCGATGCGGGCGGATACCAGATGGATGGTGTCTATTTCGGCGAGGGAGAAGCGTTCGCCGCATACGTGGATGCACATCCGGCCCTCTCGGTAGCGTACTATCCGTCGATCGATACGTGGAACGGACGCGACAAATTACAGATCAATATCCAGAGTTATTTTTAAAGATGCAGAAAAGCCGCAAATACCTGATTTTTCTGCCCTGTTTTCTATCGGAAACGAAATTGACGCAGAAGAATATTGATGCTATACTGTAAGGTGAATTGTCAAACCTTGACGAAACGGAGGAATATTTTATGAAAAAAGTAGAGGATTACGTAAGAAGTATTCCGGATTTCCCGGAACCGGGTATTATTTTCAGAGATGTAACGAGTATCCTGCAGGACGCAGACGGACTGCAGCTTGCCATAGATGAGATGCAGCATTTTGTAGAAGAAGTAGACTGTGATGTAATCTGCGGAACCGAGTCCCGCGGCTTCATTTTCGGTATGCCGATTGCTTACAATCTGCACAAACCGTTCGTGCCGATCCGTAAAAAAGGAAAACTTCCTCTGGAGACCGTCGAGGAGAGCTATGACCTGGAGTACGGCAGCGCAACGATCGAGATGCACAAAGACTCCATCAAACCGGGCCAGAAGGTAGTCATCATCGACGACCTGATTGCAACCGGCGGTACCGTGGAAGCCTGTGCAAAAATGATCGAGCGCCTCGGCGGCGAAGTAACCAGAATCGTGTTCCTGATGGAGCTTGCCGGCTTAAAAGGACGCGAAAAACTGGCAAAATATGATGTAAAATCTGTCATCCGTTACGATGGCAAATAACGTATCCAACGAAACGCAGGGGTTAATCATGAGAGCGGAGGATACATATGGAAGAAGAGAAAAGAATCAGTGAAGAAGAATTAAAGAAGGATGTGGCGGCGG
>UMKX01013684.1_pt1 | contig 13213 bp, 5 predicted proteins | sample 1966471 | NCBI WGS metagenome assembly UMKX01 (sample SAMEA4836188, study PRJEB28245) | human gut metagenome | biome: gut microbiome; material: fecal sample | place: Denmark | collected 2008
TACAGAAAATCGCCGTACCGTCTGCGGTCGTTTACGGCATATGCCTTGCCAATCTCCCACGCGGGATAAATCGCCATTGCGTCCAGCGCGACAGCATCATTAAGCTGTGCGCCTGCCAAGTATCCATTGCCGCGCGTACTGCACGCGCACCGTCTAACCATCTGCCCATGTTATGCCCCTTCCTCTGGCTCCACGCCAAGCAGCGCAAGCGCTGCCTCCGCGTCTTCCAATCGTGCAATCAGTTCGTCATATGTCGGCTGCCCGGTCAGCACAATCTGTTCTCCGTCCTGATTGCGCGTCCAGTTTGCGCCAACGCGCATATCGCCAATTTGCAGATTGAACGACCGCGCGTCCACAAGCTCCGCGCCGAGCGCGGCTTCCAGTTCTGCCTTCTGCGCTTCGTCTGCCACAATCACGTTTTCAACTGCGTTTTCCTTTACTACTGCGTATTTCATGCTGCCTCCTTTTGATTCAACGGGATTCGGACGTAGATAACACCTTGGTAGCCTGAACCAGCCTTTTCGTATTTGTTATCCAAATCATTTTCTACAGCGCCGCCACCGCCGCCGCCATAAGCTGTGGCATTTGTACTGTTAAAATACGAAAAGTTCCAATACGCGCCATTTCCTCCGCCATACGTTCCGCCTTTCCCGCCGCCTGCGTATTCAGCGGTTGGCATCCAGACTCTTTGTCGATCTCCATTTTCACCGCTTCCGCCGTTCGTGCCTCCGTTTCCGCCGTCTCCACATGCGTATGCGTCTTTTCCGGCATCGTCCCGTGCCTCATCGTATTCATAAGTCCCGCCTCCACCGCCGCCAGCGCAATGTGGCTTTCCGCTAAAATACGTTGTATCACCGAACGGATATGTGGAAACACCCGAGCCAGTGCCGCCATCTGCATAGTAACCGCCACCGCCGCCGCTTCCACCGTTTTTACCGCTGCCGCCGTTCGCGGTCAAGTCGCCGAAACTGCTTGCTCCCGCCGCCGCGCCAACTACTGCAACAACGTTTTTTATCGTCTGCCCAGATGATGAATTAACATATCCGCCGCCACCGCCAGAGTTATACTGCGGATAGCTACCGCTGCCGCCACGCGCCCCACCGCCGCACAGCCACACATCCGCTTTTACCTCTTGCGCGATGCTCAACGTGCCGGAACTTATAAGCGTCAGCAGCCGGTATTGCTTTCCGTCCCCCATTGTGACGATCTCGTCCGTCATGTTGCCGGTATAGGCAATGGCGAGCGCGGAAACGTCAACCGCCGCAAGCGCTGCCGCTGCAAGCCGCCTACGTACTGACATCCAATAGCTCATTCGGTTGTCACCTCCGCGCAGATCACGGAACCGTCCTTAATTGACATTTCATATGTTTTCGACGCTTCAAACGTCGGTGCACCGCCCACATATTTCGTTCCGGATGGGAAATTCACCGTTATGCTGCTGCCCGTGGTGAATTTCAGCCAGCAATCGAAATTGCCGGACGGGAAGGTCAGCGTAAGCGATGTCACAGCGGAAGTAAAACGGTATTCAGTGTTGTCTGCTAGGGTTAATGATGCCGTGCCGCCCGCGGGGGTTAGCTTTGATGTGGAAGCTGCCGCACCCAAAGAGGAAGGCGTGTGCGTGTGGTCAGACGAGGCCGCTCCTATACTTGAAGGCGTGTGCGTGTGCCCGGCTTCCGCGAATGCGTTTCCGAGCACACTTTTGATCTTGCTCCACAGCGTTCGTTTGTTTTCCATTTCGGATGCGTCGTACATCAGGAATCCGTCCGTATCCTGAATGTCTGCCGCAACGGGAAGGGCGCCCAAATCCGTTACCGGATCGCCGGTCTGCACTGTCGGCTGCCATGTTGCGCCGTCCAGCGTGACCTCGATCTTGTTGTCCGCGCTCAGCCGGATCCCCTTTATGTCCGATGAGCTTGGGTAGCTCCCAAGCATGTTCAGCAGCGCCGCAAGCTGGGCTGCGACCGTTCCGGCCGGAATCTCTCCGAGTGCCCCGTTTCCAACGTTGCCCGCGCCCCCCTCCCCCACAAGCTCATCTACCACGGCGTTGAAGGCGGTTTTTATTTGATTGCTGTTTGAATCAAAGATTGCCTTCATCTCCGCTGCCGTGCGTTGGGGCTGATCTGCTTCGTTTACAACGGGGTTTGTCCACGAGCCTATCTTCTTGTCCGTTATTGCCATTGTATTCTCCTTTCATGTAAAAAGGGGAGGTTTCCCTCCCCTTTAATACCTTGCTTCCAGAACGGCTTCGATCTCTGAATCCGTCAGCTTCAGCTTGCTCAGATACTTTCTAAGGTCTGCTTTTGTGTATTTCCTGCCATCCATCCACTGTTCGATAAGAAGCGCATTGGTTTCCGAAATTCCGGCGGCAACATAGGCTTTCCCGCGCTTGTACGCCGAGCCTGACGTTTTTCCAAGCTTAAACGTAAACCAGGATGTGTAATCCCGCGTCTTTCCCCCGGTAAGCGCTTCGTCGAGCTGTCGCTTCTGTGCCGGGGTCATATCGTCGTCGTTCATGATGTTGTTTCGCAGCGCTTCCTGCCTGCTCCCCGGAATTATCTCTCCGTTTATGTCCTTTGTAGGTTCAAGCTCATCATACATTTTGTGATATTCCATGTATTTCTCTTGGCTACCGCCCGACGCTTTGAATAGCTTGTACCCGGATTGAGCGGAATCACTAAGCTGCGATACATAGAAAGAAGCGTCCGATGAATAATCAGCTGGTGTGTTGTTGCTCGAAATAAGCGAACGATCTATAAGCTGCTTTTCCTCGGCGGTAAGCGTTGAATCGCTGAGCAACATATCGCGCTTCTGCTCTTTAACACCTATCTCATTCCCTTCACTATCAGTATAAGACTTTAGACCAGAGAATTTTCGCGCCCACTTCTCAACAAGCACAGCCTCGGCTTCTGTAAGCCCTTTATTGATGTTTTCCGTGAAGCGTTCATATGGGTCATCGTTCGGTATGAATATCCCACCTGCGTGAGTTGTGGATATTTCAAACCTATCCCTGCTGGTGTAATCCGCCGGGGTTTGTTCATCACTGCAAAGTATGTCTTTGTCGATGATTGCCTTCTGCTCTGCCGTAAGAGAGGAATCCTTGAACAAAATTTCCCTAAACTGCTGCTTTGTAGACTTTTCCGTCTCCCCTTCCTCGTTTTTGATCGGCTCAAGCGCCTTGTACCGGTCAAGGAGAACAAGGAAGTGTGCGCCGTCTATGCCGTTCGCAATGGCGTTCTTATAAGCGGCGGTGTGCGGCGCAGAAAGAATTGGGAAGCCTTGCGCAACGTTCTCCCGGCCTTCCGGAAGTGCCCACGGGCCGAACAGTGCAGCCTGCGCATAGTCAAACCCGGTTTGATCCGTACGGAAGCGCAGGAGGTCGTTTCCTCCCTTGTCTTTCTTGTAGCTTCCTCCTTCCCGCACCGTCTGTATGCCCTCGATGGCCTTTTTCACCTGACCGCCCGCAAACGGCGGTAGTGTATAGAACAACGGTTTTTTCAGTTCGTCCCATACCACTGCGCCTTTGTACGCCCCATCTGCGTTCTCGTTCCCGAGCGTTTTTGCGATTCGCCAGAGATCCGGCATTGCCGCAGCCGCGGGAGAGCGCCCCCCATCGCCGCCAATCAACGAGCCAAAGAACGGCATCTGATCCACTACGTTTTTGTACGTTTTCTCAGCAGCCTCCACCCACTTTTGAGGTTCATAGGTAACGAGCGGGGCTTCCTCCGCTGTTTTCGTGCCTGCGACGCGCGGAATTACATTCTCCGTCTTCCAGTCCACACCTACCGCTTCGGCGATCATATGGAGCGGGTCGAGCGCCCGCCTGCGGCCAGTGATCTGCTCGTCAAGTTCGTTGTACATCCATGCGGCGAGAAACATTTTGAACAGCGCTCCAACAATGGCGGCGATCCCCTTCTCCTTCATGTCCCGCGGTACGTCCTTGAACATATAGCTCAGCTGGTTGTTTCCTTCTACCTGGAACATGGTGAAAGCCTTCGCCAAAGGGCTTTTGCTTCCGAATATCGTCGGCAGTGCTCCTTTCGATCGGTCTGCCATGAGCCCTGCCGCCCACGCATCCGCATCCTCCATTGCAGCTTCATAGTTCATTCCGGCCTTCAGGTTTTGTGCCAGCTTTGCGCGCACCAGCGTTTCGGACGCAAACCTGTCCACGTATTCAAACGGTATGCTCAGCTTATCGTTCGCCTTCATGATCCAGTCTTTTGAGAGCGCATCCGCTCCGCGTCGGTTCGTCAGAAACGTGGATTGCTCCGAGAATCCGTCATCCTTCGCGAACGACTTTACCGTATCCCGCATTGCATTCAAAAGCGTAGCGCTCCCCACCTCGGACGTCGCCTGCGTAATCGGGATGAAGTTTGAGAGCGCCACGCCGATGTTCCCCGCGATTGCGTTTGCCGAGTAGCGGTTCTGAAACCAGTTCGCAAGGGAGTAAATTGTATGCCCCCACCTCTTTTCTGCGGCTCTATCCTGCAACGATTTTTTGTTCGCAAGCAGGTTAGTATACTCCGTCAGGTTGGACACATACCCGGAAAGATGCGCGTTCGTGCTCTTCCCCTTCTCATCCTTGTACAATGCATTGATCTGCTCTGCGCGCTCTTCCGGCGTGATGTCCTCATTGTCCATCAGCTCCTGCATGCGCGTCCTGCGTCCTTCGTCGGAATACTTATAGCGGATTGCGTTATCGAGCGCACGAAGCCGCTGGATGTCGTCCGTATGGAATATCACATCCGTTGCTCCCCTGATATAGCTGTCAAAGCCGCCGTACAGGTCAAATTCCGTTTTTACTCCCATGCGCTCCAATGCATTGGCAAACCATGTTTTTCCCGGCCGGAATGCGCTCGTCAGCCCTGCGATGTCGGTCGGAAGTTCCATGTTCGTCAGGTTGAACCCGAACGCCTTTGCAATTTTTTGTCCCTCGGAATCGTATTCCCTGCCTATGAAATGCGGGAAGTAGTTTTGTCTGTACTCCACCTTCGGATATCCGTTTCGCACAAGCGCATCGTTCATGTCCTGGAACACCTGGTCATAGATCTCTCGAACCGTAGGGAGAGCCGCCTCGCATTTTGCCCTGTCTATGTCTTTGCCGTGCTTTTCCATCAGCTTTGCATACTCTGTGCCCACAAGGTCGAGTCCCTTTTGAATCAGTTTCGCTTCCCTGCTCCGATTCATCCCGCGTCCTTCGATTTCCGCAAGCCGCTCTTTATAATCGACCGCTTCTCCGATAAGCTGCGTCGCCTTGCTCTCCCACTTGTTCAGCTTGAGTGCGAGCATCCGCTCGTTCATGTCGTTGATGTATCGGGTGCGTTTGGCCTCGTTTTCATGGACCGGTTGGATGTACCCCGCTATGATCCGCTCCGCATCCTGCTCGTTTCCGGTGATGTCCCGGATGTTCCGTTCCTGCGTTTCGCGCTCGTATAAACCTCCGATCCGCTTGTCCTTCCAGCGGTCTGAATTTTCGATTGCGTTCATCGCATCATTCCGCAGGCGCTCCCGGCGCTTTTTGTTGTATTCGTCTACAATCTTTTTCCGGCTTTCCACCTCCGCCCGTGCATCGTAGTATTCCTTGAGCTCGTCGAAATTGCTGCGGTTTTGCAGCTCACCCAACGTTATTCCGCCCTTGAACACCGCGTCTATAAGCGCGCGGTCCCCTTCCGTCAATGCCAGTTTGCTCTGTACGCGGTCCAGCATTTTCTGCTTTTCCCTGATTTCCGAAAGCGCCTTGTCTACGGTTTGAACGTTCTCTGCTTCCGCCGCAGCCCGAAGCCGCTCCTGACGCCTTGCGTGCTGAACCGTCTCTTCCCGTTCTGCAAGGTTGAGCTTGCGCCGAAGCTGAAACAGCTCTTCCTCAAAGTTTGCGCGCATCTCCAGCTTGACAGCTTCTGCATTCTCGCCGTGGAACTCGTCCAGTGTGTATTCCCGCGTTTTTATGCTGTCGTACTTGTTCAGGATCTCCGCGAACTGATCCTCCGGTGAGGTCAATGAATCATCAAACACACCAGGGAACTCTGCAAGCAGGTCGTCATACACGTTCACAAGCGGAGCGCCGTTCCCGTTCATTCGCAGTTTGCCCCACGCCGCTTTACGCTGCTCGCTCGTTAAATCCGTGGAACGGATCGCCTTTTTTCTCAGATACTCCTTGAGCGGGCCATATTGCTCCACCATGCTGTTGTCATATTCACGTGCGGCTTCGTAGCACTTTTCGAACATGGCCTTCGCGTCCGCTTCCGAAAGCTGGCCTGTCGCTATTACACGGTCGCCCAGCTCGGAAATCATTTTCCGCAGCTCGCCCTTCGCCGTGCCCGGAATGCCCAGTGCCTTTGCAACATTCTCAATGAATGCGCGCTCGTGCCGGCGCTTGTAGGCCTTTCGCTTGCCCGTGAGTTCGGTTGCCCTTGCCCCCTCCTGTTCGGAGGCTGCATTTGCTTCTGTATCCTGCGCAGAAAGGTTGATTTTTTCGGAGGAATTGCGTATACTGATATTATCATCAACGGATGGGGCGTTCGTGCTCAAGCGCGATAATCCCCTCGTGCCGTTGGTGATTTCTTTTATTTTCGTTATATCGTACAATCTCCTGTATCCGTTCCCGTTTAGAACATTTACAATCCCTTCAAAAAACCGCCCGGAAACAGAAAATGTAACGCGATAGCGATCCCACCCTCCAACTGCTTCAGGATGCCGTCCATCGTCTGAAACATGTTCTGTAAACGCGCTTGCGGTAAGCAAATTATTCAGTTCTGTTGAGGCGCGCATTTTTGCCGCTCTCGATTCAGCGCTCATATTTCTTCGGCTTGCCGGATAAGCGTATTCGCTTGCGGTGGCCGCGCTAACATGTGCTCTTGCTTCACTTTCTCCAACATAACGACCTTTAAAGTGCGCGTTTATGTAGTCGCGTGCAATTTTGGGATAATTCTTTTCTTCCGCGCCATCGAAAATGTCTTGATCCGTATCTACTTCCACATATTTCGATCCATCAGAAGCATCACGAATGGAGAAACGGAACTGCTGTGTTACGGACACTTCCGGAACTGTTCCCTTTTCAAAGTAGTTGCGGATGTCGTTGAGCACCTTTGATGCGCGGGTGTTCCTTGGATATTCTACGCTGTGCAGCGTGTTACCGTCCGTATCGTCAATGTCGAGCATGACTTCGCCGCGGTATTTTTGCACGAACTGTTCCAGCTTTTCATATTGCGCCGCAGTCGGCATGACAGAAAGGTTAATACCTCCGCTTTCCGGGGAAACCCTGATATTTCCCTGCGCCATGAAATCTACCATGGCCTCGCTTCCGCTCATGTCCGACTCTTCGCCGTATGCGTCCAGAATATCCCGGTGGTCTACCGTTCGGTATCCACCCGGCGCGCCTTCATGCCTTCCGGAAAAATCGAGCCTTGCTCCGCTTGTGGTGATGTACCCGGTTTCGTTCCAGGAATATGTTTTTCCAAAATGCTCTACGGCTCGTTTTTCGGTATCCTTTGCGGAGAAGCGGTTGCTATTTGCGCCGGAATCAGATTTTGAATGCTTTGCCCGCGTCTCCCCTAACGCCGCATCGAACACATCTGCAATCGCAGAAAGCAGCTCCGTATCCTGCCGGATGCTCTGCATCTGCTTCCAGCTCGCTTCTCCTTCGAGCGTACGAAGCGTTTCTTTGATTGTGTCGATGAACTCCTGCAGAAAGTCGCGGATGCGCTCTGCGAGCGTCCTGTCGGCTTCAACGAGCTTTTTCACATAGGATTCATCGTTCAGGATCGCCGGGATCGTATTTGCGACCACCTCTTCACGGGCGGTTTCTTCCGAATAGCTGAATTGATCCATCTGGTAACGCACAAGCGCGTCCACATCTTCGCCCTCGCTGCGCAGTGCATCCAGTACGAAGTTCTCCAGCGTGGAATATCCGGCCGCATTGTTTGCCCTTACATAATGTGTAAGTTCGTGAACGCCGACGGCGAGATATGCGTCTCCGATCGCATTCAGATTGATATGGATTCTGTTGGTGTTCCCGTTGTATGCCGCGTTGACGTCGCTTCGTGCGTTGCCTGTTTCGTCCAGATACAACGCATCATCCGCAATTGCAGATACGCCGTATTTCCGGCAGAGCGCATCAAGCACGTTCAGTTGTGTCTCCTGCTCTTTGGAAAGCTGCGCGTCCGGAAGCATGGTCACCCCTGCTTTGAACTCGCTGTTTGGGTCAAGCACTGCCGCGCGCTGGTTCGCAAGCCGTCCTGCGCTGTACGCCGCCTTTATGTCCGGCTTTGCAAAGCTGCGCCCTGTGCCCTTCTTTCTGATTTGGCCGAGTTCCTTCCCCTGCTTGGCCTGTTCGTATACGGTGTGAAACGCCATTGTGTATTCCACCGCATCCATTCCACCCTCATATGCTTCCGCAATGGCCGTCGCTTCCACCGCGTCCAAATGAATCGTTTTACCCTGCGCGCGCAAATCCGCGCCTCCGTTTGCGCCCTCCTGAACTGCGTATCCATGCTTTGTTGCGCCGTCAAGCGTCGTTGAAATCTCATCCGCCGCCGCGTTCATCCTGCGCACCGGGCGTTCTCCTACCATTGGGATCCCGGTTGTTTTGTCAATGTAGGCGTATTCTTCCGTTTCCGCAGCAGGCTTTGCCGTATCCGCCGCCGCGTTTCCGGTTTGCGTATCCTGTGCAGGCCGCGTTCCCACCATCGGGATGCCCGTGGTAGGGTCGGTGTATGCATATTGCTCCGTGGTTTCGTTCATCTGCCTCGTTGCTTGCGCGGCAGGTGCAGTTGCTGTATCCTGTTTCAATGCTCCCGAGCCAATAATCGCTCCGTTTACGCTTGGCTCACCGTTTGCCCCTCTGCCCCTCCATTGGCCGATCCCGCCCGCAAGCGTTCCGCTCACGCCGCCGGAAAGCGCGCCGCCAAGCCCTGCAAGGCCAATTTGGGCCGCAAGTCCAGTGTTTGCTTTCCGCTCTGCATCTTCACGGCTCATGCCCTGCTTCATATATGCTTCAACGGCTGCATTGTATTCCGACATGCCGCCCATTATGAGATCGTCCGTAATAATGTTGGTGATCTCCGTGCAAATTTCCTCCGATGCTTCGATGCCCGATTGCCGTAGGATGTTCTTCAGCACGGCTCCCCTCGTTCCGGCTTGTGCTGCTTTCCAAAATCCTTCTACGCTGAATTTTTCAAACGCAGCTTCCGCGATTCCCGCAAGTGCGCCCATCTGAAACGCCTGCTCCTGCGAAGCGCCTCGCCTGATTGCTTCCAACGTTGTATCGGAGGACGCGCCAAGGCCCATAATGCCAAGGCTTGCTGCCTGTCCGACTCCCGTGCCGCCGGTCATAAGCGCAACAGACGTGGAGTCGGCAATGGACATGCCCGTATCGTAAAGAAACTTCCCGACCTCGCCCATGTCTTTGGATGCCTCTGCGCGCATGGCCTGCTGGGCAACGCTATATCTGAGATGCGAAGAATACTCACTCACATATTTCCCGGATGCATGGTCGATGGCCGCGCCTATGAATCCCGCGGCCTTCGGTGCGGCAAGCGCCACGGAAAGCGCACTGCCAAATACTTTTCCTGCGGTCGTTTGCTCCATTCCCTCAATGTTCCCGACCGTTTTTTCCGTTTGCCGTTTATTGAGTTCTTCAGACAGAGCATCTAGGTATTCAAGGGCCGCTTTCTCCCCGCGCACAGCAGTAAGGTAGTTGAATACCTTAATTTCATCGTCCTCCATGAGAGAATATATTGCATTCGGATCTGCCGTTCCAGCTCTCATGGCGTTTACGTCGGCTTTTGCCCGCGCGCCGTCCGTGTCATTGATATAAGCGTGTTTTGCTGCGAAGGCATCAAATGGCCCACTTGCGGAATATTTCCTTCCCTGCTCTGCCATCGGTTCAAACATGCCGCTTTGCGTGAGCTGATCGTATCCCGCAACGCGCTGAATGTTCTTCGCTCCGTAAATATCCCGCTCAAGCTCTGCAGCCCTGGCTTGTTTCGTTTCGTATTCACTCAAAAACCGCTGGATCGCCATTGCGCCGCTGTCTTTGGTATTGCTGCCGTAGGATGCCAGCTTGACCTTCATGCGGTTGTAGCGCTGTTCGTCCTGCTCCAGATATGCGCTCAGGTCATCATATTCGGCCTGCGCTGCCTTCAGATCAAGTCCAGTAAGATAGTCATAACGTTCCGTCGTTCCGCTTCTCTTCCTTGCGTTCTCAAGCTCGCGCTGCCCGAATTGGGCTGGGATATAGGTATTGCGTAAGCGTTCCGCTTCTTCAAGCGCCTTTTGCCTGTCCACGATCCGTTGCCCGAACTGCGCCGGAATATAAACATCGTTTTGCGGCTGTTGCTGATATTTCAAAGGCTGTTGCGGTTGGGCTTTATAGCTTTCATATGCCGCCCTACTTTTCTCTTGAAGCGTCCTCTGATTCTTCTTTACTGTCTCGTTCTGTGCTTTCCGCTTGGCTTCATATTCAAGGTAATCATCAAAGGATATGTACGCCATATATCCCCCTTATTTTTTCGTCTGATTTTTTACCATCATAGACGGCTTTGTAAACCCTGTTGATAGAATCTTGGAATAACTGTTCAGTATGTCTTTTTGATACTGCGGGAGGTTCATTCCTGCAATTTCAGAGGACATATCTTTCCTTGTCGCGCCCTGTTTTGAAATCGTTTCAAGGTAATTCTTCGCGGATGCATATGTCTGCATTGCCGTTGTGGTTTTTTTAGATGAACTTCTGGAACCACCGCCCGAGCCGCCCGAACTGCCGCCCGAGCTGCCGCCGTACATGCTTGCGTACATCTTTGCAAGCGCCATCTGATTCTCAAACGCCTGTTGTGCCGCAGCCTGTTCTGCGTTTGCCTTTGCAATCAGCATATCGGCCATCCATTTTGCGTATTCCACATCCCTCGTGTATCCTGCTTGCAGAAGCTCAAGCGCAAGGTTATCCCTTTCGGCCTGTTCCTGCCGCGTTGCGGAATTTATGTCATTCCGCATGCCGATATCCTGATTTACGCGCGAAGTCTCGGAAGCGCCGGATACGGGCGAATCATACAGGTTGCCCGCAAGCCCCTTTGCCGCGAGGACTTCGTTGTTTCCGATCGCGTTCAGGCGCGCGTTGGTGTATGCCTGCGAACGGATTGTGTTGTATTGATCCCCCAGCCTTGCAGCCTGCGCATCGATATCCGCCTTTTGGGCGTTGTATGCAGCGTCAAGCGCGGCTTTGTATTGCGCTGCCGCGCTGTCGTATGCCGCGCCGATATTATATGAAGGCAAAGATGGCAGGCCGTAACCGCCGCTATGGCCGTTATATACGCCCGCGTTCCCATCCCAAGCGCCGTAACCATCGCCTGCAAGAGGCGTTCCCCAAATGGAGCCTTGACCTCCGACAAATGAATTATATGCTGCTTGTGTGTTCTTGCCCCATATCCCATCGGCGCCCGTGCTACCGATGTTGTATCCCGCCTTCGTAAGCTGCTGTTGGATCTGTTTTACCTGCTCCGCATTCGTTACCCCTGCCGGGGGTGTGTAACCCGAAACGTAATAGTTCGCCATTTATTTTCTTCCTTTCTTTTTCATGCTTTTTCAGATTTCCTGTTGTCGCTCATCGCAAATCGTAATACAATGTATTGCATAAACAGGAGGTGAACCACCTTGGAAAAACTCCCTTCCAATCCGACCGATTCCAAAGTCGTACCAAAACAATCTGAAGATGAGCGCGACTTGTCCGATTACAACGATGCGATGGAGGAATACCGTAAGAACCCAATATCCTTTTCCCACTCCGAGGTTGTCCGCATGCTGAACGCCTGTGAGTGAACAAGCGCGCGCTTGTTCACTTCACATAATTTCCAACCGTGTACTGCACCTCTGCGCCGTATACGCCGAAGCCCTCGTTTACTGCATCGTTCTCAAAGATCAGCTGCAGAAGAATGAATTTCTTGACTTTGGTGTTGAATGGCTTTACCTGCGGCGTGTCCAGCGTGTTGAAGGTGAAGCGGCTGAAGTCGATGTCCGAAAAATCGAAGATGTCCATGAGCGCCGTGCGGATCAGGCGCTCATGCTGCTTGTCCGTGGCCACATAAACCTTTACGCTCGACCGGCTGTAAGGCTTTATCATTACGCCGGAACCCTTTTTGACCAGCGTCTTTCTGCGCGTGAAGATCCCGAATGTGTCCGCCTTTGTGGACCATCGCGCCACAATCGGTTCATCATCATCCGAAAACCGCGCCATGCCGGATACGTCCGTGTTGAATTTGCAGATGCGCCCGTCCGCTGTTCCGAAGTACAGCGCCCCGGAGTGTTCCAGGAATATGCGGGCGGGTATGTTCGTCCAGTAATACCACTCGTAAGAATACTGCTCCGTTTGGGATGCGCCCGTCCGCTGCCGCGAATCCGCAACATAGCAATGCCCGTTGACGCACAGGATGTAGTATCCGTTCCAGACTACCGATACGGCGGTTTCAAGGTTTGGCTCCTGCGTGAGCTTCGCATTTACATAGAACGACCTGTCCTGCAATGCGCGCTCCTGCCCGAGCGATGTGCTTGTAATCGCAAATACGCCTTCGCGCGCAAGGAAGATTGGATCGTCCCTAAGGTTTGCAAACGCGTGTTTCGATACGGCTCCAACGCCTTTCGCGCCCTGCTTGATCGGGAACAGCACCGTGCCCCCGTCCGTTATCTCGGCCGTGCGCAGGAACAACTCCGCGTCCTGCTCGTTGCTGTTTTTGATTACCGTCAGCGTATCGTATTGCTTGATGTATCCCATGATCGCGGAGGTGTCCGCGCCGACCTTCGTGTATCCCGTATCCGGGAAGTAGGTTGGATCGTCCAGCCCCGATTGCCAGTCCCAGTTCTGATAGTCCGGGTTTCCCGAAAAGAACAGGCGGTTATCGTTGTTGTAGCCGTAGAATTCCGCGATGGTGCACTTTTCGATCCTGTCTTGATACCCCGGAACCGTTTTGGTAAATGCGATCACAACGTTGTCGATCCCGCCGCCGGCCGCGCTTTCCGCGGGAGCGGTTGTGAAGGTTACGGTTCCCGCGGCAAGGTCAACCGTGTAATCGGTCGTTGCGGTTTTCGCCACGCCGTCCACCGTCACGGATTCCACGGAATCGATGTTCTTTGAATCGAGGTGGAATACGGTGCTCGTTCCGTCGCCGACCATGGAGTTGATGCGCTTTCCCGTCAGCATGTTCACCGCCTCAAGCGGCGTGCCGCCGCCCGC
>UMKX01029054.1_pt1 | contig 13208 bp, 13 predicted proteins | sample 1966471 | NCBI WGS metagenome assembly UMKX01 (sample SAMEA4836188, study PRJEB28245) | human gut metagenome | biome: gut microbiome; material: fecal sample | place: Denmark | collected 2008
CACAGTATAATCTCCTGCCGGAAGGTTATCAAAGCGCGCCGTGCCGTCCGCGCCCGTGGTCTGCGTCGCCACGACCGTGCTGGAAGCGTTCGTCAGCTCGAACGTCGCGCCCGCCAGCACCGCGCCGCTTGCCGCATCCGTCTTAGTCGCGACCAGTGCGCCGTTCGGCATATCGAAGCGGATTTCCGTAGACTTGAGCGGATATGGCGATCCCCTCTGCGGGATGATGACCTTCTGGATATTCTCATCCGGCACAGCGACCAGAAAATTGGATTCCTGATCTTCCGTCGAAACGGATTCCGCAGTAAAAGAAAAACCGCTTCCTGCTTGGGAAACGGTAATGGTATCGCCGCTGTTCAGATAGACGTAGGTGCCGTCCTCACCGCCCGTGTAGCCGGTAATCGTTCCAACCGAACGGCGGATGCGGATACGCGGCGCGTCTGTGGTCAGCGTCGCCGTGCCGTTGCATACGCCGTTGGCAATGGACACAGACACATTCGACACCGTGATTTCGCCCGTCATTTGTGCATAGGTCAGGGCATTTGCTGCCAGCCAGCGCGCATATTCGAGATATTCCTTCGGCGCTTGTCCCGTCGCGCGGTAGAACTCGTCCATGTGCCAGTAATCGCGGACGTACTGCGAACCTTCCAGCTGCTTGATTACTTCCCGGATTGCAAACTGTCCAGCCGCTCTTGACCATTCCAGACATTCATCCTCGTAACGGTCAAGCCCCATGAAAGGAAACGTGTGCCGCAACACCCAGCCGATGGCGTGCATCGTCTTTTCGCTGTATATGATGCCGGAGTAACCCTGCGTCTGCCCGTACTGCGCCAGATCAACCACATGATACGGTCCTTCCGGGTTGTTCCTGATGCCGGGGCTGTTCATCGTATGTTCAAGGCAATAGACCACATGCTCGTTGATGTAATGCCTTGTCGCGTAAATCGCGCCATAGTTTTTGAGCGACGCAATCTGCACGTCGTCATGCACGGAATAGGCGTATACCGTCTGCCCCGCGTAAAACTCGCCCGTGTTGCCGCTGAGCGTCTGCAATCTCGGCGGGTTATTCGCCGCGTACAGCTCCACCGGCGTAAACGGGAAGGCATAAGCCGTCACGTCATAATCTGCCGCATCGGACGGCTGGGTTTCCTCTGCCAGCACCCAGACCGTCGCCGTGTCCGTCCACGCCATCTCCCCATCAGGTTCTTCCTCGCCGTACAGATAGCGCACCAGCAGCCATGTTCGCCCCATGCCGTCCTGCCGGACTTCTTCCACCCGGACGTTTGCGGTGCGGACAAAACTGCCGTCGTACAACTCGCCGTCTACCCCGTCCGCCGTTTCATCCACATCCGAAAACACGCGCGTGTTTTCCGTGACGAGAACGAACATGCCCGCCTGATATGCTGCTTCAGGTTCGGGCGTTAGCAGGGGGTCTTCGGTAACTTGCGGAGTCGGCTCTGCCGTGCCCTCCGGCGTTTCGATTTCCGACGGCAGTTCCGTCGGTTCGCTTGGAAGCTCCGGCTCGCCTATTGCTTCCGGTGATTCAACCGACGGTTCCGGCTCGGCTGTTTCTACCGGCTCGTTCGGAAGCTCTGCTTCCGCGCCTGTTGCTTGAGCAAACTCCGTTTCTTCCGCCCATATCGACGTAGGAAAAGCCGCCGTCAGCATCGTCAGCGACAGCAGCAAAGACAAAAGACGTTTGATTTTGTGTTTCATAAGTTCCTCCTGCTTTTTTCAAGTACAGCCACGACTGCAAGCCGTCCCGCTTTGCCGCCATAGCTTCGGTCACATGTTATCAGCGTGAGAATGGAATCCTCCGCGCCGACTGTCACGTCCGTGTCGTACAGTGCATTCCGCCGGGCGTACCGGATAAATTCCAGAAATGCCGCGTCGCTTTCAAAATCCGCCTGTGAAGCGTCCCACTCGCTGCTGTGAAAATTCAGCACGGCGAAAATGCGGTATGCGCCGCTTTCATACAGCGTATCGAGCAGCATGGTTTCGTGTCCGGCATAGAAATCCGCATCCTTGTACCGCATGAGCGACGTGAACATCTTCTCGCCGGTGGATTTGAGATGATGCCCGTAAATGGCGATATTGCGGCTGGGGATGCTGTAATCCGTTTTCATCAGCGAAAACAGCGTTCCCGCCGCGCCTGGCTTTCCTGTGAACGTGTGATGCAGGTAATACTCGGCATCGTCCGTCCAGACGACGGGGTAATCCACATTCGTGCCGGGAATCTTGATCCACGCGATGAAATCGTCGTTCTGTGCCAGACACGCCGCAAGGTCTGCGCCTGTCCCGATGTTGATTTCAGGCGGGTTTTCATCTTGCTCAGGCAATTCGAGCGGCACTTGCGTTGTGCTTGGAAAACCCACCGCATCGAACATTTGGCGCAGAGTGCTTCTGTTTTCCGGCGCGTCCGTTGCCTGCGCCGGTTCCTCGCTTTTGAGCTGAACGCGCAGGTCGTCATATTCTGCCGCACTCCGATTCATTTCCGTGTTCTGCCCGATGAGCGGGCAGAGCAGCATCGCCGCGCCCGTCACAGCCATTGCCGCCGCAAGAAAAGCCGAGGGCGAATCCGCATGTTTTTGCTTCATGATGTTCCTCCCTTCTCACAGGCAGTACAGCTTCCTGCCCTGTATGGCGTAGACCAGAATCGGGGTACAGTCCGGCGTAAACAGGTAACACCTGCCGGATTCAATCTGCGTCAACGCGCAGAGCTGGCAGGCTTTTCCGTCCACCGGCGGCACGGCGAAGAACAGCACCTTTCTGGGAAACCAGCCGCCGCTAATCTCGCACGTCCGCTGCTCGGCTTCCTGCTCCAGCTGCATCACCCGAAGCGCGGTTTCCGTCCGCTTTTCGGGCAAAAGAAAACCTGCTTGCGTATCCTGCCGCAGCAGGTTCTCAAGCAGGTCGTCTTTGCTCATGCAGCCGGGAAATCGGTCAATGGGTTCGAGTTCACAGGCGAATTGAAAATAGTTTTTCATGGACACCACTCCCTTCTAAAGCTCATCGAGCCAGTTTTCATAATCTTCCTCCCGCTTTCGCCGGTCGTATCGCACCTGAGCATCGTAGTAATTGCCCATCGTCGCGGGCGCGTTGAACAGCGTGGTCAGCAGATATTTCTTGATGTTGCGGACGCGGCTTGCGTTCTGCTCAAGGCATCCGAAGATGTACTCGATGTGCATACTGTTGATCTTGCGCATCCGCTCCTTGACCAGTTCGGCGGGATACTCCGCCCCGGATATCGTGATCGTTTTCCTGCCGGTGCAGAGGATTTCCACCATCAGCTCGACGATCTCATCCATCCGATCCCGGTTATACGGCGTGACAAGGCAGTCATACCCGATCTGCGACCGCACGCTGTCCCGAATCACCGCAGCATCTTCCTGCCTTTCCCTGAGATGGATTGATGGATAAGGATTTTCTCCCTGAGTATTTGGTGGATACGTTTTTTCTGAATTCGTGTTTGATCTATTCGTATTTAATTGTGCGGGATTTTCCTGTTCAGGTTTTTTCTGCTTTGGATTCTCCTGCACAGGCTTTTCCTGAACCGGATTCTCCAGTCTTGGATTTTCCCGTTTTGGTTTTTCCGGCTTAGGTGCGTCCTGCGCAGGCTGGCTGTTCATGTGGCAGTCCTCGTAGATCAGGTACTCCGTCCCGCTCAGCCGTCCGCGCTCGTCTCTCTTTCGGTTGCGGATCACATAGCCCGAACGCTCCAATTCCTTGACGGCTTCGCTGATCGCGTCCACGCCCTCTTTGCTGATTGCCGACAGCCCCCGCAGCGTATAATCCCAGTTCTCCGGCAGGGACAGCATCACCGACATCAGCCCTTTTGCTTTAAGCGTCAGGCGTTTATCCTTCAAATGCTGATTGGACATCATCGTGTAGTTTTTGGTTTTGACAACTCGAAAGACTACGGTCATTTCGTTTCACCTCCCTTCGCAAAAACGCCGCATAGTTCATCTTGCTTCTGCCTATACTTTTATTGAAATATCCGTAATTTTTTTACGGACTCCTATTGACGCTCAGATTTATCTCGTTTAGAATGTTCTTGAAAGGGTGATTATACATGCTGAAACTCTTTGAAGTATCAGGCTTTAAAAATTTTCTTTCTCCTATTCGAATTGACTTTTCCGATGTTAAGAATTATCAGTTCAACGAAAACTGTATCTGTAACAATCTTCTTCAAAAACTGATTGTATACGGAAAAAACGCTTCTGGCAAATCCAACCTTGGGCTTGCCTTATTTGACATCGTCTCCCACATGACTACAAACAATGTCATACCCGGGTTATACAGCTTTTATCTCAATTCCGAATCAAAACTCGAATTTGCTGAATTCCGATATGTTTTTGTTTTCACTCCTTATCAAATTGATTACCTATACCGTAAAAACGGCAATCAAGACTTGGTATATGAACGTGTTATTCTTAATGATGATCTGCTATTTGAATACAATTATGCTGAGAAACAGGGAACTTTATCCGGACTCGAAAAGCTAATTCCTACTCTCAACCTGAACTTCAGAGGCAACGATTCACTGCTCAAATATGCCATCACAAACTCTGCTTTGCCAGACAATCATCCTCTTTATCAGATGATGTCTTTTATTTCTCACATGCTCCGGTTTCGTTCTCTCGACGAAAATCGCTACATTGGCTATAAATCAAGAAGTTCTGATTATTATGACTTTATTTTTGAAGGAGACCGTATTAAGAAACTTGAAGATTTTCTACACGCTGCCGGTGTAGAAGAAAATCTCGTCGCAAAAAACACACCGGAAGGAAAGAAAAAACTTTATTTTGATACGCCTTCCCCTCTTCCGTTTTTTATGGCTGCATCAAGTGGAACACGCGCTCTTTACACCTATTTCTACTTTACTGAAACTTGCCCGGATATTTCCCTTATGTTTATTGATGAATTCGATGCCTATTATCACTACGAACTATCTGAAACCATTGTCAAATTGATTGAGAAAATGCCGCACTGTCAGGCAATTCTTACTTCACACAACACCAATCTGCTTTCTAATCGCATTATGCGTCCAGACTGCTATTTCATTCTTTCAGACGGTAAACTCACATCATTTGCTAATGCAACAAAGCGTGAACTCCGTGCTGGGCACAACCTCGAAAAGCTGTATATGAGTGGTGAATTTGATGTCTAAACGAAAAATACTTCTTCTATCCTAAATCCTCTTGAAATCAAAAAAACTGCCAATCCCGGCAGCGAACTGACAAAAGTGTTTTCTCTGCTCGATAAGGCTTCCACTCCTCGCGGAAAAGGGGCTATCCTTTGCATGAAGCCCGCTCTTGGTGCCATCGATAAAGAAAACTATATTATTCCAATTTGGATGATCTAAGGTTTATTTACCTTCGTAGAAACGTAAAACTGCCCGCTTTTTTCGGCGAACAGTTTTTCATATTCACTTAATTATCATTACATTTCACGACTTGATCGTTCTGCTCAATTCTTCAACTTCCTGCTTTGTCAGCATCGTTAGATCAACAACCTGCTCCTTAGAGTATTTCATTTCAATCATACGTCGTGCAATATCCAACGCTCTTTGTTTCTCACCCAGCATGATTCCTTCATCAACCATTTGCCGAATTGCTTCACACATACTTGTATTTTCACCTTCAAAGCACTTGAGCATAGCCTTTACTGCTTGATTGTTTTGCTCAATTCTTCGACTTCCTGCTTTGTCAGCTTAGTTACACTAATCACCTGTTCTTCAGGCATTTTCAGCTCGAGCAAACGACGAGCAATGGTCATTTTTTCATTCAGGCTTCCTTGTTTTTGTCCCATAGAAATTCCTTCATCAACCATTTGTCGAATCGCTTCACACATACTCGTATTTTCACCTTCAAAGCACTTGAGCATAGCTTTTACTGTTTGATTGTTTTGCTCAATTCTTCAACTTCCTGCTTTGTCAGCATTGTTAGATCAACAACCTGCTCTATGGGGTAGTTTTTTTCAAGCATACGACGAGCAATAGCGAGTGTCTTCTGCATTTCGCCGCGCTTCTCGCCACGTTCTTCGCCGCGCTTCTCGCCCAGCATGATTCCTTCATCAACCATTTGTCGAATCGCTTCACACATATTTACAGCCTCCTTATTCGGGTCAATCGCAATTCCCGCGTTCGTCATAGCATTGATAACCAGTGCCGCATTTGTTTCCAGACAACTGAACTTTGAATCCTCATTCAGCAGTTTTTCCATCCGTGCCTTATCCCGCTGGTATTTAATATACGCCAGCACTTCACGCAGACTGCTGTTCAGCTTCTGAAGGTCATTGTCGCTCATCTCCATCGGGTCAATCATGAAAACCCGATAGTCCTGAATAAACGGAAGGACTTTTTCGGGTTGCTCGCCATACATCTCGCGCAGGCTGAGCGGCGCATCCCATTTCTTTCCGCCAAAGTTAATGACCAGCGTAATCACAGGGGACAGCCGATCTTCTTTCTTCATACCAGAAAGATATTCTTCCGATGTACCATTTTTTCCTTCCTTACGATGCTGGCTTGCCAGATCACGCACCTGCTTTTCGAGCTGCATGGCATCGTATAGCATGTTGCGAACCGGCATGGCATAATGCACATGGCTCTGATTCTCTATTCCCAGCACGAGATAGGTGTACCGATCATCCGTTTTAACCGCCAGCGTTTTAAGCGTATCGCGGTATTTCTGCGCCGCTTCCGGCTTGCCTTTCTCATCCTCATGATATGGAATCACATACTGTGTTGTATCCATATCGGTCAGCTGTTCCGGCTTAATCACCTGTTCGCCATCATAAATCAGATAGTTAAAGGCATCTGCAAACACTTCCACTTCCGAAACATACTGTTTGGTTGCCGTATCCTGAATGGACATGTTTTTTTCCTCTCCTTTGAGCCATTATTCATTCGTCCATGCTCTATTTCAAGTTTATTTTATCACGTCGCTTATGATTTCGCAAGCACTTATGATTCATCACCGTTCCTGCGAAAGCTGCCGCTTTTTATACCAGCCTTCCAGCAGCTTGATGATGGTATCTTCCATTTGCTTTGGCGTGTAGGATTTCGGAAAATACCTGCGCAGCGTTTCGTTTTTCAGCGTCACCCGATCAAGGTCGGTTTTCTTTTCTTCGCTCATAACTGCCCGCATCACATCAAGGGAAAGCATCTTCTGCTGGCTGAATTTCTTTAACCGCTGTGCTTGGGAAAGCGACGGCGTTGCCTGTTCGCTGTCCATTGCTTCAAGCAGAAGGGTTTGTTCTTCTTTCTTCAAATAAGACAGCTCGACCGCAGGGTTAAACGCAATTTTTCTTTCATCTACCATATCTAGAAGTTCAGGAATCAGCTCAGTCAGGCGGATAAAACGATGAACCTGATTACGGCTATCACCTGCTTGTTGTCCAACGATATCCAATGCTTGCAACTTCATCCCAACTTGGGATGAAGTTAGCTCTTGTCGTTTTCCTTGATGCCTAATTGCTTCTAGTTTCATTTTATAGGCAAAAGCGCGTTCGCTCGGCAGCAGCTCCTCACGCTGCAAATTGCTATCCACCATGATGATCGTGGCAGCGTCGTCGTCGAGGTCGCGAATGATGACCGGCATGGTTTCCTTTCCCGCCAGCTCGGACGCATGATGCCGCCTGTGTCCTGCGATCAGCTCATAGCCGCCGTCAGGATCAGGACGCGCAATCGCGGGGACAAGCACGCCATACTCGCGCACGCTTTCCACTGTGTCTTGCATCGCCGCATCGTCCTTAACCTTGAAGGGATGATTTCTGAACGGATGCAGTTCACCCAACGGGATTTCCTGCACCTTTTCCCGCTGGGCATCCGCTCTGCTTTCTTCCGTCGCAAAAAGGTCATCGAGCGGCTTCAAGTTGATGTTGCTTCTTTCTTTCAATGGCACACACCTCCTTTGTCAACTCTCGATAGGCTGCCGCAACTTTGCCTTTGGGATCGTGGGCAAAAATACTCTTTCCTTCGGCGCTCATTTCCTCTGCCCTGACAGACCGCGGTATTTCCGTATTAAAGATTCTCAGTCTGTGCCCGTATGTCTCGCGAATGATGCCACTGATTTCCTTCGCATAATTCGTTCGATTATCCACCATCGTCAGCAATATACCCTCAATCGTCAGCTTGGGGTTAATCTGCCTGCGCACCTTCGCAATCGTGCCAAGCAGCTGCTCCAAGCCTTTCGCAGAAAGATATTGAGCCTGAACAGGAATCACAACGCTGTTTGCCGCTGCCAGCGCATTGATCGTGAGCATACTCAGTGACGGCATGCAATCCAGCAGGATATGGTCATACTTTTCTTTGAGCGGTTCAAGCGTCTGTTTGAGAATTTTCTCCCGACTCATCGCATTGACCATCGTCACCTCTACGCCGGATAATTCAATATTGGCAGGCAGAATATCCACACCTTCACCGTGACGCAGGATTGCCCGGCTCACATCATACGGCGTATCCATCATCTTCGCAAGCATCGCAGTAGAGAGCGTGTCTTGCAGGCTGTCAGGCTGCGCACAACCTGTGCTGATCGTCAAACTTCCCTGTGGGTCGCAATCGACGAGCAGCACTTTCTTTCCTTCCTGCGCAAGCCCTACCCCAAGATTCAGGCAGGATGTAGTTTTGCCTACGCCGCCTTTCTGGTTGCAGAGAGCAGTAATTGTTGTTTTCATTTTCTCATTCCCCTTTTAGGTATGCAAAAAGCGCAGCCTTTTCAAGCCGCGCTCTCTCGTCTATACTGTTATCGTTTCAAAGTAATTCACATTTCTGTCATCCATTTTCACTGAAACGCAGATTCTACGATTTCCAGCCCCGATATGTCGCTTCAAGCATCCGCGTCTTTTCCCAAATCTCCTCGGCAATCACTTTGCAGTTCTTCGCGTTCATTCCCGCCGCTTTTCCAACTGCCAGCAGTTCTTTCATTCCCGGATTCCTGCCGTTTCCATCCACCGTCGTGCTATGCTCTCCGAAGTAGGTCGTGCTCCACGTCAAATCATACGCCGGCGACGGATGCCAGCAATCCATCTGTTCGTCATAGATCCAACTGAAATTCTTCGCATGGTCATCGCGATTATGCGCAAAGACATTGAAACACATCCGTCTGTACATCTGCTCCAAATCTTCCCGATTATCCAGAGAAAGAATCTTCGTCAGTTTCATCAGCGTATGATAGTCCATCGCGGCGGTGCGCCAATCCACTTCGAGAATCGCCGCCGCAGTCAGCATGTGCCGCCGCTCGATATGCCCATCCGTTTTTCTTCGGTCAAACCGCTTTACAGCAAAGTAACCCGCACACACACTGGACGGCATCAGCTTGGTTTCCGGCACGATGATTCCGCAGTCCGCGGCGCAATCCATATAGGCTTTTTCCATCGTGCCGCTATCCTTCATCTCATCGGAAGCCGGAAACTTGATGATCCACTCATCCGTCATGATCTTCGGTCTTGCGCCGCCGGAACTGCCGCCCATTTGGAACAGTTCATCCAGATCGCCTGCATCCTCGTGATTCAATATCGCATGACATTGAGCGGAAAGCTCGTCCAGATCGCCAATCGCCGCATCCTGCTGGATATTCCAAGCCGGACGATACGCCAACGCGCCCATTCCCGAATCGCCGACGATCGCCAAACACTCCAACTGCGTCATATCCGCAGAAAGAATTCCCCGCGCCTTTAACATCCGATCGACCAGCAGCTGCCCCCATGCATCCGGCAGACTATCGGCAAACACGCCCCACAGTCCGGAAAACGCTTGGCTCGTCGGAACAAAGACCTTTTGCTCCACCGGAAGCGAAAACGGACTGATCGCAAAGCCGTTGTCCAGCCATTCTTCCGAATAAGCGAACGCTACCCGCCGATCTGCGGTCTGCGCCATCGTTCCGACAAATCGCTCGCCGAGGTAGACTTCGAGCTTACGTTCTTTCACGGATAACCTCCTCAATGCTGCCGTATTCCACATTCGTGAACAGATTTTTGATTTCATCCGCGCAGTCCAGTGCAACACACAACTTTGTCAGCGAGTTCAGCGAAATCTGCCCCGTCGTTTCAAAGCGCTTGATGCTGCCATAGCTTACGTTGCTCTTTTCGCTCAGCGCCTGCTGTGAAAGATTGCGGCGCTTGCGGATGCGGCTCAAACGCTGCGCCAACGCTTTGTCGATTTCTTCCGGCGTTTCCCAAACGAACTTCATTTCATCCTCCAACAGATCATATTTGATACAAATCTCTAGAAGCCACGCTTAATAGACCATATTTTATCCATTTCAGTATATCACAATGCGTTTTTGTTTTCAAGACGATACTTTCTATGCAAAAAGCGCAGCTTCTGCAAGCCGCGCTCGATCATTCGGTTTTCCGCTTTTAGGCATATTTCTCAGTTTCATCGCTCCTCTGAACCGCTGAATGGATCGCTTTTCAAATACCGTTTCATCAGGAACGTGCAAAAATACGGAAAGGTATAAACGTTATCACTGAATCCAACGTTGCCACCCGTCAGCTTGATTCCATGATGGATTTCAGGATACCTGTCATTCTCAATCAACGCCTGCATGGACTTCGCTTTTCCGCTTTTCGCCTTCACTTCAACGGGAATCAGTTCGGAAGCCGTCCTGACAAAGAAATCTTCCTCCAGCGTTGAATCCTCCCGTTTATAGTAATACAATTCATATCCGCTCTTTACGAGCGCTTCTCCAACGACATTTTCATATAGCGCGCCTTTGTATACGCCAAGATTTTTATTCGCTCTTAAATCTTCCTGTGCTTCTTCATCCAAGAGCGCCACCAGCAGCCCACTGTCGGCAAAATACACCTTCATTTTTGTGTCATCATAGTTTCCCCTAAGCGGCAGTTCAGGGAAATGAAGGCAATAACAAATATTGATAATTCCCGCATCATTCAGCCATTCTATACAGCCCCGATAATCCTTGAACCGCGCTCCGGACGCCACTTTAGAAATTTGGAATTTCTTGTTTTCTTTCGCAAGCTGCACCGGAATCTGATTGAAAATATTCAAAATCCGTGTCTGGTCTACGCCGTCCGCATATTTGCGAATATCTTCTTTATAATCTAAAATGAGTTGCTTCTGAATCTCCTGCGTTCCTTCAAACGTTCCCTTTTCAATATATTCCTTGACGACGGCAGGCATCCCGCCCAAGATACAATAATCCAAGAACAGATTATGGCACGTTTTCAGCAAGACCTCGTTAAACGGCTTCATCTGAACCATGTGCTGATAAATATCTTCAACGAAATCGGCTTCATAGCCTTTCGCCCAAAGGAACTCCTCAAAATCCAAGGACTTCATTTCATAATCGCTTTTATACCCTACGCTGTTGCTTTCAATCTTTCGATAGTTGATTCCAAGCATCGAGCCGCTGCAAATCACGTCAAATCTTCCGTCTATGTGAAAAAACTTGAGCGCCGTTGCGATGTCCGGGAATTCCTGCAACTCATCGAAAAAAATCAGTGTTTCGCCCGGAATAAAGCGTTTAGCCGGATCCATTCGCGATATGTTCTTAATGATGTCGTCTGTTTTGTAGCCATCTTCGGTAATCAGCTTGTATTTGGGTTCTTCAACAAAATTGATGTATATGACGCTCGTATAATTGGCTTCGGCAAAGTGATGAACCGATTCCGTTTTTCCAATCTGTCTGGGTCCTTTAACGATCAGTGGCTTTCGTTTCGGATCAGCCTTCCACTGTCTGAGCGTTTCATCTATTTTCCGCTTCAAATACGTCATCGCAACCGCTCCCCTTGCTTTCTTTCTTCAATTATACGCCGTCTTTCCGATTTGCACAACGTAATCTGCGAAAAAATGAGCGAATATTTCTCTAAATTCAGCATTTTATGAGCGAATATTCCGCGAGCATCCACATTTCATGGGGGAATCCGCTCCGTTTTCTTTATCCCATTGAAAAAGCGCAGCTTCTGCAAGCCGCGCTCGATCATTCGGTTTTCCGCTTTCACGCATATTTCTTTCTCTGCTCGATCACACCCGCCAGCAGCGCCAGAAGCATCTGCGCGTCCTCCTGCGCATCGCCTTCCAATGCCGTCTGTTGCGGGTCGCCCTCGCGGATTCTCAGCGTTCTTCGAATCTCCTTGGGAATCACCACGCGCCCCAATTCGTCGATTCTCCGCACAATGCCCGTTGCTCGCACAATTATGCTGCCTCCTTCTTCAACTTTCGCTCTCTTTGGCACCCCTATTATGCGGCAGGCAACGCGATTTATGCGCATGAGCCCATCTGGCAATCCCATCCAGCAAATCGTTCAGGCTGCCCGTCCGCGGAGCATGATTTTGGCGGAGAAGACGTTATCCCGATAGGTGAAGGTGCTTGCGCCGCCGTTTTTTTCCGCAATGTGCCGAACGGACTGAATCCCGACGCCGTTTCCCTTGCGTTTGGAGGAGCGGAATACCCCGTTTGTTTCCTTCACCTCCGTGTCGCATGCGTTTTCAACCAGCATCAACAGCAGCTTTTCCGCGTGCACATAGGCCTTCACCTTGATCTGCCGCCGAGCGGGCGCGATGCGGAAGCTGGCCTCCAGCGCATTTTCCAGCAGATTGGACAGCACCAAGCCCATGTCGATTTCATCGACCGGGAGCGTCTGCGGCAAATCAATCTGCGCGGAAAACGGAATTCCCTCTCGCTTCGCAAGCGCGCAGTAATAGCCGAGCACGCTGTCCACCGCGCGGTTTTCGCAGAAATGCATATCCAAATCGGGAATCCGGGAAACGGTCTGCGCCAGATACGCCTTGATCGCCTCCATGTCGTCGGCTTCCGCCAGCATGGAAATCTGGTTCAGGTGGTGCCGGATGTCGTGGCGCGCCTGCCGCACTTCCTCGATGGCGACCTTGAGGTTTTCGTAGCGCTGCTGCTGCATGGATAGAAGCTGGTTCTCCTGCCGCAGTCTGGCGTTTCGGTTCAGGCTCGTTGCCATCAGCAGGAAGATCGTGTTGAACATGAACATGAGGATGAGCAGCGCGACGCTCAGAACGATGTAGCCCTGAAGCACACGGCCGGTATAGAGCGTCGTCGGATAGATCGGAACCATAAAGAGGTTGAGCGCGATAAACATGAGCGGCAGAATCCAGAACACATACCACGTCTGCGCAAAATTGTCGTCCTCCACCATGGTTCTCACCGCGTGGGTCGCCGGATAATACGCGGCGGCGGTCACCAACCAGCAGACCGCGTTATAAACGACGCCCGC
>UMKX01018947.1_pt1 | contig 13093 bp, 11 predicted proteins | sample 1966471 | NCBI WGS metagenome assembly UMKX01 (sample SAMEA4836188, study PRJEB28245) | human gut metagenome | biome: gut microbiome; material: fecal sample | place: Denmark | collected 2008
CACGCTGCGCGACTTTCTGTTCTATCCGCATCGCTCGGAAACGCTTGCGGCCATTCGAGACGTGTTGAGGGAATCGACGCCTGCGCAGACGTGCTTTTACTGCGGTCGCAAGTTGGATTCCGGTTGCGACGTTGACCACTTTTTGCCGTACTCGCGATTCGCGCATACAAGGACATTTAACTTTGTACTGGCTTGTCCGAAGTGCAATCGCAGCAAATCGGACCGTCTTGCTGCGCCCGAGCATTTATTCCATTGGATGGATCGCAACGAAACGTATGCCGAGGCAATCATCGAGTGCAGTCGCGAGAGACTCGAAGCCGGGGCGGTGCTGGTTTCTGAAATGGCCGCACAACAATACGATCGTGCTGTAAACCGCGAGCGTTTTTGGTTACGTGCGGTTGCCGACGAGGCTCCCGAGACGCAACTGCTACAGGGTGCGGAGATTGAGGCGGTCCTCAATCGTTTGCATGACCATGCCCGTGTGATGTGTCGGTTTGGATGTCCGTGAGCAGATGCAAAACGAGGCGCATTCGTGAAGAAAGCGCCTCGTACTGCCTGCAGCAAAACTCTCGTTAACTGTGAGAGATGTTTTGTTGTGTCTTCTCGTATTTGGCCAACTTGGCTTCAAAGTCATCAAGGCAGTTGCCGACAACCTTGTGCAGAGCAATCAATGCAATCAGGTTGGGAATGACCATCAGGCCGTTGAAGAGGTCGGCCAGTGCCCACACCAGATCAACCTTGAGCGTGGCGCCGACAATGATGAAGGCGCAGACAATCACGCGATAGGGAAGGAGCGCTTTTTCAGAGAAGAGGAAGCGCACGTTCTGTTCGGCAAAGAAGTACCAGCCGATGATCGTTGAATAGGCAAAGAAGAAGAGGCAGATAGCAACAAAACTTACGCCGAACGAACCCAGCCCCACGTTGTAAGCCTTCTGAGTGAGCGCAATGCCGGTGCTCTGGAAGTCGAGTACGCCGGTCACGAGAATCACGATGCCCGTGAAGGTAACAACGATCAGGGTGGCGAAAACGCCGAAGATGGCGACGAGCCCCTGTTCGGCCGGGTGCTCTACTTTGGCAACGGCGTGAGCGTGAGGTGTGGAACCCATACCGGCTTCGTTGGAGAACAAGCCGCGGGCAACGCCGAACTGCATGGCTTTGGCAACCGTCAGACCGAGTGCGCCGCCCATAACAGCCTGAGGATCAAATGCAGCCACAAAGATCAGACGGAACGCATTGCCAAGTTCTCCGGCGTGACAAGCAATGACGTAGGAGCCGCCGATGATGTAAATGGCGGCCATGAAGGGAACGATTTTCTCAGTCACAGACGCCAAACGGGCGACGCCGCCGAAGAAAACTGCACCGGCGAGAATGGCTGTCACAATACCGGTGATGACCAGCGGAACGCCGAAAGCCGTGTGCATGGCGTTGGAAATCGAATTGGATTGCACCATGTTGCCGATGCAACCCAGAGCAATGATGATGGCGATAGAGAAGAAGACGGCCATCGGACGCCATTTTTCACCCATACCCTTGGTGATGTAGTACGCAGGACCGCCGACCACGTGGCCGTTGGCGTCTTTGCCTTTGAAGGTCTGAGCCAGCACCGCTTCGGCAAAGATGGTGGCCATACCGAAGAAGGCGGCAACCCACAGCCAGAACAAGGCGCCGGGGCCGCCCGAGACGATAGCAGTGGCCGTACCCGCAACGTTACCGGTACCCACTTGAGCAGCGATGGCGGTAGCCAAAGCTTGGAATGAGCTCATGCCCGTTTTATCGGCACGCTTGCCAAAAAGTGTGGCGCCGCCGAACAGTAAACGCGTGGCGAGGCCGAACTTGCGTACCTGCACAAAACGAAGCTTGATGCTGTAGAAGATGCCCGTGCCGCACAGCAAGGGAATCAGGCAGAAAACGCCCCAAAGGACACTGTTGATCTCACTGACGAGATGATTAAGAAAGTCCATGACGACTTTGGCTCCGAGAGTTTGATTTTGTAGCGCTCAAACGACAATAAAGCGGTGACGGCTACTTATGCGCTCTGTCCTTGTTGTTTTTTTAGGCAGGAAAGAGACAGCCTAGAGTTTAGGTGCTTTATCTGCAGAGCAAATGAAAACTTGATGAAAGTTCGATGGAAAGCAAACTTTCTAGTGATCTGTTTTTAGGGAAAATGTTGTGGAACGTTGTGCGAAATCAGAACGTCGGTCCGGATTGCGACGAAACACTTTGCCGACAGCGTCACAAAGTTTCTTGTACTTGGCAGACAAAAATGACGGGAATAATCACCCCTCCCGTCACAAGCAGGAAAACCCGCATTCTACCTCCTTCTACTGCTGAACTTCTATTTCTCGGTAGAAAAAGAACGCTTTACGTGGCTTTCATTACGCGAAAAGACGCAGACTGTCATTTTTGGCAGTCGAAAAAGGCAAAAAGTGTGTTTTGCTGTTTTGAGAGCGGGGACAATTTTTGCCGCTGTATCAACGGGTTGGCGCCGAGTCATCGGCAAAGACAACAGCATATTGTGTGATTGCGATCGAACATATCGCCATATAGTATTTTCGGACATCTAAATCAGAGGCGCCGCGCATCAGCGGTTAGCTCTTTTTTCTTGCCGGGTAATCAGTTATGTCCGTTCAGATCGATTTATCGCGCGATGCGCTTTTTGACGAGTTGGGGCTGCAACGCTTGCGCGAAAGCTATATGCGAGAAGGGGAAACATCTCCGCAGGAGCGCTACGCCTTTGTGGCGGAAAGCTTTGCGAGCAATCCCGAACATGCGCAACGTATTTATGACTATGCGAGTCGCCACTGGCTGAGTTTTTCGACGCCTGTTTTGAGCTTCGGGCGTAACAAGCGCGGTCTGCCGGTCTCGTGCTTTCTGAGCTACATGCCCGATACGGCCGAAGGGCTGGTCAATACGCTTTCCGAAGTCAACTGGCTTTCGATGCTCGGCGGTGGCGTCGGCATTCACGTGGGCATTCGCAACGCTGACGACAAAAGCGTGGGTGTCATGCCTCATCTCAAGGTCTACGATGCGGCCTGTCTTGCGTATCGTCAAGGTTCGACGCGGCGCGGGTCCTACGCGGCCTTCCTGTCGATTGATCATCCCGATATCGTTCAGTTCATTGAGATGCGCAAGCCCACGGGCGACCCCAATATGCGCGCACTCAATCTGCATCATGGCATCAATATTTCCGACGCCTTCATGGAGAAGATCGAAGCGAGTATGCGTGATGCCGACTATGACGACTCGTGGGAGCTCAAACACCCGGCCACCGGTAAAGTGGTTGAAACGGTGAGTGCCCGTGATCTCTGGCAGCGTATTTTGGAAATGCGCATGCACACCGGCGAACCGTACCTGGTCTTTACCGATACGGCCAACCGCGTGTTGCCCAAGTGGCTTGCCGATCAGGGGCTCAAGATCAACGGATCGAACCTTTGCACCGAAATCTTCTTGCCCACGAACGAGGAGCGTACGGCCGTCTGCTGTCTTTCGTCCGTGAATCTGGAGTACTTCGATCAATGGAAGCACGTGCCTCAGTTCATCGAGGACGTGATGGAATTTCTCGACAACGTGCTTCAATACTTCATCGATCACGCTCCGGACACGATTGCGCGTGCGCGATTGAGCGCCATGCGCGAGCGTAGTGTGGGGCTCGGTGCCATGGGCTTCCATGCCTATCTGCAGAAAAACGGCATTGCCTTTGAGAGCGTTGTCGCAAAAGTGACCAACATGGCGATGTTTCGCCACATCCGAAACGAATGCGAGCGTGCCGACAAGGTTCTGTGTGAAAAGCGCGGCGCATGTCCCGATGCGGCCGCTGCCGGCGTCAGCCGTCGTTTCAGCCACTGGATGGCCGTGGCTCCTAACGCCTCGTCGTCACTGATCACGGGCGGCACGAGCCCGTCAATCGAACCGATTCGAGCCAACGTTTTCCGGCAGGACACGATTTCCGGCGCGCATATCGTCAAGAATCGCTTCCTCAAACGCGTTTTGGTTGAACTCGGTCTCGATACAGACGAAGTCTGGAGTGATCTGATTGCCCACGACGGCAGCGTGCAACACCGCACGGATTTGCCGCAGCAGGTCAGAGACGTATTTAAGACGGCTCAGGAAATCGATCAGCGCTGGATCATTGAACTGGCAGCTGATCGCCAGCCCTATATTGACCAGGGCCAGAGCGTCAATCTCTTCTTTGCGCCCGACGTGCCGATCGGTTATCTGCACGCCTGCCACTTTATGGCTTGGAAGAAGGGGCTGAAGTCTCTTTACTACTGCCGCAGCGACAAGCTGAGAAAAGCCGACAAGGTCGGCCAGGTTGCCGTCCGTCGGCGTCTTGAGGACGAAATTGATATGCGGGCTGTGGCCGACGACACTGGCTGCCTTGCTTGTGAAGGATAAGAAATGCAGAAAAGCGCACTGAAACTCGCGGGCAACCGCAATTACTTCAAGCCCTTTGCCTACCCGTGGGCCTACGATGCGTTCGTTCAAAGCGAACAAATGCACTGGCTTTGGACGGAAGTGCCGATGATGGAAGACGTCAAGGACTTCCAGCTCAAGCTCACGGATTCCGAACGCGATTTTTTGACGAAGATCCTGCGGTTTTTCACGCAGGGTGACATCGACGTGTCGGGAGCCTACGTCACGACTTATCTGCCGCAGTTCCCTCAACCGGAAATCCGCATGATGCTCTCGAGCTTTGCCGGCCGAGAAGCGGTGCATATCGCGGCATACTCGCATTTGATCGAGACGCTGGGCCTGCCCGAGACCGTCTACAACGAGTTTCTGCAGTACGAGGCGATGGCTAAGAAGCACGAGTTCTTTAACGAGTGCCTGTCGGAAAACGAGCTTGCCGCCCAGATTGCCGCTTTTTCGGCCTTCACCGAAGGGATGCAGCTGTTTTCGAGCTTCGTGATGCTGCTCAACTTCCCGCGCAACGGACTACTCAAGGGCATGGGGCAAATCATTGCCTGGTCGATTGCCGACGAGACGCTGCACACCGAATCCATGACGAAGCTCTTTCGTGAGTACATCAAGCAGAATCCGCAGCTCTGGAACGATGAACTCAAGGCACGCATCTACTCGATCGCCGAAACGATGGTTGACCTGGAAGATCGTTTCATTGAACTCGCCTTCGGCGTAAGCGACATGAAGCGTCTCACCAAGCAGGAAGTCAAGGATTACATCCGCTACATTGCCGATCGTCGCCTGATGGGACTCGGCTTGAAGCCGATCTTTAAGTCGGAGAAAAATCCTCTCAACTGGGTCGACGCGATGCTTGGTGTGACGCACACCAACTTCTTTGAAAACCGCGTGGTTGACTACGCCAAAGGGGCGCTCACCGGCTCCTGGGGCGATGTATGGGGTGCCGCAGGGGCAAAGGAATAAAAGCCTTTTGACTGGGAAGAAACAAGGAACTAATTACTTCTGACGGCAGATGTGTTGGTTTTCTCAACGTCTGCCGTTTTCCTTTCTTTCCGTTTGGTGAACTAACGGAAAGAAAGAACTGAGAGCAACAAGGCAAAACCGGTTCTCCTCTGTAGGTGGAGCTGTGCCAGTGAGCAACTACAGAGTCTTCTGTCGCTAGCCTGTCAATTGCCGGTCAAATTGACTGTTTTGGCAAGCTTTGCTTTGAGATATTTAGCAAGGTTCTTGTCACAGCAGTAGACGCGAGCCCCACGAACGCCGCGAGAAAGGAGCACTCGGTAACAACGGCAGACGTACTTGAGAAGATTCTTGGAGCGTTCGGCCTTGTTTTTGCCGAGACCATTTTTGCCGCCTTTGTCGTGGTAATTATCAATGTCGGCAAACAACATCTCTTTGTCGGGGTTGTAACGCAGATCTTTTCCGATGAAAACGCCAACCCAGTCAAATTCCAAACCTTGACTGGTGTGTACGCACCCGACTTCGTTTCTTAGCATTGTGGCCGGGTCTATAGCCCATTTGTAACTGGATTTCCGATTGTTCCACGGCAATTTGATGGAACCTAAATCCACGTCGGGTACTTCACCGAGATTGTTGCCTTCTTTTGTCCAGGGCCAAGCATACCCAGCCAGAAGACGAGCTCCCGAGATAATGCTGCGGCCGGGCACAGGATTGTGCACTCCTGCAGAACGGTTTTTTTCGTTAACGAAATCAATGACTTCTTCCGGCGTATCAACGATGTCAAAATCGAATGCAGTTTTGTCCCAACCATGGGCATTTCCAGTGCTTTGAGCGTCTGCAAGACCGAGTACAACCGCAAGCCAATTAAGGAAACCCTCGGAACCCTGGCAGCGGAATTGGGCGGCAAGGTCTACCTGTTCGACCGGAACGTTGTACTTGTCTGCTGCTTGCCGAATTGAGTCTACGGAACCGATGTCGTACGGACGCAGAGCCTGGTTATCATCAACGAAGAAAACTGAGACGCCGGCGGCTTTGACGATGTCCTCAATTTGGTTTTTGCCTCGGTACATGTTCTGATGAGAATGCAAACGATGCGCTTCGTCGCAGATCAGACAGTGGTATGGACTTTCATTGGCGAAATCGCTGTTAAATTCAGGCATATAAAAGCCCATGCTTCCGCAAAAGAGGTGTTGGGCCAGGTCTTTGCGTCGTTTCCGTTCCTGTTTGTCCTGATGGCTTCCTGCCAGCATGGAGATCATGGCTTGGCGAAATGATGAAGTTGGCGAAACGAAGCGTACATTACGGCGCTTGTCGTTTTCCCGGAACTTTCGAAGGATGTCGACCAGCAAGGTCATGGCGACAACGCTTTTGCCTGTTCCCGGACCGCCTGTGATGATGACACACCGTTTCTGGTTTAAAGGTGTCTTACGAACGGCACGCATAGCGGTTTCATAGGCATTCTTTTGTTCGTCAATGAGTGTGAAAGCCTGTTTTTTGTTCTCATCAAACATGATGCCGACGGCATCTACGAGACGTTTGCTGGGAACCACTTGACCGCTTGCAAGCAGTTCCATGATCAGGTCGCCGTCGCCACGGCCAACGTGCTGAGAAATAAAGTTTCCGAGCTTGTCGCGATCGTCTCGACCAAATAGCGGAGCGCTTTCGACGAGCTCTCGATTGGGCTCGGCAGCGAGCGGATCATTGTCTGGTCCCTTGTATTTGTAGTTGTGCAAATACGCGCATGCGAAGGCATGCAGGTGATTTTTTGATACGGTATCAAGCATGTTCTCGAGAAAAACTTTGTATGACCATGCTTGATAACAGGGATGGTTGGTCTCTTCAATGCGATGCCCGGCCACGTTGGCCATCACGATTCCTGATTTTCCGGAAACGGCCTCGGCCGTGGACCACTGCTTTAGCTCGATGATGACGAAGTTCGCTGAGCCATGAACATCGTGTCCTGTGATGATGAAGTCCACACGTCTACTGGTGGATGGCAGACGGTATTCGATTAGAACGCCGCAGTCTCGAGGGAGGTTGGCCATCATCAGCATGCTTTGCATGAATTGCAGGGAATTGGCCCAGGCTCGATATTGAGCGCTGTTTCGGGGTGCATCAGAGCTGTCTAGTCCCATGAGAAGATCCGGGATCGCTGGACTGTTCTGGTAAAAGTGGTCCAGGCTGTTCCGATAGACGATGGTCATGACGAACGGGCGATTTGCTTGAGTTTGTTGTATTTGGCGGAATTTCCGTAACTTTCTTGGACTGGGTACTTAGCGGCGTTGACTTGAATCTTTTCTCTTACCGCAGTATCAATGTCCACTTCCAAGCGATCGGCCAGGAGTAATGCATAGATGACTACGTCGCTCAATTCTTCTTTCATGGCGGCAGTTTTGCCTGCTACTTCCGTATCTTTTCCGGACCACTGAAAACACTCAAGCAGTTCGGCGGCCTCTAGGCTGAGAGAGATTGCCAAATCCTTTGGGTTGTGAAACTGCTTCCAGTTTCTCTCGTCGCGAAACTCAAGGATGCGCTGAAGTGTATCGGCACTGATGACCGGCTTGGGGGAAAGTTGTTCTGTCATGAATACGTCTCTTGCGATACGGCTTGTGATAAGGGAACCCTGCACCATAATATTTTTTTTGACCGAAACTCAATTGTATTGCTCGCTGATGCAATCGCTGAAGTCTGTGCACGATAGGCCAATTTGAGTGACAGTTTGAAGACTTTTGCCTGGCGAGGAACAAAGGGGACTAAATTGTCTCAAGGAGTGTTTCACCCGATGAGCCTGTTATGAAGAAATTAATTGTCTTTGCTTCTTTGATAGCCGTTGCTGGCTGGGCTTGTGCGTTTACCGGTACCGTCAATGTCGGAGGTCATGTCCTCACGGCGGAGTGGTCTAAATTCAGTGCAGACGGAAAGCTGCTTGAAGGATACAGATCAACAGGTGTGTGGACGGGGAAAGATCAAACTTGGCTCTGCCTAAATTGCGTGGATTTTTCCAAGGTCTACCCGGCTGATCCGGTCGAGAGCGGAAAAGCTGTCGGGGAGGACCAAGTTGCCTACTTTTTTGTTCAATTGGATAAGCGCAATGCGGCTGTAATTTGGAGCTACATGGTTGCCCCAAAGGGTAAGTGGCTGGTGAAATTGCCGAAGAAAGAAGAATCTGTGGCATCTCGTATGGAAGCCATTGAAGTTGACTGCCAGTCACGACGAATTCGGACTGTTGAGTCCTCTCTGTACAACGACTACCTTGATCGTCGTCGGACAGTGCTCACGTCTAAAGATTTGGGTGAGTGGCGAAAGGTTGCACCCAGGACCTTGGGCGATAATTTCGTTGAGCTTCGTTGCAACAATCCTTCCTGAATCACGCGTTTTCAACGATGTTCGTTGAGCGAGCAAGGGGTAGACGCAAGCAAAACTTTCCACTTTGTTTTGGTGCTGCCTTGGTATGCTGCAGGATAACCTGAGATAAATGACAACGCTCCATTGGTCACAGCGCTATTGCCCTGATCAATCATTGCGGCATCACCGAGCTAGGTGCCTGCAAAACCATGCAAACAAATTGCTGTTGAATGGATCCTGCAGAAGAACGTGAAAAAACCTCCAGCAGCATCCTGCTGGAGGTTGAGATTTGGTGCCCCAAGACGTCGCGAGGATTCCTTTTAAATAAAGGGTTTATCCTTGCTTTGTGTACGCTTTTGTGTACGCCTTTGAAAGGCCAAATGTAAAAGTTTGTATCCGCGCAAAAATGTTGCTTAAAGGCGACAAATGGGCGGACATTCTCTTCCAACAGCGTCATATCCATCATTCCTCTTCTATGACCTTATTTTAAAAGGAAAATCACAACCTGAACTCCCTGTTACCTGCTCCCCATAGAGCTTGATTCAGGTTAAAAAATTTCCATTTTCTCGTTTTAGCTCTCTGATTTTGTTCAAAAAACTTTTCAGGGAGTTTTCTTTTCATGTTAAAATACTCCCTACGTTATATATAGGGATTAGAAATACCTGAGTTGTCCGCAAATTCCCCCGTCAATTGGAATTTCACCGCCGAAACCAACGCCCAAGGCCGCACCTACATCAAGGCCTACAAAATGTGCTGGGACAAAGTGGCTAAAAAGCCCAAACGTGCCATGCGCCGTCATGTCGGTCGTCTCATGCCCGATGACAGCATCGCCATGTCCGAGAAGTTTCTGATCGATCACCCCCAGTACGCCGGACAGCAGTGGTTCTGGGGCGCTAACAAACGTCCCGTCTTGCTTGAGGAGTACCTCAACGATTTCCCTCGCAAGCTGAGGCAGGAAGTCGATGAAGAGGAAAACGCTTTATTGCCGACTCTCAATGTCGGTTTGACGTGGGCTGCTGTCGAAATGGCCAAATCGCATGGCATCCTTGAGCATCTTGTGGAAGTATTCGGCAAGCAACTGGGCAAAAAACTTCTTTATCTGGCCATCTACAAATTGGCCGGCGGCACGTCCATGATGACCTTTGATCTTTGGCGGCAACAAAATTGGCTGCCTGAGGACGCGCCTCTTTCAGGACAAAAAATTTCAGAGATTCTGGCTGCCGTCAAAAAAGAACAAGTCCTCGACTATTTCGAACGCCGCCATAGACGTCAGGGAGAAATTTGGGAAAAGATTTTCGAAAAGAAGCCGGAACTGAAGGGGCAGAAAATCGAATACGCTCTGGACAGTACATCCATATCGACTTATTCGGAATCCATTGCCGAAGCTCAGTACGGACACGCTAAACGCGATCCCGATCTCAAGCAGGTTAACTTCACCGTGGTGTGTGACCAACGCACAGGTGACATTGTTTTTGCACATCTGTACGACGGTGCCGTCAATGACAGCTCTTCACTGCTTGATGTTCTGATGTTGATGCAGGAAGCCCGGTTTGATCTGAGCCACAACATTCTTGTCACGGATCGCGGCTACTCGACACTGATGAATGTGCAGAAGATGCTCAATCTGGAGTTGTCGTTTCTGCAAGGCGTGAGGATAACCGAAGACGCCATTGAGCTGGCCTTCGACAAACACATGGAAGCGTTGAAGAACGGGGCCTTTTACGACGGAGATCTGGGAGTTTGCGCCTATACGTATGCCGAAGATTGGCAGCAAAACAGCTCCTGCGGCAGGCTCAACGCCAAAGTGAAAGTACACCTGTATCGGATGGACAAGGTCTTTGACGAGCAAAGAGCTTTAATTTGGAAGAAGGCCTTGGAAATCATTTCTTTGTTGAAATCTGCTCGCAGAGTGCCTTCCGATCTATGGGATGCTTATCGCCGATTTATCAAGGAAAGAGTCGATGAACAAGGACGAAAACTCTGGGCATTGGACACGACAAAGATGGATCAAACGGCCGAGCGTGCTTCGCACTTTGTGTTGCGGTCGAATTGCATCAATGATCCGTTTGAAGCTCTGAGGATTTATCGAGCCAGAGGGTTGGTTGAGCAGGATTTCAATCAGCTTAAAAATTGGGTGGATGGAGATCGACTGCGTGTCGGAGCTAGATCTTTGCAGGGGAAGGTATTTGTGACTGCGCTGGCTACCGGACTGCGCATGATCATGATGTCTACGGCTAAGCGAGTGGAAAGCAGCAATTCTCAGCTCAAGATTCCGAACAACTCCATTGATTCGTTGATCAAAAATCTGGAACTTGTTCGTGCGGATAAAAGGAAAAACGCCAACGCTTGGGTGAGAAATACTATCCCCGCCAAGCGTCGGCGTTTGTTTGAACTCCTGGAACTCCGCGAGCCCCCTCGCGTCTTCCGTGTAGGGAGCATGTAAAGCGGAGTTCAGGAAAACGGCCTCGCTCGTGGTCAGACGAGAAAGGCCGCTTAAAAAAGGAGTAACGATCATGCGGAACTGTGATCGCTACGCCACCATTTTGGGCAAACTGAGGATCGTTGTCAAGATCATCTTGACGCTCATCCTCACACTGTTCTCAATGGGCGCGTTTTAGTCTTTAAGGACCCCCGTGGCGGGCAAGCACGTCACGGGCAACGTGCTTATTCAGTTTTTGATATTTTTTTCCCAGCTTCGGAATCACTTCATTGAGTAGAAGCTCTTCACTGTTTCCCAAGCTGTTTCCTGTAGGAATTTGGCATCTTCAGCTTTCAGAGGCTTTTCGCAGCCGCCGAGGAAGTCGGCTCCCACAGGGGACTTGCGTGTAAGAGACGCGTAGATCACGGCAGCTTCAAGGTAGGAGCCTGCAGCCGTCGGATGACGGTTGTCGGCGACGATGAGGCTTAGCTGCGGCCGCTTTTCTGTAGCCTTGGCAAAGGCAAGTCCAACAGGAATGACCATCGCGTTGTTTTCGTTGGCAACCGAAATCGTGGCATCGGCAAGCTGTTTGGTCATTTCAGGGCGTCCCTTGTAAGCCCAGGTCATGAGGAATACGGGTTCCGACCCTTTGGCGCGAATGTCCTTGCTGTGAATGGCCGCGTATTTCTTGAAGAACTTTTTGAGTTCCGGATGCGTCGGACCTTGGCTGTTGTCCTGCAGTACGACAACGTCAAAGATCTTGCCGCCCGGGTAGTTGTTGAACGACAGTTTGTTGCTGCCGTCGTTTAGAGTCGTGTAGCTTGCAATGGCGTTCGGGCGCAGATAGCTTTTGACGTCATGCCAATCCAGGCCGGCGCCTCCGATCGTCACCATCGATGTGGCAAGCTTTTGCTTCTGTGCTTTGGCAAAACCGCTGATGTAGCCGTTGACGCCGCAGTTGTAGTACATGAACGAATTGCCGACCAGAAGAATGCGCTGCGGCACAGATTTGAGGTTCTTGACTGCAGGTTCGACCGAGTAGTTGTCGCCGGCGTAGGCGGCACTTATCGTAAGTGCACAACCAGCGGTAAGCACCGCGAGCATTGTCTTGATTCGCATTTTGTCTCTCCTTGATTGACTCCCAAACGGGTACTAATCTATTCTAGGATCGTCGAAGCACGGAATCTAAGCATTTTGCACAAAGCGGATTTGCGCTGTTTGCAAATTGATCTGAGAGGCTTCGTAGGGGCACAAGCGGTGCAAGTTCCTCAGCGCTCAGCCTAGCCTGCTTATTGCAAGTACTCAGACAAACGAATCGAATCCGGCAGCCAAAGGTTGCCGGAAATCGTCTTGAGAGTGTGAGATATTTACAGGCAGGATAAATCCGGCGTTTACCCCTCCCAGCGGGCGCAATTGCCCCTTACCCCGAAACCGCGGCACGACAAGTCGGGGACGCTCAGGCCGTTCTATATTCGAATGGAAAAAAGGGCTTCAAAGGCCTGCCGGTCGTGTAAATGCTCCGGCAGTGTCAGGTGCAATTTTTTGCGCATCTCTCTTACTGCCGCTGTCACGCAAATCACATCGCGACGGAAGGTTCGCACCGTCTTCTGTGTTGCTTTTCGGTTTGCCTTGCGCACACCGAAGTACTGCAGACGCCGAGCGATCTTAAGCAGCATCTGGCAGTACGCAGCCAATATCATGCGATAGCAGTTGGCATGAAACTTTGTCGCACAGGCTCTGTCACCAAAGCACTGCGTTTTGAATTCGCCGACCCACTGCTCCATGCGGCCTCGTCCGCAATACACCTTCTCATACATGTCCGAAATGGTGATCAGTGACAATTCCCCGGCATAACCTTCTTTTGCCGAGTCTTTGGTGCAAGCAATGCTGGTTTGAATCAAACGCAAGTCCAGCTGACAGGTGCGGCGATCAAAGCGCTTTCGCGCGATC
>UMKX01012728.1_pt1 | contig 13001 bp, 10 predicted proteins | sample 1966471 | NCBI WGS metagenome assembly UMKX01 (sample SAMEA4836188, study PRJEB28245) | human gut metagenome | biome: gut microbiome; material: fecal sample | place: Denmark | collected 2008
GAAAACCGCTCCGTGGAGAACGTGGAATACCACGAGGTTCGCGGGCTGGCGGGCATCAAGGAAGCGACCTTCACGCTGGGCGGCAAGGAGCTGAAGGTGGCCGTGGCCAACAGCACCGGCGCGGCGAAGGAGCTGATTCAGCGCATCAAGGCGGGCGACGCGAGCTATGCGTTCGTGGAGGTCATGGCCTGCCCGGGCGGCTGCGTCAACGGCGGCGGACAGCCGATCGTTTCGGCGTACAAGCGCATGGACGTCGATCCGCGCGCGGCGCGCGCGGCGGGGCTGTATGCCGAGGATGAAGCCAAGACGATCCGCAAGTCCCACGAAAACCCGGATATCCAGAAGCTCTACGCGGAGTTCCTGGGCGAGCCGAACGGCCATCTGGCGCATAAGCTGCTGCACACCGAATACATCGACCGCAGCGACGGCTAAGCCTAACCGAAGCGAAAAACCGCATACACGTCACGAAGGGTCCCGGCAGAGCGAGACCCTTCGTTTTGTTTATCTTTCATTTACGGAAAGGGCTATTCTCCCCCCTTCGGGGGGAGAATAGCTTTTTGTCTACAGCTTGTTGACATAAGCCGTTTTATCCTTCCTTCACCGCCTGAAAATAGAAAACTCCGCTGTCAAAATCCCCGTTCAGCTCCGCGCTCAGCCCCAGATGCATCAGCGTCCTTCCCGCATAGGTTTTGCCCGTCTCTACGCAGAAATATCGAGCGTCCTCCCTCAGGGCGCGAAGCCTCACCCGCGGAATCACCTCGCCGCACTTTCGGCTGTGCATGAACAAAAAGAGCACCGCTTCGTTTTGATCCTTGGAAACGTACTCGGTCGCCGCGATATTGCCGCCGGACGGGCGCTGCAAGCGGTACAAATCGCCGTTTTGAACGACATGCCGCCACATCTTATATCGCGCGATTTCCGCCGTAAACAGCGCCATTTCCTCGTCGCTCAGCTTCGATATATCCGCGCCGACGCCCAGCGTGCCGCACATCGCCGCGTGGAATTTATAGCGCCAATCCGCCCGCCCGCGCCGCCGTCCGTCCGCGGGCGTGTCCGTCACCCAGCAGCTCATCATCATCGGCGCATACATTAGCGTATACCCCTCCTGAATGAACAGCCGGTCAAACGGGTCCGTGTTGTCGCTGACCCAGAATTGCGCCGTTCGCTTCGCCATGCCCAAATCCACGCGCGCGCCGCCGCCGCTGCATGCCTCGATATCCACATCGGGGAATTCTTTTTCCAGCGCGTTCAGGATTCGGTAGAGCGCCAGAACATGCCGCTCCCGCGCGAAGGGCGTCAGGCTTTCGCATACGTCGGTCATCGCGCGATTCATGTCCCATTTCAGATAGCGGATCGCGTATGTGTTCAGCAGGCCGCGCAGCATGTCGAGCGCGAATCGCTCAACCTCCGGCTTTCCGAAATCGAGCAGATACTGGTTTCTCTGCGTCAGCGGTTCGCGGCCGTCCAGTTTGTGAATCCAATCCGGGTGTGCGCGGTACAAATCGCTGTCCGGGTTGACCGATTCCGGTTCGACCCACAGGCCGAAATCCATGCCCAGCGCGTGCACACGGTCGATCAGCTCCTCCAGACCGTTCGGAAACTTCTCCGGGTTGACCGTCCAGTCGCCCAGCCCCGCCCGGTCGGAATGGCGCGCGCCAAACCAGCCGTCGTCCACCACGAAAAGCTCCACGCCCATCCTCGCCGCGCGTTCCGCCAGCCGCATCTGCGCGTCCGCCCGCACGTCGAACTGCGTCGCTTCCCATGAATTATAGAGCACGCGGCGCGGCGGCCTGTTCGGTTTGAGATGGTCGCGCTCGAAATCGTGCATCCTTCTGCTCAGCGCGCCCATGCCTTCCGCGCTCATGCACAGAACCATCGGCGGCGTTTCAAAGCATTCGCCGCGCCCCATTGGGCAGACGAGATCCGCGTCGTTCAGCCCCGCCGTGATGCGGTGATTGCCAAACACCGTGGACGACGCCGTGATCTGCCAGCATCCGCTCCACCCGAGCGCCACGCCGTAGGCCTCGCCCGTCTCCTCGTCCTCGCTGTTTGCCGCGATGAGGAACGGGTTCATATGCGGGCCGGACATGCCGCGCACGGATTGCAGCCGCAGTTCCCCTTCTTCCAGCTTGGCCGTGCGCCGCCTGAATTCTCCCGCCCACGCGCCGACGACATAGTGCGCCGTCCACGGCTTCGCCTCGTGCGGCAGGAGACACGCGCCGCTGTCCATGCGCGTCAGCCTGATCGGCGCGTTCGCCGTCAGCCTTGCGTGCTTCTCAATCACATCGCAATCCTCAAACACGCGGTATATCAGGCGAACCTCCATGACGCTTACCTCGTCCGCCAGCGTGATTTCCGCCTGCTGACCCTGAACGCGCACGTCCTTCGTCCGCAGATTCAGCGGCACGTCGGCTTTCAGCGATACGTTTTCAAACGTCCGCCCGTCAAAGGCCGGGTATTCCATCCGCTCCCGCCACAATTCCGTGTCAAAGGAGCTATGGCCGCCGAGCAGTTCAAACATGTCCGCGTCTTCCGGCGCAATCTTCCTGCCCCAGTGCAGGCATACCGGCGCGGGATAGGCAAGGCCGATCCAATACGACGTTCGTTCCGTTTCCAAAATGAGAAGATTCTGCTTTTCCAGATAGCGGATCATGTTCTTTTCCTCCTTCGTCCGTCTCCAAACGGCAGAATACGGGTTCGGTTGTTCTTTATTTCTTCTCCGCGCCCCGGCCGTTCTCCTTTTCGCCGGCCGCATCTAAAAACAGCGACGGGGATTGCGCTTTCCCCCAATCGCCCCCGCCGATTTTTTCACCGTTTTTTTAGATAATTCGCCGTAAATTCTTGCCTTTCGGCCGAATATTCATATATAATAATGCTGTGTCAAGCATACAGTCGCCGAGATGAAACCATCGCAAGCGCGCTGAGGCTCGGCGTTGCAGAAGGAAAAGAACAAATCGTGTGCCGGGTTCGAAAGAAAAGGGGGAAACCGGATGAAAAAGTCGCTGAAAGTCACGCTGCTCTTGCTCTGCGGAATCGTGGCGGTGCTTCTGGCCGCCGTGCTCGTGTTCGTCGGGATTTACTTCACGCGCATACAGACGATGAACAGCATCGAAAAGCTCTCCGATTATGACGACGGCTACAACCTCTATCGCATGGAGGTTAAATACGATTACAGCCTTGACGACGTTATCAACTACGGCATCAAGGACAATCAGACGATGATCGACGCCATTTTGAAGGACGCGCTGCCGCTCCTTCCGGTGAAAATCGAGGCGCCCAGCTTCGGCTGCACGGCGTTCACGCTGACGGACGCCGACGGCGATGTGCACATGGGGCGCAATTACGATTTCAAAAACAACACCTCGGCGATGCTCGTCTACTGCGCGCCGAAAAACGGCTATCGATCTGTGGCCACGGCGGCGCTGGACAATGTTTCCGCAAACACGCCGGATGAGAGCACCAAAATGAAGCTGGCCAGCCTGACCGCGCCGTATATCTGCCTTGACGGCCTCAATGAAAAGGGCGTATCCATCGCCGTGCTGACGCTGGACAGCGACCCGGTTCACCAGAACACCGGCAAGCCCGCCATCGCCACCACCCTCGCCATCCGCCTTGTGCTGGATCGCGCGGCGAGCACGGAAGAGGCGGTGGAGCTGCTCCGCGGCTACGACATGTTCGCTTCCAGCGGGCGGGATTACCACTTCTACATCACCGACGCGACGGGCGACGGCCGGGTGGTCGAATACGACTGCGAAAGCGAAACGCGGGAGCTTGTGGCGCTGCCCATCAACGCCATCACCAACTTCTACGGAATCTACAAGGACAAGGTGCTTCCCAACCAGAAAAACGGCATCTACGGCCATGGCCGGGAGCGTTACGACGCTGTGCTGGAAGTCTTTGACCAGCAGAAGGACAGCCCCTCCAACGATACCGTGTGGGCGGCGCTGAAAGCCGCCTCGCAGGAACCGAACCCCGAAAGCATCACCAGCAATACGCAGTGGTCGATCGCCTACAACAACACCGACCTGACCGCCGAAATCATCATTCGCCGCCACTGGGCGGATATGACGCGCTATAGCCTGACGGCGGGCGCGGCGAAGTAACGTCGTTTACCGCCCAAAGCGGATTGAGCCCGCCTGACTTTCCGCCGAAGTCTGCAAAGCGTCAAAGCCTTGCCTGCGCGGATGATTTATATCAAACGAGTGAACGGACGCATCCCTTCGGATGTTCCCGTTCACTCGTTTATTTTGCCTCTGTTCGTTTGAATTTCACGTTCTGTTCTCTTTCATCTCTTCCACGACTGGGTGGGCATCATAATCGTTCCGTTTTCTCCGACAACCTCCATCAGCGCTTCGATCACAGTCTGCGCGCCGCCGCAGACATAGCCCATCCGTTTCAGGGACGTATGCACCATCACGGCGTCGCCCTTTTCCAGACCGACTTCCCGTAATTTTTGGACGATTTCTTCTTTGAGAATCACACGCATCTCGGTATCCCTCCCCAAAACTCAATCCGCTCTTTTTCCCGCGTGCCAAATCGAATGGATAGGCCGGGTTCGTCCGGATTATTCCAGCTCGAACACGCCCTGCGGGTCATAGGCGCTCCCGCTTTCGTCAATCTCAATGCCGTAATGATCGTATATCGTTCCGGCAGCGTCCATGTCAATCCAGCGGCGGTTGAAGTCCGCCTCCCGCATCAGGCCGTAACCGACGCACGCCGGATCGTTGAAATAAAACACATTGCCGTCGCTCCTCTTCTGATAACCGACGCAGATGACCCAGTGCCCCTCCGCCAGATACGTATCTGCGTCGCTCGGGTCTTGGGTGTTGTATCCGTCCGCGCCCCATGCCTGAATGCAGACCAGCACGGGATGCCCCCGATCCAGCGCGGCGATCAGGTCATCCGTCGTTCGCTTTTCCCGCGCGATGACCCGCACATCGTTTTCCTCAAAAAAGGCGAGGATCGCGTCCGGAGACGTTCCGGCTTCCTCGGTTGTTCCAAGCGCTTCCTCATAGGCGGTCAGGTTCAAATCCGCCTGATAAGGCTCAAGCCAGTTCATCAGCATTTGGACGCACGTGGTTCCGCAGGTGTAGCCGCCGTATTGGCGCAAATTCGGAATATCAATCAAAACGTCGGCATCCTGCGTTCTGCCTGCGTAGAGGCTTTGAGGGGATGCGTCCGCCTCTCCTTTCCCGGCGCAGGGGAGCGCACACAGACACAGCGCGCCGACCAAGGCGGCCGACGCAAGGATTCCATAGCGTTTCTTCATGGTGCACCTCCAACATTGTACAACAAAAGCGGGGACAAAACCCCCCCTGCATGAATGAGGGAGAAGGGGGAGTTGATGCGGGCATAGCCCGCTTTCTTGTTTAGTTTTCAGCCGTATCGACCCGGAAGCCGTACTCGCGCAGAATTTCCAGCGCGATCTCGCGGTTCAGCTCGTTATCCTCTACCACCAGTGCCTTCAAGCCTTCTGGCTCGGTGATCTTTTCCACCGGACGGTGCTCCGCCTGTGTGCGCATGGGCAAGCAGATGATAAACTCGGCACCCTTGCCCTGCGCCGTCTGCACTTTGATGGTGCCGCCCATCATATCCACGATGTTTTTGGTGATCGCCATACCAAGACCGGTGCCATGGATTCTCAATACCGCAAAAAAGCTTTATAAAGCCTTTGAAAAGGAACAGGCACAGCACAACAATAACATGTAGATATTTTATCATGATAGTGACAGGTTTTCAACAAAATATTGCTTTGAAGCAGAGTCGCTGCCTGACCGTTGCCCAGCCTGCGGCAAAGCGGTCTATCAGAGCAGACCTGCCATTCGCCCGGCAATCGAAAAAGAAGTGCGGAATCTTTTACGAACCAGGGACGAGGAAGGGGAATAAGCCAACTGACGGCCTTCTGTGGTATCCACGGAGGACAGTTTTTGACACTTCGCATCAAAAGCGCCCTTGCGCTCTCCGAGAGGGGGAACGGGGGGGCACGACGCGGGCTGGGCGCGCTCCCGATGGCGTACCGCCCTCACGACAGGAACAGGAGCGTGTTACGCTCCTGTCAGTGGCGGAGAACGAACGGGTTCACCAACGGAAGTCGGCAGGCATCCCGATGCTTTCGAGGTAACGCTGCCGCGCCTGTTCGCATTCGGCTTTGGTTGCGGCGGTTTTGTACTGCGTGAAGCGTTCGTGGCAGATCATCGCATCGAGCTTTCGGGAAAATTCCCGGCGAATGGATTGTTACAGAGAGAATGCATATGAATGACATGATGAACCAAAACGCTTGCAATGATAAGACGAAACGTATATAATGATGGTAATGTGGAAAGGAGGAATTCCTGTGGGAAAAAGCAGTACAGATACTTGTTGTCTGACGTTGCCTTTGAAATTGGAAAAATGGCAGGAAGACCGACTTGCCAAAAGATTTGAAATTGCACGACAGATTTACAATACGATGGTTCGTGCGGAATTGAAAAAGCTGGATCGAGTAAAGCAACTGCCGGAATACAGAAAGAACCAGAAAGAAATTCAGGCACTAGATGGGAAAAACTCGGCAGATAGGGCAAGGCTGAAGGAACTGCGTGCAAACCAGAATAGGATTCTGCAAAAGCAGGGTTTTACAGAATACGGCTTTAAGGCGGACAGCAAGGATTATTACAAGCATTTTATAGAGAACATCGGATCGAGCGTTGCAACGCATGGTATTGCGCCTCAGGTTTGGAATGCCTTTGATAAAATGCTGTTTCAAAAAGACGGAAAGGTTGTTCATTTTAAGCGGTATGGCGATGTTCATTCGCTAAAAGGAGGCTCTGTTGCCCATAAAAGCGGCGGTGCGGAAATCATGTTCCGCAAAACCTATATCGAGTGGAAGGGGTTAAAATTACCGCTGAAACTGTCGCCCAACAATGCCTATGAAGCGGAGATGCTCTCCTACCGTGTGAAATATGTTCGGATTTTGCGCACACGAGGAAAGACAAAAGATCGCTGGTATGCGCAGCTCTCCTTGGAAGGAAAACCGGCGGTAAAGTATGATTCAAACACCGGAAAGCCCGTGCATCCTGTCGGAAGGGGAGCGGTTGGACTCGATATTGGACCGCAAACGCTGGCATATGCTGCGGCAAATGAGGCAAACCTCGTAGAATTGGCAGATCAGGTACAAAATATCGAGCAAGAAAAGCGCAGACTCCAGAGAAAGTTGGATCGCAGCAGAAGAGCGACCAATCCGGACAATTACAATGAAAACGGCACAATCCGGCGAGGCGTCAAATTGACTCACAACAAATCCAAGCGGTATTGCAAATTGCAGAAGGAATTAAGCTGGATTCAGCATTGTCAGGCTGAAACCCGAAAACGGCAGCATATAGCGCTGGCAAACCATCTGCTTTCGCTCGGAGATTGCTTTTATGTCGAACCCATGGCATGGCCGTCGCTGACCCATCGGGCGAAAAAGACAGAGGTTTCCGAAGAAACGGGAAGGATTAAGCGGAAGAAGCGGTTCGGCAAGTCCGTAGCCAATAAAGCGCCGGCTTCACTGATTGGCATTTTGAGGCTGAAATGCATCTCTCTCGGGCTTACCGGAGTGGTGGAAGTTCCGATGCTGCTCAGAGCCAGTCAGTATAATCATCAGTCAAAGGATTATGCAAAGAAATCACTTTCCCAACGATGGAATGATATGCCGGATGGCAATCGAATCCAGCGTGATCTCTATTCAGCGTTTTTATTGCAGCATTACAATTCTCAATTGGAGAACTTTGATCAGGAAACCCTTGAACGAGATTATCCGCAATTTGTGCGGCTTCATAACCAAACGATTCAACGATTGTCCGCACTGCCGAAGACCCCATCCAGCATGGGGATTCGGCGAAGCGTAAGCTAACAGACTTTTTCGGTGCGGTTCGCACCGAAAACCGGTCGATTGTCCGTCCGAGACTGTCGATAATGGCAATATAGGTTGCCTTGACAGTAGAAGAGCATGGGAAAATAGTCAGCGCGGATGCTGCTTTTGCGGCATCTGAAAAGCTATCTACCAGCTCACAGCATATTGCGTGGATTTGTGGCATTGCATCTGTGCAATTTTGCTGATGCAATCCGTGCGGGATGTGCTGAGGCAAAGCTTATGGCACTTGGCATCCAGAGAAACGAAGCCGATGCAATCCGTGCGGGATGTGCTGAGGCAAAGTTTGAAGCTGGGCGATAACGGAAGCCACGTCCGCGATGCAATCCGTGCGAGATGTGCTGAGGCAAAGCTCGGCGCTCGAACGTACAGGGTTTGTGACCTGAGATGCAATCCGTGCGGGATGTGCTGAGGCAAAGAGCCAATAGGCGATGTCGGGCACCGTGTTGCTCCCGATGCAATCCGTGCGGGATGTTCCGAAACGAACGGAAGGTCATTGTATTCAAACGATCATGCGCAGAACAATGAAGTAAATAGAAAAGAGAGCTAACCGATTCAATCATCGAATCAGATAGCTCTCTTTTATGAATCATGAAAACGGTTGCCAAATCATTGCCACAGTCGGGAATAGAATCCGAAAAACTCAGTTATTGCGTCACTTTTCGGAGGACATATCTTATTCCCACTCTCTCAGACTTAACACATTCTGTATAATTTATGTGTGTCCGATTCCAAGTGATGGCTCTGATTCTCTGTGGCATTCCTATTCCACTGCCTGTACAGCCTCCGGTTATCATTTTGTTATCAGGGTGATAACAGGGGAGACTGTTTTGCTGTAGCAGTTTGAGAATTTCCACAAGTATAGTATAGCGTAGAACGGGTGCTGATGCAAGAGAAAAGATATTTGGCGAATAAATGCATTTGAAGTTTATCCTAGTATATATTACAGTTTGTGAATATAAATATCAATAGCTGTGATATACCTCTGTGAATGCACAATTATTCTTACATATGCCCAGGGTGTCCACCTTGTATCAAAAACTGGTGCATATTATGTGGTGTCACGCAAAAAAGCAATGTGTTTATAACATTTTATTATGCATTGGGGCTTTCGTTTGGTCATTTGACCGTGATGGGTGCAAATCGATTTGAGTGGGTGCATTTTTGTGCTATCGTTTTGCAATAGGAATACTGGAGTTTGAATGCAACAAAGTATAGCGTATATTCGAATATCAAGTATACTGAATTTTGAAGGTGGAGGTTATTCTGCAAGAACTGATGTTGCCTCCGCAGGTAGCTTTCTGATAGCAGTTATAACCTCGACAACCCAGCAGGGAACCTTCTCAAGCAACGTGATCTCCTTTTTTACGCGTCGGAACAACGAGAGAGCCTTGGCGTTTCCTATACCATCAATACCCAAGTTCTCTTCTAACCGATACACGAATCCCAAATAATTCTCATGAATGGCTCCATCCGGGAAATCATCATCGATATTAAAAAGCCTCAATATTCCTCGATTTTTCGCGATAGTAGCATCTTCGTCATCTTTTCCTACATTTTGATAATCACCATCAAAGATAATGAATGCAGGAATGCCAAATTCACTATATAGACGATAATACCGATCTAATTCACTTTTTCCGCCACATCGTACAATCGTCACGCCTTCAGCCACCTCATCATACCCGCATAGTGAAAATAAATACGGAAGAATAAGTACTTCGCTTTCCCCCTCGACCAGAATGACCTTGCGTGCAAACATTGCCTCGCTGGATTTTTGAGAATCACCGGTATTTTCGAACGCATTGCGATATCGTTCCATAATATCTGATTTGGTTGTTTCCCGCCCATAGCGCGCTTTGAAATCATTGACAAAAGATTGCGGATGTGCGCTTCTGATATAGGTGCCCTTTTCCTTGCTTTTTCTAACAACGAATATTTCATCGAAATGATCAAGGTCAATAAACTCTGAAGAATGCGTAGTTAATAGCACCTGTGTTCCATTTTCAGCCAGGTCTCTGATTATTCTGTAGAAATTCCTTCGTCCCTGTGGATGTAAAAACAATTCTGGTTCATCTATTAAAATAGGCGTCTGATTCTTGAGTTTCATTTTAGAGTACGCTTTGAGAATTGCTATTGTTATGCTAGCTTGTACACCCATCCCCAATTCTGAAGCTCTAAACGTCATTCCTGTCTCAGCTTCATGCACAATTATCTGCAAGGTCCGATAAAAATTCCAAGGATCGTACATGTTGAGGTCAACATTGAAGTCATCTGGGGCTCTATTTAGTTGCCGAGCAGTTTCCTCGCCTAGGATAGATACAAACCATTGCATTAAATTATGACTATTCTCGTCTTTGACTGAAAATAGGATATCATTACGTACCCTTTCCATCTCTTTCTTGAACAGTTCAGCTTTACTAAAGTGGAGCATGCCAGAGGACGTGAGCTTCTTTTCAAAAAACTTAAGGTTACCTCACGATCTTGCGGAGATTGTAGGAGAGCGGAATGCTACTGAAACTGAATATGTATCGCTTTCCGATATGGGTATTGAATGCGGTCAGGGGCTACGGACGGGAGCGAACGACTTCTTCTATGTCCAAATTAAAGAGGAAGAAGGCGAATCGGTTCTCGTTCGAAGTAAAACATGGGATCGTGGCGGAAGGAAATATCGGTTCAAGAAGGATGATATTGTCCCAACGCTACAGAACCGCGGAGAGGTTAACGGGTTGGTTGTGACTCCCGATAAACTCAAAACCGCAGTGATCTATCCGCAAGGAGAAATCAAAGGAGAGTTAAGGGATTATATCGACCTGGCAGAAACCTACCACGACACTAAGGGGCGGCGGTTCAAAGATTATAGCGCAGTGGCTCCAAACGAGAAAATAGTCGAGGGGAAAATTGTTCGCGAGTGGTTCCGGCTTCCAAAGATGGCAAATCGTCATCTTCCGAACCTTTGCCTTACGAGAGTGTCGGCGAGAATCCCGGAATGTTTATTCGTCACACAATCAGAAACTGACCCGATTGCGATTGATGCGAACATGGTGACACTCTGGGGACGAGACGCTCGGACGATCAGAATTGCGTTTGCGATGCTCAACTCGACATGGAGCAAGCTCTACTTAGAGCTGATTTGTACGGTGATGGGTGGCGGTGCGTTTAAAGTCGAGGCGAGTCACCTCAAAAAGCTTCTTTTTCCAAAGCTTTCGAACGAACTCCTTCAGGAACTGGAGGATGCAGGAAAAGAGCTTATTGCCGGAGAAATGATGACTGAGGATATTCAGGAGAAAATCGATAATACAATCGCCGCAGCGTTCGGAGATGAACAGATGACATCTCGGATTGAAAGGCTTTTGGAGCGTAAATATAACGAACGGAGCACAAGATTATGAACAGAGAAAATCTGAGAGATTTCGCGATACAGGCGCAGGCACTGATTGACGAGGGGGCGGTCGAGGATCGGATTCGCCACTACCTTTCTTCCAGACTGCTCAGTATCTTTCCGGATTATCCTTGGTGGTTACAGGCACATATGCAGGGCACGGAAGAGCATGTACATTTCTCGTCGACGCATGGAAACCGAGACGGGTTTGTTGATGCGGTAGTCGGAAAGACGGCGATTGAGTACGAGAAGAATCTGACGATACAGGGTATTTTCTCCGAGGGGTATCATCAGGTCAAAGAGTATTCGGCAGCACTTTGCAATATTGGCATTCCGGAGTCGGAAGTCCTCAGTGTGCTGTCTGACACGGTCAGGTGGTACGGAAATAAAGTTCGGATTGTCAGCGAACCGGCGGAAGGCAGACTACTCGGGCCGGACGACGTTGAGCTTGAACAGATTATGTTCGTCGACTTGTCGGTCGGGACGGACGAAGAGTTTTCTCGTTTTGAGCAGTTTATTAATCAGTTTATGGCGCGGGACGAATCGCGTATTTTGAATGCAAAGACGCTCGTGACGGACTTTGGCGTTGAGAGCAGTTTCTATAAAACCGTTCTGATTTCTTTATATCTTTTTTCAAAACGCATTTTGATAATGATGCAAAAAATGATTCATACTTGATTCGTTTTTTGCGCGATGCGGTTTTCCCTGTAAAAACAGCCCAAAAGGGCAGAAAAAAACGCCCTCGACATCTCGAAAGGCGTTTTTGCTTCAAGGCGCTGCGGCCTGAAATCCAAAAGGAGGCAGAGGAGATTTTGTTTGAACGAAGAAGCTCGATTCGTTTCAAAATAAGGGGGACAGGTGTATATGGAGTGTGTCCGTTTCCCCTCTGCATGATTAGTATAAGTGCTTTGCACTGAATATACAAGAATCAAGAATTTCAGGCCAAAACAGGAAGAAAAAGATGAATAAAAAAGAGAATTAGGGTATCAAATTCATATTTTCAAAGTTAATGGAGACAAACTGCGTCGGGCTGACGCCGAACTCTGTGAGTTCCCGTTCAATCAGTTCCAGCATGACCGATTTCCCACAGCAGTGAATACCGATCATGGCCTTGATCAGCTCCGTCCCAATAAAAGGGCGAATACGCTTCATATCAATTGTGATGAATTATTTGTGATTAATCAGCGGTTTCCTAAGAATATACATACTTGTACAAAAGATATTGCAGAGCAATTCGATCTAAAACAAGCTATCAAAATTCCGAATCTTTTATCTTCACAATATGCCATGTGGCATGTGTGCAGTCAACATTAATTTTGACTTTTCTCCGGCATTTTTCTCGGTAATCTTTTTGTGATGTGCATCTAGTTCACCATACATAATCTTGAAGATACTCTGGAAATACCGCAGTAATCGTAGTACAATAGAGGCAAGCTGATGCAACTGATCCATTTTGCCTGTGGCAACAATACGGCAAAACACCAATCAGCAAATGAGCGAATAGACACAATAGAAGCATCAGCGATAATTTTTCCTGATTATATTAAACAATTCTAGTAAAGTTAATTTCTTGGTGAGCGAGTGGGAATAAAATTTTAGTGCTTTCCGAATTCTGAAAAGCATTGATATTACAGCGTTTTTCAGGATTTTTTCTTTTCTATCGGCTACAAATTGGCTACATTTGCAGCAATTTTTGTAGCCAGAGGCTCACGGCATGATGCCGTCAAGCTG
>UMKX01088023.1_pt1 | contig 12767 bp, 8 predicted proteins | sample 1966471 | NCBI WGS metagenome assembly UMKX01 (sample SAMEA4836188, study PRJEB28245) | human gut metagenome | biome: gut microbiome; material: fecal sample | place: Denmark | collected 2008
ACCAACATCCGCGCTGTGGCAAGCGGCGTTGTCACCGTGTCCGGCTGGCACTACAGCTATGGCAACTATGTCATGATTTACCACGGCACTGATGACCAGGGCAACACCTATGCTACCCTGTACGCCCACATGAACAGCACCCCGCCGGTCAGTGTGGGCCAGAACGTTTCGCAGGGGGATGTCATCGGCCATGTTGGCACCACCGGCAACTCCACCGGCAACCACCTGCACCTGGAACTGCGTGTGAACGGTGCGCGCACCAACCCGCTGAACTATGTTCCGCACTAATGTTATGGTGTAGCTGAAAAAGCGCCAGCCGACACTTTATTTTCAGTTATGCCTTAGGCCTGACAGCCTGAAGGAGATCAATTTCGATGAACCAGCAAAAACATAAGCTTGTTGTGCGCATTGTCTGCCTGGTGATTGCCGTCTTGATGGTGGCAAGCCTTGCCGCAACGGCGTTTATGGCACTGCTTTGATCCGGCAGCAACGCACAACTTTTACGCAAGGGAGCACATTTTCGCTATGAGCAAAAAAGTCAGTCTTGGTGTGGCCGCAACCGTCACGCTGATTGCAATGGCCGTGACCTTTTCCATGACCATGACCGTATCCATGAACATGTTCAACAATACGGTTTCCAGTGTTAAAAACAAGGAGCGCATGTATAACAAGCTGTCCGAAGTGGACCGCTATGTGCGCGCCAATGAGTACTTTGATATCAACGATGATACGCTGAACGATACCATTGCATCCGGCTATATGCTGGGCATCAGCGACCGGTACGCCCGCTATTATTCCGCCAAGGCCTACAGTGAAAGAGTCGGTCTTGCCAATGGCCGCCTGATGGGCATTGGCGTTGCCGTTGTCAAGGATCCGTCCTCCGGCTATGCGCGCATCATCCGTGTGTATGATAACACCCCCGCTACCAACGTTGGTCTGGAAGTCGGCGGCTTTATCACCGCTATCGGCGATACCAGCACCCGCAGCATGAGCGATACCGCCGCCATGACCTCCGCCCTGTTGGGGGAGGAAGGCAGCACCGTCAACATCAAATACCTGACTCCCCTGCGGGAAGAGCAGAGCTTTGAAATTACCCACGCCAACTATACCACCCCCAGCATCAGCACGGTGCGCCTGATGGATAACGGCGTTGGCTACCTGCGCATTGATTCCTTTACCTCAGGCACGGCGGTGGAATTCCGCAATGCTGTCAACAGCCTGACCAACCAGGGGGCTACCTCGCTGATTTTTGACCTGCGCGATAACAGCGGCGAAAACCTGAACGCTGCCCTTGTTGCCACAGATTACTGCGTGCCCTCCGGTCTGATTGCCCAGAGCCAGGATAAGGGCGGCAATGTGGCAGACCTGCGTATGTCTGACGAAAACGAGATCACCCTGCCCATGGTCTGCCTGGTCAACGGCAGCACGGCATCCGGTGCGGAGCTGTTTGCCAACGCTCTGCGTAAAATGGCCGGGGCCACCATCGTGGGCAGCACCACGGCGGGCAAAGGTGTTCTGCTCAGCGACCCGCAGAGCCTTTCGGACGGCAGCGCGGTGGTAATCACCGTGGGCATTCTGCTGGATAACGAGGGCAAAAACTGGAACGGCACCGGCCTGACCCCGGATGTGGACGCCAGCCTGACCAACGATGAACAGAGCAGCTATTACGACTTTACTGTCGATAACGACCCCCAGATCACCAAGGCTATCAATGCCATTTCCGGCGCCAATGGCCAGTAAGCGGGCAGGGGAGACTCAGCCTAAACACAGTATAAGAAGAAACGGAGTGCCAGCCCCATGCCAAACCTGACGGACCTTTCCACCATTCGTGATGTGTGCGCACGGCACGACTTTGCACTTTCCAAGGGGTTCGGCCAAAACTTTATCATCAACCCCGGCATCTGCCCCCGCATTGCGGAAGCCGCCGGCATTGGCCCCGGCTGGGGTGCGCTGGAAGTCGGCCCCGGCATCGGTGTGCTGACAGAACAGCTGTGCAAACGCGCGGATAAGGTAGTTTCGATCGAAGTGGACAAGCGCCTGCCGCCGATCCTGGCCGAGACAATGGCCGAGTACGAGAACTTTAAGCTGGTGCTGGAAGATGTGCTGAAAGTGGACCTGCGCACCCTACTGGCGGAAGAATTTGGTGATAAGCCCGTTGCCGTCTGCGCCAATCTGCCGTATTACATCACCAGCCCAATTCTGATGCGCTTATTGGAAGAAAAACTGCCCATCCGCAACATTACCGTCATGGTGCAGAAAGAGGCTGCACAGCGCCTGTGTGCCGCCCCTGGCACGCGTGAGGCGGGGGCAATCAGCTATGCGGTGGCTTATTACGCCAAACCCAAGCTGCTGTTTACTGTGCAGCCGGGCAGCTTTTACCCTGCCCCCAAAGTGACCAGCGCGGTCATCCAGCTGGATGTCCACACCACACCGCCTGTTACCCCGCCCAACGGGGACGAAGCCGGGCTGTTCCGCCTGATCCGGGCAGCATTTTCTCAGCGGCGCAAGACCGCGGCCAATGCCGTGGCGAACGGCCTGGGCATCTCCAAAGCTAAAGTGAACGCTGCATTGCAGGCCGCCGGGTTGGATATCCGCCTGCGCCCGGAGCAGCTGACGCTGGAAGATTACTGCGCGCTGCAGGCCGCCCTGGCCGCGGCAAAATAAGCGCCGTTCGGAGCGCTACTGCCCCATAATTCGGCATTGACAAGGTGCCGCAACATGTGCTAGAATACTTAGGTATTCCGGAGGGATATCTGAAAACAAAGAAAATGACGGATATTCCGCAAACACAAGCAGGATGTAAGGCTCTTTAACGCAAGATCCGGCTACGTTTGTAGAAATAGACGATATTTTCGACTTTTCAGATACAACCTAAGGATTTCTTAGCCGTGCTGGCGTAGCTCAATTGGCAGAGCAGCTGATTTGTAATCAGCAGGTTGCAGGTTCGATTCCTGTCGCCAGCTCCAAAATATCCCGGCAGTTTTATAACTGCCGGGATATTTTTGTATCAATCCTATATTTTGTAGCACAAAAAGGTAAAAAGTACCCCCGGCACAGGGTCAGCCCTGAGCCGGGGGGCGGCATATTCAGGAAAATGAGATGGACTGAATGGCAAATACGAGAAGCAGATCTTAGTCCATATTGAGCAAGTTGCTCTTCATAGTTTTCAGCTCTTTTTCCAACTGGTCTTTTTCTTTGGTGTATGCCTGGTAGTCCTGCATCTGCTCCATCACGGCGGGGTCGCTGGCAGTCAGGTAGCCGCTGGTCATGGAGGTGGTGGTGCTGAACTTTTTCTGCTGGCCGTTAAAGTCGATCACCAGGAACTGATCCGTAGAGGGCAGTACCTTGCCCACGCCGAACATCTTGTGGGTTACTTCGCAGCCGGTCAGGTCGGGCAGGGCAGTGGGGCTTGCCAGCAGCTCCTGCAATTTCTGCTCCTTTTCGGCGATCTGCATGCACAGGTCGGCGCGCTCGGCTTTCTGTTTTACGGCCTTGGTGCGTTCCTTGGCGGTTGCCGTGCGGGAAAAGCCCTTGGGGTAATAGCCGTTTACATAGGCGCTGTGCATGATATCATACACCAGCAGATGCAGCTGGTCATTGATGCCGTGCATGGTGTTTTTCAGCCGCTCGGTGTGCAGGCGGGCCAGCTCATTGTATTTGGGCAGCTCGTTCAGCAGGTCATCGCACATGGCGTAATATTGGGTCAGGTTAAAGGCCGCGCCGGTGCCAAAGTCTTCGTCATAGCCGAAATAGGCGGCCCAGGCTTTGGCTTCGGCGGGAACAAAGAAGTAGTTATCCTCCGGCTCCAGCAGGCTCAGGTACAGCGCGGCGCTGCCGGCCGTCTGAGTGAACTTGGCCATGCGCGGCAGGCAACGGCGGAAACGGCCGTTGACCTGGTCGGCAAACATTTCCACGCGGCCCTGGCGTTTTTTCAGGTCACCGTCATCATCATTGAACAGCCAGCGAAAACACTCGCGCACAAGCTCAACTTCCGTGGGGCGCATCATCAGGGCCTGCATGCCGCCAATGGGCTGCAGGGCGGGCGTGTCCATCACGGCACGGGCCTGCTGTGTGGCCTGGGCAAACATGGCAGGAAAATCCACCGCGTCGATATCCCAGTTTGTGCCAAAGCAATTGATGGCTTCCCAAACGCCATTTTCTGCGGTTTCGCCATCGGTCAGGCTGCGGATATACGGGGCAAGGATCGTGTTCAAAGTTTCAGTGTTCAAGCTCAAAACGTGATACCCTCCAATGAATTACAATGAATTGCCGCCGCCCGCCGCAAAGGTTTTTATTGGGCGACAACCTTTTTATTATACGAAAAAATCAGGGCTTTCGTCAAGGCATCGCGGAGCAAAAAAAGGATGGGCAATACCGCATAATTCTAAGTGCCGATACAGCGAGCGAGGTGCGGCAGCTGCTAAGCCAAAAGCGCAGATAATACTGGATGCTGCAAAGGTGAGCGCCGCCAGTGGCGGAAACAGCGAACCGAAGCAGGGGCAGCGGTCGCAGAGTGCGAGGGGCTTTTGCCCCCGAAGCACGATGCGGGTACCGCAACCCGACATTATCGAGCATTTTGGCAACGCAGATGCCGTGCCGCAGCTGCCGGAGCGGTGCTTAAGCCGCAAGGCGGGAATTGTGCGGTGTTGCCAATGAAAAAAGGCACCGGCGGTGAAAGCAGGTACACCGCCGGTGCCGAAAAATAAAACAGGGATAAGTGAGATATAGACAGGGAAGAACGCCGCCTTGCAAAAGGCAGGCCGCCGAATGGCTCAGGTATGGAAAACGCCAATGGTGGGGTTGATAAAATCAACGATGAGCAAAAACGAGATGACAGCCAGCATGCCGATCAGGCAGAAAAACATGCGGCGCAGCCAGCGGTTTTTATCGGTAAGGATATCCCGGTACTGCTTGTCTTTGCTCTCAAGCTCCCGCATGTACTGCTGACGGGTGGCGTCCAGGGTTTTGGCATAATAGTTCTGCATGGAAAGCAGCAGCTGCATCACGTTGGAATCCAGCAACTGGCCGTTTTCGCTCTCCAACTTTTGTAGGCCGGTGATCGCATCCAGCGAGCCATCCATGGCGGCAACGATCGCGGCGACATCACGGAAGCTGGGATTCTCGGTCTGGCCGCTCAAAATGCGGTTTACGGTGCTGAGGGGCACCCCGCTTGCACTGGAGATTTGCTGCAGGGTCAGGTTTTGTTCGGATTTCATATTTTTCAACGTTTCCACAATAGATTCTTGCATAAACCTCCTCCATTTCCCAAATCTGGGAAAGCCTAAAAGGGCGTTTCTCAGATTTGATGGTTTACAATTCCGGCAGCCTCTGCTACAATTCACATAATGTTTCCATAAGGCGATGGGGAAACAGGAAAGACCCCACCGCTGCCAGGGGCAACGTGATCCCCCGGCAGGAAGCATCCCGAAATGTGCCGCAAAACATGCCACTATTTTAATATGGCTTTTATGATTTGTCAAGAATTGTAAGAACTGTTAAAAAATGGATGTCTGCGGTATGGTGGGGAAACTGTTTGGGCTGTGGAAGGGGGCCGAGAACGATTTACCAGTATCTTGCGGTGGAACAAACCCTGTTCAGCTGTGAACTTGGCCGCTATACTGCTTTTGGAATTGCGGCCCAAAAGCGGGTACCGGATAGCTGGCGGCAGATTGCATTTGTCCCAGATATTTGCACCAATGCCCAACAGGCACAGCGCCTGGCGCAGCTGTGCACACAGGGGCAGCTGGAACCCATCCATTTGATGGATGTAATTGAAGATTTTGTGGCAGACCCTTGTTCCTGGCCATAGAGGGCCTGGCTTGCCGCAGAAATGTTAAAATCCCCCGGATCGTATAGAATCCGAGGGATTACGTTTTTATTTTGGGCGACTGATTCGTTTGGAGAAGGGGGGATGCCTTTGGGGCAAAACGGACCGCAGGGACAGCTCTCAGGCGGAGATGGCCGACCTGCAAAGCACTTTGGGCATATTCTCCCAAAGCCGTAACAGCTTGTCCGGGGCATCAAGAAGGTCGCTCACTGCAAATATTACAGCAGCTGCACACCAGCGCGCTCGCACACGGCTTTGGTCTCGGCATCCCACAGGCTGACCTGCACTTCGCCGATGTGGGCCTTGCCCAGCAGCAACATGCACAGGCGGCTCTGGCCAATGCCGCCGCCCATCGTCAGGGGCAGCTTGCCTTCCAGCAGCATTTTGTGGAACGGCAGTTCCGCACGCTCCGGGCAGCCTGCGGCTTCCAGCTGGCGGGTCATGGCGGCCGGGTCCACACGGATGCCCATGCTGGAAAGCTCCAGTGCACAGCCCAGCGCTTTGTGCCAGAACAGAATATCGCAGTTCAGCGTCCAGTCATCATAGTCAGGGGCACGGCCATCGTGGCGGATGCCGCTTTTCAGCTGGCCGCCGATCTGCATGATGCAGACGGTGCCATGGGCGCGGGTAAAGGCGTTTTCGCGCTCTTTGGGGGTCAGGTCGGGGTACAGGTCTTCCAGCTCCTGGGTGGTGATAAAGGTCGGCTCACGGGTCAGGCGGATGGCTTTCAGCTCCGGGAACTTCCAGCGCAGCTCGTCCGCAGTGGAGCAAACGGCATCTACAATATCGCGCACGGTTTCCTGCAAAAAGGGCAGGGTGCGGTCCTTCGCGGTGATGACCTTCTCCCAGTCCCACTGGTCTACATAAATGCTGTGCAGGTTGTCAAGCTCTTCGTCGCGGCGGATGGCGTTCATGTCGGTCACAAGGCCCTGGCCGGGGCGGAACCCATACTCAGCAAGGGCATAACGCTTCCATTTGGCCAGGCTGTGCACAACTTCAGCGCGCTCATCCAGGCAGGGTACATCAAAGCTGACGGGGCGCTCCACGCCGTTCAGATCATCGTTCAGGCCGCTGCCGTTCAAAACAAACAGCGGGGCGGTAACGCGCTTCAGGTGCAGGGCGGCACACAGCTTTTCCTGAAAGATGGTTTTGATGATGCCGATGGCCCGCTGGGTATCGTACAGGCCCAAAAGATCATGATAGTTTTTGGGAATGGACGTTTTGGACATAAATATTCCTCTTTTCCTCTCTACTTGCAGGGCAGCGTATGACTGCACCTTGAGCCGGAACGCCAGGCTGTGACAAATTCCGGCAAATTACACCGCATTTATTATAATCCCTGCGTCCGTCTGCGTCAAACAAAATTCGCCGATGACGTACAGGATATACAGCAAAACTAAAGGCAACACCGCACAATTCCCGCCTTGCGGCTTAAGCACCGCTCCGGCGGCTGCGGCACGGCAACTGCGTTGCCAAAATGCTCGATAATACACAAAGTATTATCTGCGCTTTTGGCTTAGCATCTGCCGCACCTCGCTCGCCGTATCGGCACTTAGAATTATGCGGTATTGCCTAAAAATAACGGCCCGCACTGCATTTGCAGCCGGGCCATTTGATATTTAGTTGGGGTTATGCAGCGGGGCAGGCGTTACGCCTTGGCAAACTGGCTTGCATACAGGTTGGCGTAAAAGCCGCCCCTGGCCAGCAGCTCCTCGTGGGTGCCGCGCTCAATAATGTTGCCGGCTTTCATCACAAGGATCTGATCGGCGTTTTTGATGGTGGAAAGGCGGTGCGCCACAATAAAGCTGGTGCGGCCTTTCATCAGTTCCTCAAAGGCATCCTGAACCAGCACTTCGGTACGGGTATCAATGCTGGAGGTTGCTTCGTCCAGAATCAGGATGGGCGGCTTGCGCAGCATAACACGGGCAATGCAAAGCAGCTGCTTCTGGCCCTGGCTGATGTTGCCGCCGTCCTCGGCAATTACGGTATCATAGCCCTGGGGCAGGCGGCAGATAAAGCTGTGGGCGCGGGCACGCTTGGCGGCGTCGATGATCTCCTCACGGGTGGCGTCCGGCTTGCCGTAAGCAATGTTATCTGCCACAGTACCGGCTTTCAGCCAGGTTTCCTGCAAGACCATACCCAGGTTGCCGCGCAGCGAATCCCGCGTTACGGTGTCAATGGGGTGGCCGTCCACCTTCAGGGTGCCGCCGTTGATCTCGTAAAAGCGCATCAGCAGGTTGACCAGGGTGGTTTTGCCGCAGCCGGTGGGGCCGACCAGGGCAATGCGCTGGCCGGGCTGAACGCGCAGGTTCATGTCTTCAATCAAGGGCACATCCGGTACATAGCGGAACTTGACATGATCAAACTCCACACTGCCTGCACCGTGGGGCAGGGTAACGGCATCGGGGGCATCGGGCAGGATGGGGGCTTCGTCAATAAAGTCGAACACACGCTGCGCACAGGCCAGGGCGTTCTGCAGCTCGGTCATAACGCCGGAAATATCATTGAACGGCTTGGTGTATTGGTTGGCATAGTTCAGCAGAACCGAAAGCTCGCCGACCGTAATGCCGCCGCCAATGGCAACCAGCGCGCCCACCACGCCGACCGCCGCATACACCAGCGCGTTGACAAAGCGGGTGGCAGGGTTGGTGATGGAGGAAAAGAAGGTGGCCTTTACGCCGCAGATCTGCAGATCGGCGTTGATCTTGTCAAAGCGCTCCTCGGCGCGGCTTTCGTAACCGAAGGCGCGGACAAGATGCTCGTTGCCGATCAGCTCGTCCACCAGACCGGTCAGCTCGGCGCGGGTCTCGCTCTGTACGCGGAACATATCATAGGTATGCTCCGCAATGAACTTTGCCACAAAGATGGAAAGCGGGGTGAGAACCACAACGATCAGGGTAATGCGCCAGTCAATGGAAAGCATAAAGCCCAAAGTGCCCACAATGGTCAGAATGCCGGTGAACAGCTGGGTAAAGCCCATCAACAGGCCGTCACTGAACTGCTCCACATCGGTGTTGATGCGGCTGATGGCGTCGCCGGGCTTGTGGGCATCCATATAGCTCAGGGGTAAAATCTCCATGTGCTGGAACGCCTGCACGCGGATGTCGCGCACCACCTGGAAGGTGATGCGGTTGTTCACCATGTTCATCAGCCACTGGCAGATGGAGGTGACACACACGGTAACGCCAAACTGGATGGCAATCTTGCCCAGGGCAGGGAAGTTGACATTGCCCTGGCCCACAATCAGGTCCACGCCGCGGCCCGAAAGAATGGGGGCGTACAGCGTGGTAAGAACGGTAACAGCGGCAAGCAGCAGGGTGAACAGCACCAAACCGCGGTACGGCTGGATCAGCTTTAACACGCGCTGAATGGTGCCTTTACTGCCCCGCAGGGAAACACGCTTTTTCTTTGCATTGCTCATAAGGTCTTTTCCACCTCCTCACGGCTCAGCTGGCTCAGGCAGATCTCGCGGTAAACATCGCAGGTTTTCAGCAGGTTGGCATGGGTGCCGCTGCCCACCAGATTGCCATCATCCAGCACCAGAATGCGGTCCGCACGCTGCACAGCGGAAGCGCGCTGGGAAACAATAAATACCGTCATGCCATGGGTCTGCTCTTTCAGCGCTTTGCGCAAAGCAGCGTCCGTGGCAAAGTCAAGCGCGGAGGAACTGTCGTCCAAAATCAGTACCTGGGGGTGAGGCACCAGCGCGCGGGCAATGGTCAGGCGCTGGCGCTGGCCGCCGCTGAAATTGCGCCCGGCGGTCTCCACCGGTTCATCCAGCCCTTTGGGCTTGCCGCGCACAAAGTCCGCCGCCTGGGCAATCTCCAGGGCTTGCCAGATCTGCTCATCGGTGGCATCGGGGCAGGCCCATTGCATGTTGTCCCGGATGGTGCCGGTAAACAGCACGGCGCGCTGCGGCACAATGCCGATCATCTGGCGCAGCTGGGCAAAGCCGTACTGCTGCACGGCATGGCCAAACAGTTCAACGCTGCCGCTGGTGCAGTCATAAAAACGGGGAATCAGATTGATCAGGGTGGATTTGCCGCTGCCCGTGCCGCCGATCACGCCGATGGTCTGGCCATTCTGGGCGGCAAAGCTGATGTCCGTCAGGCTGGGGGCACCGGCACCGTGGTAGGTAAAGCCCACATGGTCAAATGCAACGGCCGGGGCGCCCGCTGCCGGGGCAAGGGCGGCCGCGGCGGGGTCGGTCATCGTGGATTTGGTGTTCAGAATCTCCGAAACACGGATGCCGCTGGCCAGTGCGCGGGTGACAGAAACCACCAGATCGGCAATGCGCAGCAGGTTGATAAGGATCTGGTTCATATAGTTGATTAGGGCAATGATCTCGCCCTGGGTCAGCGCGCCGCTGTTTACCTGCAGCCCGCCGCGCATCAGGATGGCGATCACGCCCAGGTTGACGATGAGATAGGTCAGCGGGGTCATCAAAGCGGAAATGCGCCCGGCGGTCAGCTGGAAAGTTTTCAGTTTGTCGTTCACGGCGGTAAAATCCGCAATTTCGTCATCCTGCCGTGCAAAGGCGCGCACCACGCGGGCACCCACATAATTTTCGCGGGTCAGCAGGGTCACTTTGTCCAGTGTATTCTGGGCGGCGCGGTACTGGGGCACCGTCACCCGCATGATCAGCCAGACCACCAGCGAGATGGCCAGCGTGACCAGCACGAACCAGAACCCCATGGTGGGGCTGATGACAAACGCCAGAATCAGCGCGCCGATGACAATAAACGGGCAGCGCAGCAAAAGGCGCAGCGTCATGTTTACGCCGTTTTGCAGCTGGTTCACATCGCTGGTGATGCGGGTGACCAGCGTGGGTGTGCCGATGCCGTCCAGCTCCGTGTAAGAGAGGGTATCAATGTGGCGGAACAGCGCCCCGCGCAGCGCCGTGCCATAGCCCAGCGCGGCCTTGGCGGCAAAATACTGCGCCGTCAGGCTGGATGCCATACCCACAACCGCAAGCAGCACCATCAAGCCGCACTGCTTGCCAATATAAGCCAAATCCCCGTTTTTGATGCCCACATCAATGATGTTGGCCACCACAAGGGGAACCAACAGCTCAAAGCAGGCTTCCAGCATTTTGAACAGCGGGGCAAGGATGGATTCTTTCTCGTATCCTTTCAAAAACCGCAGCATGTTCCGCATGAACGCACCAACCTTTTGTAATATCAAATTATATGCCTAAGGCAACACCGCACAATTCCCGCCTTGCGGCTTAAGCACCGCTCCGGCGGCTGCGGCACCTCGCTCGCCGTATTGGCACTTAGAATTATGCGGTATTGCCCTAAAACAGAGCATACTTTTTAATCATACAACAGATGCGTCTAAATGCCAAGTTGAAAAACGCAATACAACCAATGAAACCAATATTTTTTGCGGCCAGCCACAAAAACAGGCCGGATGGCAGCGCCTTGCCCGGTTTCGATGATTATTTGCACCCTGCCCGCCTATACTTGCAGTGGGGTAACCCGCAACGCTGCAACATGTAGGAGGGCAGAGGTCACTATGTTTTATTATCATAAAGGTTTAACCCGCGCCGCACGGCGCACCGTCGCCACCGCGATCACCATCGCAGGCCGGCAGGGGTGTACGGCGGTGGATACCGGGCACCTGCTGCTTGCCATGCTGCAAACCGGGCGGGGCACTGCGGTGGAGTTTCTGCGCCGCAAACAGATCACGGTAACGGCACTTTCGGCCTGTGCCTCCCAGCGGGCCTGCACGGGCCGCCCGCTGCACCTGCGCGGCCGGGACCTTGCGCCCGAAAGCCGCAAGGCGCTGGAATTCGCTGTTCTGGGGGCCCATGCCGCCCGCGTGAACAAAGCGGAGAACGAACACCTGCTCTGTGCCATGCTGGAAGATACCGCCTGCACGGCCAGCGTGTGGCTGGCGGGCCTTGGGCTGGAAGTTCCACGCGCCGCGCGGGAATGCCGCCAGCTTTCCGGCCAGCTGGTTTTGCCCAGCAGCCCCCGCATGAGCAGTACCCGCAGCAGCCGCCCCAGTGAGAAATATGGCCGTGACCTGACCCGCCTTGCGCAGGAAGGCCAGCTGGACCCCGTACTTTGCCGGGATGATGAGCTGAAACGCATGATCGAAATTTTGTGCCGCCGCCAAAAGAATAACCCATGCCTTTTGGGGGAGCCGGGCGTAGGCAAAAGCGCCCTGGCCGAAGCCCTGGCCCAGCGCATTGCCGCCGGGCAGGTAACGCCCAGCTTAAAGGGCAAGCGGGTGCTGGCGCTGGATATGGCGTCCATGGTGGCGGGCACCAAGTACCGCGGCGATTTTGAGGAGCGGTTCAAAAACCTGCTGGAAGAGCTTTACCGCGACCGTTCCACCATTCTGTTTATTGACGAGATCCATGTGATCGCCGGGGCCGGTGCGGCGGAAGGCGCGATCGATGCGGCCAGTATCTTAAAGCCGATGCTGGCCCGCGGGGAAATCCAGCTCATCGGTGCGACCACACCGGAGGAATACCGCAAGACCATCCAGAAGGACTCCGCCCTTGACCGCCGCTTTGGCATGGTGAATATTGAGGAACCGGCCCCACAGCAGGCGGAAAAAATTTTAACCGGCCTGATGCCCCGGTATGAGCGCTACCACGGGGTGCGCATCCCGCAGGAGGCGATCCGCGCCGCGGTGGAGCTGAGCGTGCGCTACCTGCCGGGGCGCTACCTGCCGGACAAGGCCATTGACCTGTTGGACGAAGCCGCCGCGGCGCTGCGGATTTCAGGCGGGGAGCAATCCATGCTGCCAGGCAGCAAAATGCCGGTGCTGACCTCGGCGGAAATTGCCAAGGTGGTGGGCAAGGCCAGCGGCGTGCCCGCCGAGCGGGTAGGGGAGGCGGAGCGTGTGCGCCTGGACCAGCTGGAAGCCCGCCTTGCCGCGCAGGTGATTGGTCAGCCGCGCGCGGTGCATGCCGTGGCGGCGGCTA
>UMKX01040503.1_pt1 | contig 12442 bp, 8 predicted proteins | sample 1966471 | NCBI WGS metagenome assembly UMKX01 (sample SAMEA4836188, study PRJEB28245) | human gut metagenome | biome: gut microbiome; material: fecal sample | place: Denmark | collected 2008
TATTTAACTACCTGATCCTCCCGGCATAATTGCCTTGCAAAAATGCCTGACTTGCGCTATGCTGTTTTTGAGGTAATCGTATGGAACAGCGGGTCTTGCGCTATTTTCTCGCCGTGGCGCGGGAGGAGAATATCACAAAGGCGGCGCTGCTCCATGTGACACAGCCGACCCTCTCCCGCCAGCTGATGCAGCTGGCGGAGGAACTGGGCGTCAAGCTGTTCCGCCGCAGCCAGTACCGGGTGGTGCTGACGGAGGACGGAATGCTGCTGCGCCGCCGGGCACAGGAGATCGTGGAGCTGGCAGACAAAGCGGAGCGGGAATTGCAGCACCACGAGGAGGAGTTGACCGGCGAGGTCGCCATCGGCTGCGGCGAGACCGCCGCCATGACATTTCTTTCGGAGCATATCCGGACATTCCGCAGGCAGCATCCGCTGGTGCAGTTCCGCATCTACAGCGCCATCGCCGACGATGTGAAGGAGCGCATCGAAAAGGGCCTGCTGGACATGGGGTTGCTGGCCGAGCCGGTGGACATTGGCCGGTACGCGTTTCTGCGGATGCCGCAAAAGGACCGCTGGGGCGTTCTGCTGCCCAAGGAGCATCCGTTGGCGCAAAAAGAAGCCGTCACGCCGAAAAGCCGACGGCCAAAGAGGAAGTTTTTTTGATTTGAGGATGAAGCAGCGTAATGTACGAAGGTATGTTACGCTGCTTCTCCTTTTCGCTTTAGTCTGGCGATTACCTGAGAGCCGTCTGTCGTACCGATAAAGGTGTAGTAAATGTCAACGCGCTGCTCTCGGTGGCCGCTGCTTTTATCGCGCTCGTGAATGACGATTTTCTCGATCAGGTCGTGAAGCATACCCGGCGTCAGTTCTTCAAAGGACGTGTATTTGTGCGCCATCTTCAAGAAGCTTTCGATGTTGACCGTCTTGCTGTCCAATTCAGCCATCTGCTTTTGAAGCGACTGCATTTCCGTCCGGAGACTGCGCTGCTCTTTTTCATAGTCCGCTGAGAGAATTTTGAACCGCTCATCGGACAGTTTACCCAGGATATTGTCCTCGTAAAGCCGCTTGATGATGTTGTCCAATTCGCTGGCGCGGCGTTCCTTTAAGGACAGCTCCTTTTTCATGACCTGTACCTGTGCCTGCTGCTCTTTCATGCTGCGGTTGGTCAGCCGTTGAATGAAGCCCTGCTCATCCTCAGTCGCCAGCGTGACCACCTGCCGGAGATTTTCCTTTACCAGCGATTCCAGCGTCACAGCGCGGATATAGTGCATGGAACAGGCATCTGTGCGGTCACGGTATCGTCCACAGCAGTAGCACTCCTGCTTCTTGCTGATGTTCTTGCCCCGATGTACCCGGAGAAGACTTCCGCAGTCAGCGCAGAACAGCATCCCGGAAAACAAAGACGGGGCCTCCTGCTTGCATAGCCGGTTGCGGAACGACCGCAGACGCTGCACCGTCGCCCAATCCTCTGGGGAGATCAGCGCTTCATGGGTATTTTCAAAAATCATCTGCTGATCTTCCGGGGTCTCCATGCGCTTTTTCAGCTTGTAGGACTTGGAGTATGTCTTGAAGTTGACGGTATGGCCCATGTATTCCTTGTAGGTCAGAATGTTTTCAATGGTGCTGTCAGACCATACGCACTCCGCGTCCGGATAATAATTGCGGCGGACACCTCTACGCCGAAATGCCAGTGTGCCGGGTGTGGGAAGGTTCCGGCGCGTCAGTTCCTTCGCGATCTTCGTGGGGCCGTAGCCCTGGATGCACAAATCGAAAATCAGCTTTACGACCCAGGCAGTCTCTTCATCCGGCACCAGTACGCCGTCCTTATCCTTTACATAGCCGTAAGGGGCGATGGATGCCACCCGCTTGCCGGACATTCCCTTCATCCGGGCCACGGCCCGCTGCTTGCGGGAGCAGTCCCGCGCGTACCATTCGTTGAACAGGTTGACAAACGGAGTAAGATCATTGTCTCCCTTTTGGGAATCCACGTTGTTGGCGATTGCAATAAAGTGGATATCGTGCTGTGCAAAGAGGACTTCCGTATACATACCCACTTGCAGGTAGTCACGGCCAAATCGGGAAAGGTCTTTGATAATGACCCGCCTGATCGTTCCGGCTTCCACGTCTGCGATCATCTGCTTGAACGCCGGTCTTTCAAACGTAGTCCCAGAATACCCGTCATCCACATAAAATGTGTAGTCGGTGTAGCCGTTCTCACGGCAATACCGCTCCAGCATCTCCTTCTGATGGGCAATGGAGTTGCTGTCGCCCTCGTTGGCATCATCTACGGACAGACGGCAGTAAAGCGCTGTCGGCGCATCTTGAGAGACAACATCCCGGAGGGAAAGCAATTCATTGAGGTTCGGCATCATCATTCCACACCTCCCATCAGAGCAATCCTGTGAAGGGCAGCCAATTTGATGGCAGACTTCGTAAGGTCGATATTCTCACGCACGGAGTAAAGCGCAGCCCCGCAGCGGGCGGCCTGCACTGCTAATGCTGGCATCTGCCAGAAGCTGCGGCAGAAGCGGTCACAGCTCAGAGCGGCGATCAGGACAGGAGCATCTTGGTCTTTCAAGCTTTCAAGAAGTTTATGCAAGCCGTGCTGCTTGTTATAAAAGCTCGCGCAGTTATCGGTGTAGACGCTGACCTTTTCCGCAGGAAGGCCGATGGCTTTCACCCAGCGCAGGAGTTCGTCCTGCTGTGCCTGGAGCACCTGACCGCTTTCCGGCCCCGTGCATCCGCAGCGGCAGTATAATGCGATATGCTTATAGTTTTGAATGTCCTTTAGATTCGTCTGTAACATCATAACCTCCATTCCGACGAACGAAAGGGCGTTGGGTTTATGCCCTTATTATACCGCACCTCTGCCGTCTTGTGAAGTAGTTTACCGCGCTAAAGTAATAAATTTTTCTGAGAAATATCTTTCATGGCCGCCTCGCGTTCGATCAGCCGCGCCATTTTGTCCGCAGCTGTCTCATCGCTGTTCTGGCTGAAGAAGGATGCGACCACATAAGTGGTGCCTTTGATCGTATGGGTCATCATGGCATCCGGTGTTCTTTCAGGTTCCATATTACACCTCGTTTTCATATCAGAGAGGCGCTGCGCCGGGATCGGCTGTCCCGGTGCAGCGCATGGATTCGTTTCATCTGTACCGTATTGTCTGGGCCTGTGTTACCCATCTGCTCACCCCCGGTACCTGGGAACATTCAGATCGGGCCGCAGTCGCCCAGCGTAAAAGCTGGCGGCCCTCTGCCTTCGGTGTATTCCCGGCAGTCCCTACTAAGACAGGTCGTGGCAATTCCCAGCCCACCACAGGCTGGATATCAGCCGCCAAATAACCGCTCTGCCCCTTTGATGCTATCGTGTTGACGGACTGCTCTGACCAGTCCGCAGGGGGTCTTGGCGTTTGCGCTATGTGTTGCTCGCTGCCTTATTCAGAAATCCAAATGCTGATATGAACGGCGCTTCCGTTGTTTGTCAAGGTGCGATCAGGGAACGGGCAAATATACCCCTTCACTATATAAGGAGGGAAATCGGCCAAAAGTTGCCGTTATGCGGCAAAAATTTTTTGAATTTTTTTCAGAGCTGCTTTTGTGGAGCGCATGACCGTGGTTTTATTGCGTCCTTCCATGGCTGCGATCTCCGCGTAGGTGTAGCCGTCAACGAAATGCCGAAGCACACGGCGGCGCTGGACGGGAGAAAGGCTTGCCACGCTCCGCCAGATTGCCTGCATCAATTCCATGTGCTCATACAGTTCTTCCAGCGGCTGCGTGACCAGTTCATATTGCAGGCTGCTGTCCAGGCTTCGGCTGTCCAGATGCGCCCGGCGCTCGTACCGCTCCCGTTCCGTCTGAAGGCGGCTGTCATCGAAAAGCCGGTACACTGCTACGGAGACCTCGACCTCTCTCGTAACAAGGTCGCCATCCGGCACGGTCAGAATGTAGGCGGCCATTTCATGCCACCCGCAGGCAGTAGGCAAGAAAGTCCAGCAGTGCGTCGCTCTCCTGCGCTTCCGGTACGGCCATTGCCATGGGGCAAGGCGGCACAGGCGGTTCCGGTTCGGATGCCAGCACCAGCACACCCTCGCCGGGATGAATACGGATGACCCTGATTTTTTCTTGCATAAAAAAGTCCTCCCTGTTGAAATTGAGCGGATATATCACTCTATAAATCGGAGACGGGAGGCCGCAAAAAATCTATGCAGCCCGAAAAAATGCTGTTTCATACCGATATGGAAACAGGGCCAGCATCGCACGATGCTGGCCCTGCGCCCTAAAATGGCAGGCTTACTTCGTCATGGCCCTCTTGAGTGCGTGGCGGGCATGAGCCAGCACCTGCGAGACCGTGTTGGGCGCACAGCCCAGGATCACAGCAATTTCCCTGAGCTTATAGCCCTTCCAGTAGTGCAGTTCAATGATAAGCTGCTGACGCTTGGTGAGCCGCCGCAGAGCATCCGCTAATCTTTCGTTCCGGACGGTATCAATAAAGTCCTGCATGAGCAGATATTCCATTGGGTCGGCGTCACAAAAGCGGCTGCGCTCCAGATAGACCAGTTCTTCGCCCATGCTTTCCAGCGACTTGCAGTGATAGCGATACTTGCGGTCAGAGTTGTGGATGATTCTGTTTTCGTTTTTCAGGATCAGGTGCCAATATTCGCTATGTAGCATAATTTTTCCTCCGTTCAGATGGTCAGATGGTTGAAATGCTCTCTGAACGAAGCTGGGCGGAGCGCGGCAGCGGGGCATGATCGGGCGGGGATGATTGAATGTGCAGAAGCAGCCGCCCTTCAATTTCCGCTGTGTTCGAGCGGCAAAAGTAAAACCGTGAGGCGCACCGGCCGCGCCTCACGGAGATAATTTCCCGCAAAAGAGTAGGGTACTTTTCCGGAAAGAAGCAGAAATGCCCGAACCGAAGTCACAGCTTCGATTCGGACATTGGTCTGTTTACATAGGATTCTTCCATGCAGCATTTCAGACACGTCCTTTTCTGCCCATGCAGATACGCCGTAAAATGCTGTCTGGAAAGCACCCTCCTGGCTGTCCTCCGCATAGGAAAGATAACAGTCGCTTGGTGCGTGGGAGCGCGGGGCTTCCGCGCCCCCTCGCATCAGATGGTGTTTTCTTTATCGTGCGTAGTTGACCTGACGCCGCCGTTTTTCAGCGGTGATCAGTGCCAGGAGCGCAGCGGCGGAAGCACAGAGCATGAAGTTCCAGGTTCCGAGTGCGCTGCTGTCATAGGTACGGGGAGATCTGATCGTCCACTGCGTGTTGCCGCTGGGCGTCGTAGACGGCACAAGGCCGTACTTATCGACAAGGCGGTGGAGCATGGCCGCGATTTCCGCACGGGTAGCGGTGCCAGTGGGGTCAAGGGTGTTGCCCTTGCCGTTCATCAGGCCGCTGCCGATGGCCCATTTCAGGGCATCCAGCGCCCACGAGGAAGCCTTATCCTTGTCGCTGAACTGCTCCAGACTGCCAACTGCCGACATGTCGTAGCCCTTGTGGCTTGCGTAGCGGTAGAAGATCGCCGCCAGCTGCTCACGAGTGATCGGATCATTGGGGCCAAAGGTGCCGTTACCGTAGCCCTCAAAGATCCCCTTCTCGGTAGCCCAGGCGATGGCATCGGAATACCACTGGCCGGTGGGTACGTCGCTGTAGCCTGCGCTGCTCTTGGGAGCGGGGCTGCCATCCATGCGCCACAGGATCGTGGCCAGCATGGCGCGGGTCGCCGCTTCATTGGGGCTGAACAGGGTGCTGCTGGTACCCATCATCAGTTTCTTCTCATAGACAAACATGACATCATCATAGAACCAATCGCCCGGCTTTACGTCGGTGAAGGGATTCTTGACAGACGGTGTGTTCTGCTTGTCCCACTTCGCATACACGGTAGTGTTCCGATTCAAAGTAATAGAAGTGACTGCGTTTTTCAGTGCGGAATCGCTGTACCAGCCCAGGAAGGTATAGCCAGCCCGGACGGGAACATACTGCGCCAGATCAATGGTCGTACCCGCCTTGGCATCCACAGATTTCAGGGCAGAGCCGCCGTTGGTATCAAACGTCAGCGTATAGGTGTCGCGGGAGGGCGGCGTGGGAGGATTGGGATTCCCGCCGCTGTAAGCCGTGGCAAAAATCGTGCCGCTGATCGAGACAGTGCCTTCCGCAAGTGCGTCGCCGCTGCCCTTGGTCAGCTTGACCGTTGCCGTGAAGCTGCCGTTGACGCCATCCTTGTTCTGGCTATCGCCCGCAACTGCTGCATTGAAGGAAGTGATCTCCACCTGCATATCCATGCCGTCAAAGCCCAGGCCGCGCAGCATATCTTCGATGTAACGCTTCATAGCGGCTTCGCTATTGATATCCTCCTGCTTGACATCAAAGGTCTTGCTGGAAATTGTGGCCTTTGCATCGTCCACATTCTTCTGATTGCTGTCCTGCTCAGGATTCTTGCCAATGGTAACGGTGACGGTATAGGTAGCCGTGGTGCTGCCGTCCTCCGCTGTGACGGTAAAGCTCCAAACGCCGTTTTCTTCATGGGGAAGCGTGGTAATGGATGCCTTGCTGTCCGCCAGCGTGATCTCAAAGCTGTTTGCCGTGATTTCCGTGCCATAGGGGACCGTAACAGTAAAGCTGTTACCGGAAATCGTGGCGGTCGTACCGGCGATCTTGAGTTCGGATACACCTGCGTTGGTAGACTTCACATACTGTGCCGGAGTGATCGTGCCGCTCAAGCTCACGCTGTCCTCTGCGCTGGTCTCAGCTTCGCCCTTGGTCAGCTTGACTGTGAAGCTGAAGCTGCCGTTCATACCGGATTCATTCTCGGCAGTGCCATCCTGAGCGGCGGTGAAGCCGGTCATGGTGACCTCGAAGGAAACATCTTTATCGCTGAGCAGAGCTTCGATCTGCTTTTCCACGGCGGTCTTTGCCGCATCTTCACTATTTACATCCTTGGATGCGTAAGTGAAGCTGGCGTTTTCCAGCATAGATTTTGCCGCAGCTACCGCAGCCGTGTTGCCTTCAGCGGGATTCTCGGCAATGCTGACATGGATCGTGTACTCGGCAGTTGAGCCATCCTCCGCCGTGACGGTAAACGTCCAGGTCACACCTTCGTCAGCGGTGGCGAGATCGCTCACCTGTGCGTCCGGATCAATGGTCACGATAGAAACAGAATTGGCGTCAGACGGAATCACTGCATCATCGGCATAATCCAGTACCACAGTGATGGTAGTACCATCGACCTTACCGGCCTTGCCGCCAACGGACACAGACGCAACGCCCGCGTCACTGGAAATGAGCTTGGTCGCGGTGATCGTGCCGGTCATTCCTGTCAGATTGCGGGAGTCTTGTGCACCGCCCTCGCCAACAGCCAGCGTCACATCGAAGGTGAAGCTGCCATCCGTACCGCTCTTGTTGTCGGCAGTACCGGCAGTCGCAGCGGTCAGGGCTGTAACAGTTGCTGTCGCCGTGGCACCATTGAGTTCCAGTGCGTTCAGCTTGGTTTCCAGCCAGGTCTTCACAGCAGCGGCGTCGTTGGCGTCGTTCATGGAGACCGTCCATGTCTGCTCCTCGATCAGAGATACCAGTGCATCCATGCCCGTCAGGCTCCTATACTTCGCTTCGGCATCCTGCAGCGTCTGATAATTGCCGACATTTTCCTTTTCGGTATTGGTCAGCTTGTCATAAGCCGCTCTGGCTTTGTCGATCCGTGCCTTGCAATCATCGGAAGCATCCACCTCGCCAATGAGCTTGATCAGGTTTTCGATGTATTCTATTACACGACTGCCGCTCCACTTTTCGGAGCCTTCTTCAATCGTGTAATCGTCGCACCAGTGCCAGGTGATAACATCGCCCTTCTTGAGTTCATAGCTGTTCAGACCCACATTGGGGTGTGTACCGTTCACCACATACATCCAGCCGGAATTATCCCTCTTGTCATCCTTATGGCTCAACTTAACATTATCCGGGGTGGTAATGGAGGAAATATAGCCCTGCTCCAAGCCCACATAGGTATAACCCTTCTCATCCAGCACCTGCTTGAACACATCGCCCACGGTAGAACCGCCGGGAACAGTGACCGTTACTGTATCGATCCACACGGGCATCTCGTCCGCGTTGAAGCGATAGGTGTGGACATCCGCGTCGGTCTTGATTGTGTGGTGATCGTCGCCCAAAAGCTGGAAGGTTACGGTGATGTCCTCCTTCGGCGCTTCGTATTTGGTGGCGGTGATCGTGCCGTAAATATCGGCAGTATCCTTCGCGCTATCCATGGTGATGGTCACCGTGGCAATAAAGCTGCCGCCTGTGCCGTTGGGATCCGTTTCGGTACCAGCCACCGCGGGAACGAACTTTCTTACACTGACCTCATAGGTCGGGCCCTTGGTGGTCAGCAGCTTCAGACGGGTGTCAATATAGCTCTTGACCGCATCCTCAGTGTTGGCCACAGCCATGGAAACGGTCTGCCGGCCCATGGAGCCGATCTCCAGCTTGGCGGAGGCTACTGTTTGCTTGGGATCCTTGACCTCGCCGCTCTCGCCGAAAGCGTCGCTCATGTCATAGAGACGGTTCTGCTTTGCTGCAAATCGGCTGTAGGCCACCAGCGCGTAAGCAGACTGCTCGGTCGCCATCTGATCCGCCTTGCCGTTGGTGGTGTGACGGAACATGCTGGCAGAAGCGTCATAGAAGTGCAGCAGCGCGTCAACGGGATCGCCCGTTTTCTTCCACTCTGCGGATGTGGGGTCGATGCCCAGCGCCGTCAGCGCTACGATGACCTGCGCCGTACTCTCGGCGTTATAGGTGCCGTAGCTGGCAAAGCCGCCGGTGCTCTGCTGCATGGTTTTCAGCGCGGAAAGCCCCTTGTCCACAGCGGTCTTGACATTTGCATCGCCGTTGAGATAGTAGGGAGCCAGCGCCTGGAGGACCATAGCGGTCATATCCACGTCGGCGGTAGAAGTTTTATCGCCGCCGTAGACCCAGCCGCCGCTCTCGCAGGCGTTGTCCAGCAGGAGCGCAACATATTTGTCACGCAGCGCGTCGTCGCCCGCATCTTTATAAGGCTTGGAATCCAGCGCCAGCAGCGCGTAGGTCACCGCATTGATGCCCTGAGCCGCAACACGGTCATAATCGCGCACCACATCCAGAACGCTTTGCGGTGCTTCCACGCCCAGCGCGGACATGGCCAGCGTGACGCGGGCATAGTCTGTGGGCTGGGACATCTTGGTATCCCGCATATCCCGCAGGACACTGTAAGCATTTTCAAGATAGGTCACGGCTGCGCCGCTGGTATCCGTGCCGCTGATGATGCCGCCGCGGGCCAGCGCCAGAATGAGCCACTCGCCATAGGTGCTGCCGACGGATGCGTTATTGTACTGGTTCAGCAGGGCCAGTGTGCTGGCCAGCGCGTCCTCGTACTTGACATCTGCGCCTTGCGACAGCTTGGCAAAGGCCGCTTCCGCGTCGGTGAGCGTCGAATAGTTATAGACCTTTGCCTTGTCGGCGTCACCGAGCGCATCATAGGCCGCGCGGGCCGCGTTGATGGCTTCGCCGCTGTCGGGCGACACCGTGCCGATGCTGTTGATGAGCTGAACGACCAGCTCTGCCTTGCTGACCTCCCGGAACTGGCCGCGACGTTCGAAGTTGATGTCCGGGAACGCCGCTTTCAGCGCCTCGGTGCCGGATTCAAAGGTCACACCCTTTTCCTTCATGGCCGCTTCCAGCGCTGTATCGCCGCCGATGTTCTTATAGTGGAACCGGAGAATCGCCTGATTCCAGCTCTGGGTCACGTCCGGGTTGCCCCAGGACATGACGTCGCCGTCATAGGGGTAATAGTTGCTGACGCCCCACTCGGAGAACTTTCCGTTGTAGTACCAGAAGCCATAGGACATACCGGGGCCGTTGGTACCGTCGCGGATGTTCATCCGTCCGGTATCGTTCTCTCCCCCGGCGGTGACACTGTTCACAAACATGCCAAACTGCGTAGAGGTGCAGTTATACGTCCAGTTGCCGGGGTATTCCGCCTCCAGCGCGGCGCACATGGCGTCACTGGCGGAGGTGCCGGTCTTGTTGACATTGTCCCCGTCGTTGGGGAGCGCGGTCAGAGTGGGCTTGTCATGTGTGCCGTACATTTCGTTCTGGTTGAAGCTCCAGGATACGGCGTTGCAGCCCTCGCCGCGGGCAGCGGCGTCCAGCGCGGCCTTGGCTTCCACCAGCGCGGCGGCGGGATCGTCCGCGAAGGCGACCTTCAGTGCCTGCTCCTGATACACCTTGCGCATTTCATAGCGGAAGGTGCTGTACTGGCAGTACCGCTGATAGGCGACGGTCTGCTTTTCCGCCTCGGTATACGCCTCCTGGCCCATTTTGTCCAGACCGTAGGTGTCCGTATAGTACTGAAGGAAGTCTTTGGCCTCTTTGACGTCGCTGGCCATTTTAACGTCCGACGTCAGCGTGGTCGTCCGTCCGTAGGCGACCACCTCGGTGGTGATCTGCTTCAAGTCCGGGCATCGGGCAATGGCCGCATGGCCAACATTTGCCTTCCATCCAGTGTATACAATATATTCGTGGGGCCACTTGCCGCCCAGCCACTGCTCGTGGGGATCCGAAAGTCCATACGTTTCTTTGATCGCGTTGGGATCGTCCATGGAGAAGAGCAGGGCGTCTTCATTCGTTTCCGTGCCGTTATAGATCTTGAAAGATTCAAGCTTGTATTTCTTTTCAGATTCCGCGTAAGTATCCTCGCCGGTTGTGTCAACATCAAAGTCAAGGAAACCGTTGACCTGCAGGGTGTAGCAGAATTTGGCGCCTGAACCCTCTACCAACGGGATGGTATCATACCCCATGGTTTCAATCAGTTTATCCCGTTCAGATGCGAATCTAAATAAGGTATAAAAAGTAAGGCCCCAATGGTCCGGCATATACCCCACCAGCTTCAGCTCCACCGTAGCCGGGCCAAAGTTCAAGGTAATGTCAGAGTCCTTTGAGATCTCCAGCTCAAAATAATTGCAGGCGGTATAAGTCCGCCCGAAGTCATCCGGTTCAGAGAATTGCCAGGTAGTGTAATTCTCGTTTTTCAGTTCGAGGGGGACCGTCTTTCCGTCCATGGTATAGGAGAGCAGCTGATACTGGTTATCCGGCCGGACCCAGAGACCGTAAACGCTGTTTCCGTCATCAGTGGAATGAAGATACTCGGTTTGTAAAATCGTTCCGTTCTCTCCTGCGGTCGCGTTGAGTTTATACTCGGTCTCTGCCGCCTGTGTTTGGAAAACAAAATTGATTTTTATATCGGAGGTAATATCATTACCTGTATCTTTTACAAACTTGAACTGTGGACAACTTTTAAAAAGACGTATTTGCACCTCTCGTCCTTGCAAATTGGGACAGGAAGAGGTATCAATTTTCGTCAGACTGGTGTATCGTTCAAAATCCGAAAGATATACTTTGAGACCATCAATTTCGACATATGCAAGCGGAAATTTGTCTTTGATGGAACTGTAATTTGCAAGAAGAAAAACTTGCCCCTTGCTTTTGTCAATCACATCATTTGTAATGTATGACTTTTTTAGCGCTGGTGCAGTTGTGCTGTTTGTATCCTCTGTCAATTCAACATTGGAGGAGACCACATATTTAGGCTCAACGGCAGCAAAAGCTGGTATCACCAAAGAACCTGGTAACAGTCCAATGAGCAGAGTGAGCGCAAGAAAGAACGATATTATACGGGAACACCTTTTCATCAAGGTATCCTCCTCCCTGGTCATTACACAATTTAGCGCCCCTGACCGTTACGCAACGGCCAGGGGCGCTAAACAGTTGCGCTGGGAGATGGGGCTTCATGCCCCATCTCCCGATGGGTCCCGTATAAGTTATTTGATCACGAGCACTTTGTTGTTGTCGTTGCCGAACACCAGATACCCGCTGTCAGAGACCGCGAAGCCCTGCAGCGTATATGTTCCGGAGGATACCGTCCAGCCATCAAGTACTTCTTCATTTTCAGCATCGTAACCAACGCACACAGCTTTGCCGTTTGCGCCGTTGGTCGTGAAGTAGATGTAGTCAATGTCCCCATTATTGTATACCACTGGTGAGGACTGAATCGCGCCGTTGCTGTCCGAGCTCCAAAGTGTATTGACCGTAGCAGTGCTTCCGCTCCATTTTACAGCCTTCAGAGCACCCTTATAAGCGCTGGTACCGTCTGTGTTCCAAGTGATATTGTAGCCGCCCACATAAATGCGGCCGCTGGGGGAAACCACAGGCGTGGAGGAGGCATTCTGTACATACTGATCGTTATTGCCGTCCTTCAAGGAAACAGAGGTCTTGTTCTGCAGATCCGTGCTCAGCTTCCAGAGGGCAGCATCCTTCGTCGTCAAATACAGATTGCTGCCGTCATAGCAGATGCTGGAACGAATCGCATTGGAAGACAGCCAGGCGCTTACATTGGACGCGGAGGCAAAGGTAGAGCCG
>UMKX01038537.1_pt1 | contig 12379 bp, 10 predicted proteins | sample 1966471 | NCBI WGS metagenome assembly UMKX01 (sample SAMEA4836188, study PRJEB28245) | human gut metagenome | biome: gut microbiome; material: fecal sample | place: Denmark | collected 2008
GCATTCTGAAAACGTACTGGCTGAACAAGAATTTACGTGCCATTTTGTAGCCTTCAAGCAGCGCGGCTTTGTTTGCCTGATAATCCTCAAAAGCAAGTGACAGAACGTCCTTCTTTTTGCAAGTCGTCATCGTCTCCGCGTGGTAGGTGGTGAAGAGAGTGACCGCCGTCAGGAACGCCGTTTCATCCACGCCGTACATAACGTCCGTGTTCAGCGGTTCGTTCTGGCCCCAGATGACTTCTCGGCAGGCCTCCCAATCCTTGCGAAGGTCAAATTCGTAAGTGGCGAAGGTCGCTGTAACGAGCTCGAATACTGTCAGCGGAACGCCGCCGGTATTGACGTTTTCAAACACCTTGCAGACGGCCTCTCTGGGCGTCTCTCTGCCGAGCGTGATTACGGGAAGCTTATATCCAGTGATCGTGTCGAGCACGTCTGCGCGGAAGCGCTTATACTTTTCCATGAACTCTTTGCTGTAGCCATGGTATTCTTTATACCCATCAGCCCAGTCTTCGCGTATGCTACTGTCGAATACGATGTTCAGCGGGAACATTTCGTGCTCGTATTCCAGCTCTCTGGTGGACAGATCAAGAACGACATCCCTGTCAAAATTCGCTTTTATTCTTCGGTCTGCCGGAACGGAAAACACGGCATCCTCACGGTCTTCGCCGTCATCGAGGCACTTATTGATATCGAGGTAATAGTACCGTTTGATGTTTTTGCCCTTTTCCGTTGTCGTATTAACCGGATCTTTGCAGCACGTGGCACGGAACATGGAGGTGAGGCGCTGCTGGCCGTCGAGCACGAGATAATCGGGCACGACACCGTGTGCGGTAACACCCTCGATCGTTCTGTATTTGAACTTCACGTTCTCATTTCCGTATGTCAGGCGCATGATAGCACCCATCGGATAGCCCTGCGACAGGCTGGCCAGTATGCCGATAATGCGGTTATCGTCCCAAGTCCAGCTGCGTTGAAATTCCGGGAGCTGCGCTTTTCCGGATGCAACGTCACGCATCAGTTCGCTCAAATCCGTATCTAACGACTTCGGTGCAATGTTGATTGCCATGGCTTCCTCCTATATCATGCCTGCAGAGCTGCCAGCTCCCGCTGAAGGCGTTTTATCTGCTCCTGCGCCTGACCGTATTCTGTGAATGCCGAGACGATTTCATCGTCATCCTCAAAACGGGGGCGCGAAAAGTATTTCTTGTCCAAAATGAAGGATTTCTCAACCTCTGCGAAACGAACTTTGATCTTGTTCACGTCCTGCTCGATAACGATTCCCACGCCGTATTGCGCGGTCGTCACCTGAACGCCGATCAGGGAAATATCTATGAATTCGTCGCAGCTGCGCTCCAAATCCGCAATCTGCCGCTCCAGCGCACCGATCTTTGCGAGCCGTTCTGTTTCGTTCTGGGCAAGTTCTTCCGGCGTGAGCGCCGAGGATCCGCTTTTCTTCCGCACAGTTTTGCCTGTGGACGGTACCGTCAGCCCTCTGTAGTAATTGTATGTCCGGCAACAGTACATGAGGTCAAACGCCAGAAGGTGTAGCGACTGATCGTTGTAATGCTCCGGGGTCAGTCTGGTAAAGTGTGCGGCGAGCAGGCTTTCGTGTTCTTTGAGTGCTGCAACGATCTCTTCGCAAAGCCGGTAGTAGTTCGGCAGGCTGAAGCTCATACCCGCCCCAATGCTGAAACCGAAATCGAGGTATTTTGCCATTGTCTGCGCTTCGCTTGCTTTGAACACGTAATTGAAATCGGGGTTATTCATGGCAAGGAATACGGACGCGGAGTGCCGATCCTGCTTGAACGACCAGTTGCCGGGGAAGTATTTGCCGCGCAGGTTTTCATATTTGTCGAGGAACCTGTCCATATTATCCTGCACGGCTGAAACGTCACCATGTGCGTCGGCGAACAGAACATCGCGGAAAAGACATTCGACCGTTTCCGGTTCTTTCTCCCACAGCTTGATCACGCCGGAGCTCGGATGCATCCTGCTGTTGTCAATGAATAGCGAGAACTCCTTTTTTGCTGCACTGAACCGATCGGCAAAGGACGCAAACGCATCGTCCGGCTTGAACCATTCGTCCCGCCAGACTTTCATCGCCTTCCATTTGAAAAGCTCATCGTGTTCTTCGTTGTAGATCGTATCGATGTGTTCTTCGTATCGATTGATCAGTTCGTGCAAATTATCAGTATTCATAGCCTTCTCCCGTTCTGCAATCGCTGTTAAGCACTCATATCGTTATTATCCGTCCACAGTTCACACTGCGTCATAACAGTTTGAACGGCATCGTCCATGCCCTCCGGTGGATAGCGATGTTTCTTGAGGAGCTTCTTGATGAGCATCCTCATTTTGGCTCTTGCAGAGTCGCGTTTTTGCCAGTCGATTGTTTTATTTTTGCGAAGAGTCTCGGCCAATTCCTTTGTAATGGCAATAAGCTCCTCGTTTTCATAAAAATCCTTGATTGCCTGCGGTTTTGTCAACGCATCATAGAAGGCCAACTCGTCGGCAGTCAGGCCAAGCTGTTCGCCTTCCTTTTGGGCTGCCTGTATCTGTTTTGCCAGATTCAGCAGTTCCTCTATGACCTGCTCATTAGTGAGCATTCCGTTAAGATAGCGATTCATGGCCTGCTGGATTATCTCACTGAACTTTTGTGACTTTACCACATTTGTTCTCTTGTAAATGATGACCTGCTCCGAGATCAGCTTTTTCAGAAGTTCTACAGCAAGGTTCTTCTCCTTCATTTTTCCGATTTCCTCAAGGAATTTTGGATCGAACAGGGAGAAATCACCATTCACATCGGAGAACAGATTAATTACGCCGCTCGACTTTATACTCTGCTCCAGCAGCGCATTGATTCTGGCGTTCATCTCGGGTAGCGAGATTTTCTTGCCTTCGCCCTGGTTCATCAGCCGCATAACAAGAACACGGACGGATTCAAAAAATGCCGCTTCGATGCGCATGGACTCCTCGGCAAGAGAAGAACACAGCGATAGAGCCTGACGCAGAAGCAGGGCTTCTTTCAGGAAATCCTCGCGCTCCCGTTCCTTATCAACACCGACGATAAAGTTGACCGCACCACTGATAGCCTTGGATCGCTCAAGGTCTGTTCCTGTTGTGAACTTGGAGTAATCGTATCCGTGGAATATATCGCGGCAGATGGATAACTTCTCTAAGAACTTCGGATATGCCACCTTTGCAATGTCGGTGTCTCCGTAGTTCTTTTTATCGCGGGCGGTGTAATCATTCATTGCCTGCTTGAGCGCAGAGGCGATGCCGACATAATCGACAACAAGACCGCCTTCCTTGTCTCCAAAGACGCGGTTTACACGGGCGATAGCCTGCATCAGGTTATATCCCTGCATCGGCTTATAAACATACATGGTCGCAAGGGACGGAACATCAAAGCCCGTCAGCCACATATCGACTACGATGGCGATTTTCAGAGGGCTGCTGTTGTCTTTAAATTTTTTTGCGAGCTCGTCCTTGTGACGCTTATTTCCTATGACTGCACGCCATTCCTCAGGGTCTTTGTTGCTCTCCGTCATAACAACAGCGACCTTTTCCGTCCAAGACGGGCGTAGCTGAAGAATGCGATTGTAAATCTTCATTGCGATGGCGCGGGAATAGGCTACGATCATAGCCTTACCGGTCAGCAAATCCGCACGGTAGTTTTCGTAGTGGTCAAGAATATCATCGACCAGAGAAGCGATAGTCTGCTCGTTTCCAAGGATCGCTTCCATTTGGCCGAGTTCTTTTTTGCTTCTCGCCACCACCTCGGGGTCGGCGTTATTTGCCATGATGTCGTACTCTGTATCGATCATGCGCAGAGTATCTGCATCCAAATTCAGCTTAATGACACGGCTTTCGTAGTAAACCGGGCGGGTGGCACCGTCCTCAACCGCCTGCGTCATATCGTAGACATCAATATAATCTCCGAAGACCTCGCGGGTGCTTCTGTCCTTCATGGAAATCGGTGTTCCCGTGAATCCTATATATGTAGCGTTCGGGAGGCTGTTGCGGATGATACGGGCTGTACCGATCTTGATTTTACCTGTCTCTACATCGACTTTTTCTTTCAATCCGTACTGCCCGCGGTGTGCCTCGTCCGCCATAACGACAATGTTTCTACGCACGGATAATGGCTCATGGGACTCCTCGAACTTCTGCATCGTGGTAAAGATGATGCCGTTTGCTTGTCTACCGTCAAGCAGGGATTTCAGATGTTCCCGGCTTTCGGCGTGCATCGGTTCCTGACGCAGGAAATCCTTGCATTTAGCAAACTGCCCAAAAAGCTGATCATCAAGATCGTTGCGGTCAGTCAGCACAACGATAGTCGGGCTGTCCAGAGCCTCCTGCAGAAGGTGAGCGTAAAAGACCATTGACAGAGATTTGCCACTGCCCTGGGTATGCCAGAACACGCCACCCTTACCGTCGGTAACAGTTGCGTGTTTTGTCGACTCCACGGCTTTCTTGACAGCGAAATACTGGTGGTAGCCAGCAAGTATCTTAAACTGCTTCAATCCTTCATTGGAGAAGCAGATGAAGTTTTTGATAATGTCGAGTAGACGCTCCCGCTCAAAGATACCCTCAAAGAAGGTGTCAAACTGTGCGTACTGCGTGTTTTCATAGTTGCCGTCCTTTGTTTTCCACTCCATGAATCGGTCTTCGCCGGAGGTGATCGTCCCCGCCTTGGAGGTCAGGTGGTCGCTCATAACGCAGATGCAGTTATAAATGAACATGGACGGAATCTCGTGCATATAGTTGCGTATCTGTGTATAAGCCTCCGATGCGTCCGTTTCTTCTCTTGACGGAGACTTCAGCTCTACAAGCACGACAGGCAGACCGTTGAGGAACAGCAGCACATCAGGACGCTTATTACTATTCTCAATGAATGTCCACTGATTGGCTACTACGAAGGAGTTTTTGTCAGAATTTTTATAGTCTACAAGATACACGAGGCCGGAGCGTTCCTCGCCCTTGACGAAATAGCGCACTTCGATTCCGTGCTGAATATAGTCCATAAAGACGGCGTTCTTCTGGACGAGTTCGGCATTTTCAAAGTTTTTCAGTTTATACAACGCATCCGCAATGGCGTCCTCCGGCATGGTCGGATTGAGCCGCCGCAGCGCTGCATCCAGTTCCTCCTCGTACAGAGGACTGCTAAAATCCCGTTCAATATTGGGACCGTAGACATGACGGTACCCCATATTCCGGAACAGTTCTACGATGGAATTTTCATAGTCCGCTTCCGTATAAAATCCTGACATCGCATTCACTCCTTTTCGTTGTTTCTACATGATACACAGCTTTTTATGCTGGCTACAGTTCAGCACTCACCATGTTTGATGACTTATAGCATCTAAATAGTTCCTGTATGTTTTTGATATTCATAACTACTGCTTTTGGAAGCTCAACCCGTTCGCCAATAGAAGAAAACATATCGCAGTGCTTATATGGAGTAAACCATACCAAATAGTCGATATCAGAGGCCTTGACTACGTCCATAAAGGCACTGTCCCAAAACCACAAGTGTGGTTGTCCGGATTGAATATCTCCAATTCTCCTAACTGGATGTGATTCTAAGCATTCAAAGTATGGTGAGGATTCATCGAAAATCATGAAAATGGTTTTCAGCCCAGGGTGATTTGCTCTGTAATTTGTAATTTTCTTGATATGCGAACCAACCGTTCTGTTAAAATTATCTCGATAAAAAACATAATTGTGATCCTCGTCCGTGGGCAGCTTTGTATCAACAATAAGATGTGGCTTGGCATTTGGGAACATATCAAAGATGCCTTTTCCCTGTAGTTCCCGCATAACCTCAGATTCTCTTCGTAAGGTTGGGTTTACTGTCGTCTTTCCGTTGCGACCAATATAGCCGTGGTCATCCACTCTCATAACATCCATCATAAGACCGAGTTCATCACTAAAGAAATCCGGTGGAGGGTCAGACTTTCCGGAGCTGTTCGTCCATTTATCCCACTCTTCCACTATGGACAAATATATTTTCTCCGCAATCTTATCTTTTTCGGGAAGCAAAAGGACTTCGTTCTTTCTTGCTGTGCGAAAGAATTCAATTATTTCAATTTCATTATCAAAAATACCCATTTCTCCTCCTGCAAACGAGAATTTAGCGGCTTAGAAGTCGATGCTGGAAACATCCAATTCTCCAGACATCAATCGAGGTAGCAGGGTATCACGAGTGGCGGCAAGCCTATCATTTTCAGCACGAAGATTGCGAATCTGTGCAAAAATCGGTTGTACGATTGAGTTGAACGCACTCAATTCCGCTTCCGATGGTATGACGACAGATACTTTGTTCAGATTGGCTTGGCTAATCTTTAGCTGAACGGCTCCAGTAACAATTGACTGGACATTGGTTAAACTGAACAGCAAATAAAGCGTTTCGACAGTAAAGCCATTCTTGCCCGTGATAATGTGGGCATGATTGTTCACCCAGAACTTTCCTTCCACATATTGCAGAATTGGAAATCCTTTGTTATCTACAACAGTGCCATCTTCAGCAAGGAGTAGATAGATTCCGTCAAAAAGATACCTATCCACATAGTCCATTACTGATGTAGCACCATAGTATGGATAAATCTTTGCGAGATTGGCGCGTTCACGGCTCGAAAGGGGTATTCGTTTGGAATCGTGTAGCTCTATGATTTCTGAAACTGTGCCAAGATGCCAATCCATGGGTATCTCGCCGTCGAAGGGGTTCAAATCAACAAAACGATCCTTATAAAGAGCCTGTGCCTGCTGAAGTAAATTCTCGTTTACCTTACGATTGGCGGCAATTTTATCATCCAGCGCCTTCAACACGCTGGCTATGGCTTGTTGTCCTTCTAAGTCAGGGACTCTAACTTTTAGTCCCTGAACAACATCAGTTTGAACTCTCTGTCTGCCGGATGAGCCAACCATAGATTTTATAGCTGGCTCTCTAACTACAGGGCTTGTAACCAGATAGTATATGAAATCAGGATCATTTCCTTCCTTAGCTCTGAAAACGATGTACTCTGTTGAGCCAAATCCGACTTCCTCCTCATCAAGCACATCAACTTTCGCAGTCTTACCATTTTCAAGGCAGGGAGTAATACGAGCCATTATGGTGTCACCGTTTCTAAACTTAGTGCCGCCAGAAAAAGCCTCCATTTCATAACCCGGAACATCTCTGCAGAAAGGTTGAAGTTTATCCATTGCGATTTTCTTTGCAGTAGCCCCCTTTTGTATGGATTCACGCGGATTGAAATCTGCAATCTCATCCATTCTCTTTTCGAGCCATTCTCCCACCAAAATCACCGTCCTAACCTATATATTTTCTATGCGCCGTTTTTACATTGCTTTGCTTGACCATTGCGTACTGCAAGGTCGTATCTATCCGTTGATGCCCAAGGAGCCGCTGGAGCTGCTCTATCGGCATTCCCTTATCAATGGCCATTGTCGCCAATGTCCGCCTAAACTTGTGCGGATGCACTTTCTGAATATTCAGCCGTCTGCCCATCTCACGGAGCCGATACTCAATGCCGCCGATCTGCATTCGCTCATGCGGCGACCGCAGCGTTACGAACAGGGCAGGGTTCTCATCCGTCCGGCTGTCGAGATATTCCTGCAGATGCAGTTTGGCTCTGGCGTCAAAGTACACGATCCGTTCCTTGTCTCCCTTGCCGAAAACCACACATTCCCGCTCCGCAAAATTGATGTCGTCACGGTTCAGAAGAACCATCTCGCCGACACGCATTCCCGTCGAAGCCAGCATATCGATCATTGCCAGATCCCGTATTTCCTCGCAGTTATCACGCATCCGTTCCAATTCCTCATCGGAATAGGTTTCTTTGATGCTGCTTGCGGTTTTCACCTTATGAATGCGGCGAACAGGGCTTTTGACGATATAATCCTCATCCTCCAGCCACGAAAAGAAGCTGGACAGAATGCGGCGGATATTATCAATCGTGATCCGGCTCGACTGATTTTTGCTCTGGTACTCGGTAAGGTATGTTCGCAGATCTTCCGTGAGAATATGCCGGACACTTTTGCCGAGCGAGGAAACCATCGCATCGATCGTTGTTCGGTAATACTTCAACGTCTTTCCTGAGCAACCCTCGATCCGCTTGGCGGCTATGAACATTGCTATCAGGTCATTGCTGTTATCCTCCTCTGGCTTGACCTTTGCGCCGATCACTTCGTAGTGAAATAGCGTCTGCTCCATCACCTGTTTCAGCTGCTTCAGCTGGGCGTTGTCGAGGTACGGTAGCATCTGCTGCATTACCTCTGTAATTAGTTTTTGTTTCATGTCATTTCTCCTTCAATTATATTTCCAGAGAACGACATCAACGGCAGTTCCGTTGGTTTGACTCCCGCCGTTGGTGAGAGGTGTTGATGGTGGCTATAACATTATTGCTTTTTTGATACTTTATATATCCGTGCCCTTGGCGTTCCGCAAGCCTCAATTTTTCCCGCTTCCAGCAACCGCTTAATCAGATGCTGAGTCGTGGCAATCGATAATTCTAAATGTTCGGATATTTCATTTCGGTTTGCTCCCATATTGATAGAGAGAAATTGCAATAATTGCTGTTCATGCAAAGACGATTCTGTCTCAAACGCGAGGGGGGCTTTATTACTCTCCTGAGCCTGCTCATTAAGCAGTGGTGCAAATCTTTGCTCAAATGCTTTCAGTTGGTCAGAAGTAACAAGGTTTGAACGAGCAATTTCTTTTTTGTCAGAATCCCACTTATGCTGGAGCCATAGAACGAGGAGCGGGACGATTACTGCGCCAACGATCACTCCGGCCCAATCTGCAATGGCACTTATAGCCTCCCAATTGCTGTCAAGTTCTGGAGCATAAGTTATTCTGAATCCCATGCACCACATAATTAGGGCGATGGCTAATTCTCCAACCACTACCCAGAACAAGGCGCTTTTTAATATCCTCTTCATTATTCGTACCTCAACAAATCTAAACGAGAATTTAACCGAACAAGCCCGTGCAATATTTCAAGCATGGTTCATTGATTATGAACCATTCGGCGGTGCGGCTCCTTTAGACTGGCATCCATCCACATTGGGACAAATAGCAGAGATAAAAACCGACAGCTGGTCGCCGACGAAAAATCCCGATGTTGTGGTTGAGCATTACAGTATCCCAGCATTTGATGAGCAACACTACCCGGTGTTTGAGATTGCATCTGGAATCAAGAGCAACAAGTACATCCTCAGTTCAAATTCGGTGATGATTTCCAAGTTGAATCCTGACACCAAGCGTATATGGAGACCGATGTGCCTTTCAGAGCATCCCATTTGCTCTACGGAATTCATTGTTTATGAGGCAAAGAAACAAGAGCAGAAGGATTACATCTATTCGATCCTTGATAGCGTTCCTTTCCTTAACCATCTTTGCTCTCATACGACAGGATCAACCAATAGCCGTCAACGCGCAACACCGAAAAGCACTTTAGACTTTACTCTTTGCCTGCCGCCTGATTCCGTTATCGAGGATTTCTGTCATATTGTAACGCCTATGTACGATCTGATTGCCTCTAACATTGTGGAGAATCAGTCATTAGCAAAAGCAAGGGACAGTTTACTTCCTCGGCTCATGTCTGGCGAGATCGATGTCTCCGCCGTCCAGCTCTAAGCCGCTAAATTCTCGTTTATCTCCGTATTGAGCTGTATTTTCCTGTCGAGTGCCTCCAATATTTCTGCGATTTTTTCCTGTTCCTCGTAAGTGAAATCTGGCACTTCATATTTCATAATGGCTGCTTTGTCCCCACGGGGCATCTTTGTACCTTTTGAGGTCGCCATCGAGTAATCGAAAAAAGTATCGTCTGAAAGTACATAGTACAGAAACCGCTTGCTCACGCCGTCCTTCGCTCTAAACACGAGAACATCGTTAGAGCAGCCGCCATCGAACTCGGCAAACCATATCTTTTTGAAGTACGGTCTGATATTCGACACCAAGACGTCACCGGCAAGGAATACCTGCGTTTGTGCTATGGTCGGCAATGAAGATGCGCTTGTAATGCCACCCTTGTTGGGCATCATATTCTCCGTGGATATATAGGTTTCATCATCCAGGATAGCAACATCCACTTTACCCTTGGCGTATTCACATATATCCGCAAGATTATACTTCATACCCAATTGCCCCCAATTTTCTTCTGATTTCGTCCTCCAGTTCATGGGACTTTGCAAACATATCGGAAAGCTCAGAAGTCAGGCGTGCCATTTTCTCTTCAAAAGGCTCCCCATCGTCCTCCTGCTCCTCAATGCCAACATAGCGTCCCGGTGTCAGAATGTAATCCTGCTTTGCGATATCCTGCAGGGTAGTAACAGAGCAGAAGCCCTTCACATCCTCAAGTGTTCCATTCTGGAATGCCTCGAAGGTATTAGCCAGCTTCTGAATATCCTCCTCGGTAAAATCCCGGTGCTTTCTATCGACCATGTGCCCCATCTTGCGGGCATCGATAAAGAGCGTCTTGCCTTTCTGCTTTTTTCCCTTTGTGATGAACCACAGGGTAACCGGGATGGTCACGCTGTAGAAAAGCTGTGTCGGCATAGCGATGATTCCTTCAATCAAATCGTCCTCGATGATCTTCTTGCGGATCTCGCCTTCGCCGCTGGACTGCGTGGAGAGCGCTCCGTTCGCAAGCACCAAACCGATTTTGCCATTGGGTGCGAGGTGATGGATCATGTGCTGAATCCATGCGTAGTTGGCATTGCCCGCAGGCGGAATGCCGTACTTCCAGCGCACATCATCAAGCAGTTTTTCCTGATTCCACGGATGATAGTTGAAAGGCGGATTTGCAAGGATAAAATCTGCCTTCAGGGTCGGGTGCAGGTCATTTGTAAAGGTGTCTGCCTGATAGGGACCGAAGTCTGCATCGATACCTCGGATGGCCATGTTCATCTTCGCCATCTTCCATGTGTCGGCGTTTGCCTCCTGTCCATAAACGGAGATTGCGCCGCGCTTGCCAGAATGTGCCTGAATGAACTTTGCACTCTGCACGAACATACCGCCGGAACCGCAGCAGCAGTCATACACGCGGCAGTTATCAAAGGGACGAAGGATGGAAACGAGCGTCTTAACCACGCTGGACGGCGTGTAGAATTCACCGCCGCCGACGCCTTCCTTTTCGGCGAACTGCGCGATGCAATATTCGTATGTACGACCGAGGAGGTCTTCGCTCTCTTCGATATTACTCATATCAATATTGTTCGTGAAGATATCTACGACATCGCCTAAAATCCGCTTGTCGAGGTCGGGGCTGGCGTAGTTCTTAGGAAGGACGTTCTTCAACGTCTTGTTCTCAGCTTCGATAGCTCTCATGGCGTTATCGATAACCGTGCCAATCTCCGGCGTGTGAGCGGCTGCGGCAATGGTGCTCCACCGCGCCTCCTCCGGTACGAAGAACACATTCTCCATCGTGTATGCGTCGCGGTCATCCTCGAATCCGTCGCCTTCATCTATGAGTTCCTGATATCTTTTATCAAAGGCTGCGGATATGTATCGCAGAAAGATAAGTCCGATGATTACCTTTCTGTATTCCGCCGCCGGAATATGCCCCCATAGAACGCAGGCTGCGTCCCACAGTTGTTTTTCAAAGCCGATGTTAGCGTTTGTCTTTTCTGCCATATTATTTACCCTCCGATTACTGACTGGATATGTTCCTTGTACTGCTCGATCACGCTAGGGGGAGAGATGACACACATCCTGTTTCCAAACTGTGCCAGCCATCCGAAAAAAGGAGGGCTAATCTGCACATGTACTGTCGCCGCGCAGGTGGTGTCGTTCACGGACATCATTGGTGTGTCTTCGCCAAATTTATCAAACACGGGGCCGATAAGCTGCTTGCTGAACTGTATCACAACGTCCTCCAGCTCACCGCTGAACATTTTGAAAACCTGCTCCGTATACTCTGCCACGCCATCGATCCGAGCTACAGCCTCATCCGACATTACCGATTCTTCTACAACGGTAAGATGATCTATGCGATCAATGCGATAGTTGGCGGTGCTGTCCGGATGCTTGCTGCTGTATGCCATCAGATAGTAGTTGTCCTCATTGAAGATAAGCGCGACCGGCTCCACGTAATAGCGTTTCTTGCTGCCATCGCTGGCGGTCACATATACGCGCTCCGCCTTTTCATTCAAATGGAAGTAGTTGAATTCGATCTTCTTCCTGCGAATGATGGCATCCTCAATGCCGTCCACCGTGTAGAGAATGGCCTCATTGGTGTGCTTCCGGGTGTTGAAGCATACCATGTTTTCTTTTAGCAGTTCAGCTTGGTGCGATCCGCCGAGAGCGGCAACCTTTTCTATCAGCTCGACTGTTTTTTCTCTGTGATAAAGCTGGCTGCCTGTACCGCATCAATCAGTA
>UMKX01082536.1_pt1 | contig 12348 bp, 13 predicted proteins | sample 1966471 | NCBI WGS metagenome assembly UMKX01 (sample SAMEA4836188, study PRJEB28245) | human gut metagenome | biome: gut microbiome; material: fecal sample | place: Denmark | collected 2008
TCAGGTTGCCTCGCTTCTCCAGCACCGCCAGCAGCATGGCCGCCCGATTGTAGTCAAAGCCGTTGCTGCTGCGCAGTGGCCGCGCACCGCTGCATGGCGCAAGCAGCGCCTGTACCTCCGCCAGCACGGGCCGCGCACCCTCCATCACGCAGGTGACGCACGTCCCGGAGGCATCAGCGGGCCGCCCGGACAGCAGCATCTCCGATGGGTTCTCCACCTCCCGCAGCCCTGTGTCCATCATCTCGAACACGCCGATCTCGTTGGTCGCGCCAAAGCGGTTCTTTGCCGCCCGCAGGATGCGGTATGTCATGTGCCGGTCGCCCTCAAAATACAGCACGCAGTCCACCATGTGCTCCAGCACCTTCGGCCCTGCGATGCTGCCCTCCTTGTTCACATGACCGATGACGAACACCGTCACGCCCTGTCCTTTTGCCACCTGCATCAGCGCCATGGTGCAGTCCTTCACCTGCCCCACGCCGCCGGCAGGCGAATCCAGCTCCTCGTTATAGAGCGTTTGGATGGAGTCCACGATCAGAATGTCCGGCTGCTCCTCCTGCACACATTCCAGCACGTCTCCCAAGCGCGTTTCTGAAAGCACGAACAGGTTGGCACTGTCCACGTGCAGACGCTGGGCGCGGAGCTTCAGCTGGCGGGTAGACTCCTCGCCGGATACATACAGCACCTTGGCGAATTGCCCTAGCTGCTGGCATATCTGCAGCAGCAGCGTGGATTTGCCAATGCCCGGCGCACCGCCTACCAGTACCAGCGATCCTTTTACCGCGCCGCCGCCCAAGACCCGATCCAGTTCCCCCATGCCGGTGGAGAATCGGAGCTCCTCGTCCGCCTGCATCTCTGTAATGTTAGATACCTTTACAGGTGACTTTGGGCGGGACATTTTCCCGTTCTTCACTGTCCGCTCCGGCGCTTGCTCCACCATGGAGTTCCACGCGCCGCACACCGTGCAACGCCCGGACCACTTAGGGCTCTCGCTGCCGCATTCCGTGCAAAAAAATACCGTTTTCGCCTTCATAGACTCCCCTCGTTCGTACAGTATTGCAGATAACCGGCGGCAATAGCCGCCGCGATCCTTATTTGATATTCCGGCTGCTGCAAAAGCTCCGTCTCCTCCCGGTTAGACAGAAAACCGCATTCCACCAGCGCCGCCGGACAGCTCGCGTGCTTCATCAGATAGATGCTGTCGCTGATGCGCTTGCTCTCCTTGCCCGACACGTTCACGCCGCTGTTCAGCGCCTGCTGGATGCAGTCTGCCATAGCCTGCCCGCCGTCCACCCCGTTGCAAAAGGCCTGTGCGCCCCGCACGGAGGGATACCCTGGCAAGCAGTTTTGGTGTATGCTGATAAGGCGCGCTCCACTGTGGCTGTTCACCAGCGCCACGCGGTTCTTCGTGTCGCTGGCCTTCTGCTGGCGCAGCGTCACATCCTCCGGGCCGCACAGGGCGTCTGTCCCCGTCCGGGTCAGCACCACCGGCTGACCGAAGAAGCAGAGCACCTCCGCGAGACGCTGGGTGATGGCCAAGTTGATGCCGCTTTCCGCCACGCCGCTATCCGACACAGCGCCGCCGTCCGCGCCGCCATGTCCCGCGTCCAGCACCACGACAGGCCGCGCCTGTGCTGCTGACAGCGCGGCAGCTGCCTGCCTTTGCGGCAGCCACAGTAGGCCGATGCCTACGGTCAGTACCGCCAGCGCCAATGCTGCCAAGCGCCGCTTTCGCAGGATCAGCAGTACCATACGCATCCCTCCCTTACCGGGAGCTTATGCGTCTTTTCATCATTGTAGCACACCGGCCCGCAAATGGAAACGCTTTTTTCGCACCACCCTTCCTCCTGACTCATACACTGTATTGAGCCGCTAAGTCGGCTGTATATAACGCGAGAAAAAGGAGGAATTTCTCTTGTATACCGAGAGAACCAACGATGCGGCCATGCCCACCCGCGAGGAGGTCGCCGCCGTCTGCCGTGAGGGCACAGGGCAGCTTCCCGCCTGCGGCGCGCTGGCCTTCCCCTATGTGGTTATGCAGGGCAGCACACCCATGCGCTATGATGATCAGGAGGCGCTGCGCCAGGGCACGCTCTTTCCCGGCCTGGATCTGCCGTTCCACAAGGAACTGCGCTCCCGCTTCCCTCAGGTTGACGGCCCTCTGCTGGAGTTGATGGCACTGGATTTTGCCATTGACGAGCTGGGACTGTACCTGACCACCCATTCCGACGACAAAGAGGCCCTGGAGTTGTACTGGTCGTACATCCGCCTGGGCCAGGAGGGCCAGCAGCGCTACCGCGAAAAGTGTGGCCCGCTGCTGCAAACGGACATCACGCCGGGCGGCTATAAATGGCTGTGCGACCCGTGGCCGTGGGACGTAAAGGGGGAGTGAGCCATGTTTGTATATGAGAAGAAGCTGCAATACCCGGTGAAGATCAAAAATCCAAATCCCAAGTTGGCCGCCGCGATCATTTCGCAATACGGCGGCCCCCACGGGGAGCTGGGCGCGTCCCTGCGCTATCTCAGCCAGCGCTATTCCATGCCCTACGCCGAGCTGAAGGGCCTGCTGACCGACATCGGCACAGAGGAGCTGGGCCACCTTGAGATGGTGGGCACAATCGTCCACCAGCTTACCCGAAATCTGTCGGAGGAGGACATCAAGACCGCCGGGTTCGACACCTATTTCGTGGATCACACCACCGGTGTCTATCCCACCGCCGCCTCCGGCTTCCCCTGGTCAGCCGGTTCGATCTCCGTCTCCGGCGACATGATCGCCGACCTGACAGAGGATCTGGCCGCCGAGCAGAAGGCCCGCCTGACCTATGACAACATCCTTCGTCTCAGCGATGACCCGGATGTAAACGACGCCATCAAGTTCCTGCGCGCCCGGGAGATCGTCCATTTCCAGCGCTTCGGCGAAGGCCTGCGGCTGGCGAAGGATCGCCTGAATGAGAAAAATGTCTACTTCATGAACCCTTCGTTTGACAAATGACCCCAGGAAAAACCGCCGACTGTCTCTTGGCAGTCGGCGGTTTCGTACATATATAGTTACTTTTTCTTCTTTTCGATGGGCTTGCCGTCCATACCCACAGGGCCTTTGCCGTTGATGGCGCGGTAGTGGTTCAGCTTATCCACGCGCTTTTGGCGCTTGAGCTGCTTTTCCTTCTCCTTGGCCTTTTGGGCGGCGACCTTTTTATCTGCCTCTTTTTTTCGACGGTACTCAGCCTTCTGCGGGTCTTCGTCCGCGATGTCCTTATACTTCTCCGGGTGGCGCGCCCAGTCGATACGGTAAATGGTCAGAGACACGAACAAAATCGCGCCCACGATGATGATGCCATAGAAAAGGAAATCCCAAAATGACATGGTCAAGGCCCTCCCAAAAACGTTTTTTTCAGTATACAGGAAAATGACACATAATGCAAGCCGTTTTGCAGACAGAGGTCTTTTTTTGCCGGATGTGCATGGTCTTGATTGACTTTGGGCCGGAAATGCGATACTCTATGGTGTTAGAAGAATGTGGAATGGAGGTCTCCCATGAACAAAGCAGAATTGTCCGGCGTGTGTCGTCAGATGCGCCGTGACATCATCAATATGACGGCCAACGCCGGAAGCGGCCACCCCGGCGGCTCTCTGTCAGCGGTGGAACTGATGGCCAGCGTGTTCTACAACCACATGCGTATCGACCCCAAGCAGCCCCGCATGGAAAACCGCGACCGCTTCGTGCTGAGCAAGGGTCATGCTGCCCCCTGCTACTACGCCGTTTTGGCGGAGCTGGGCTTCATCAGCCGCGACGAATTTAAGAATTTCCGGCAGCTCCACAGCATCCTGCAGGGCCATCCCGACTGCAAGAAAGTCCCCGGCGTGGACGCCTCCACCGGCTCGCTGGGCCAGGGTTGCTCCATCGCCGTGGGCATGGCGCTGGGCGCGAAGCTCCAGGGCAAGGACACGAAGGTGTTCACCCTGCTGGGCGACGGCGAGTGCCAGGAGGGGCAGATCTGGGAGGCCCTGATGTCCGCCGCGCATTACAAGCTGGACAACCTGACCGTTATCGTGGACAACAACGGCCTACAGATCGACGGCAGCAACGATGAGGTCATGTCCCTGGGCGATATGGCCGCCAAACTCCGGGCCTTCGGCTTCGACCTCCAAGAGATCGACGGCCATGACCTGGACGCTATCGAGGCCGCGTTGAGCGCCCCTGTGACACCCGGCAAGCCCAAGGCTATCCTGGCTCACACGGTGAAGGGCAAGGGCGTGTCGTTTATGGAAAACCAAGTCGGCTGGCACGGCAAAGCCCCCAACGAGGAGCAGCGCCAGCAGGCATTGAAGGAATTGGAGGACTGAGCCATGAGTGAGAAAATTGCTACCCGCGAGGCATACGGCAAGGCCCTCGTAGAGCTGGGCGAACAGAATAACAAGGTGGTGGTGCTGGATGCCGACCTGGCCGGCGCTACCATGACCAAGTTTTTCAAGGCGGCCCACCCCGACCGCTTCTTCGACTGCGGCATCGCCGAGGCCAACATGATGAACATCGGCGCGGGTCTGTCCACCATGGGCCTGATCCCCTTCTGCTCCACCTTCGCCATGTTCGGCGCGGGCCGGGCCTATGAGCAGATACGCAACTCCATCGCCTACCCCAAGTTCAACGTGAAGATCTGCTGCTCCCACGCCGGCGTGTCCGTGGGCGAGGACGGTGGCAGCCACCAGTCCATCGAGGACATCGGTCTGATGCGTCTAATCCCCGGCATGACCGTCATCGTCCCCGCCGACGCCAACGAGGCCCGCAAGGCCACCTTCGCCCTGGCGGAGTTCCAAGGCCCTGCCTATATGCGTCTGGCTCGCCTGGCCACGCCCGTGTTTGAGGAGGACTACCCCTTTGAGATCGGCAAGGCCAACGTGCTGCGTGAGGGCAAGGACGCGGCGGTGTTCGCCTGCGGCCTCATGGTCAACGAGACGCTGGAGGCCGCCAAGCTGCTCTCCGCCGAGGGCATCGAGATCAGTGTCATCAACGTCCACACCATCAAGCCCATCGACGCGGAGTGCGTGACAAAGTACGCCGAGAAGTGCGGCAACGTCGTCACCGTGGAGGAGCACAGCGTCATCGGCGGCCTGGGCGATGCCGTGGCCGACGTGCTGATGGGCAAGGTCAGCTGCAAATTCCGCAAGATCGGTGTCAACGATCAGTTCGGCCAGTCCGGCAAGGCGGCGGATGTGCTGCGGGAGTACGGCCTGACGGCGGATCAGATCGCGACCAAGATCAAAGAAACGCTGTAAATCAAATCCGCTTTACAGCTTGACCAAAAGAACCGGCGAAGCATTAGCTCCGCCGGTTTTCTTATCTTTTTGCAATCATATATTACCACAAAGAAGATTTTCGATGACAAATACGCAAGACTGCTGCTCTCCACCGAGGAACACGAACAGATCGGCGCACACATGGCGTCTGGGGTGTCTTTCTTTGACCCGGCGTTCCGGGGTGACGCGGGCGATGCGCTGTCAGGGTGCATTGGCCGTATGGCGCGATCCTGCGGCCTGCGGCTGGCATTATACCTGACACCACAGGATATACAGGCGCGGTTCTTCGGCTCTTACAACGCCGAAGCAGAGGGCTGCCCCATGTACGCGCCCACCGATGTGGCCTACTGTGTGCTAACGCGGGCATAAGATGGAAAATGCAGGGCAAACGCCCTGCATTTCTTATATACTCACAGCGCTCTCACGCCGTCCATGGTGATCCCGCCAGCCAGCTGGGCCATCTCCTCCGGCGTTTCCTTCATGCCGCCGGAGAGCCATTGCAGCGTCAGCGTCAGGTTGCCGGACACGATGAACCGACAGAAATATTCCAACCGATCCCGGTCGCCGCCGTAAAACCGGGCCACGAAGTCCCGGAGGAAATAGCTGTACAGAATGTCGCAGATGCGCTCCGTATAGGCCCGGTCTCCGTTCGGGCCAAGCAGCACCTGACACAGGTCGGCGTTGTCCCGGGCAAAGCGGTACAGCTCCGTCAGATAGGGGAACGCGCTGACCTCCGTGGTGGCGTAGGTGTATTTCTTGCACACCAGGATCAGCCTCTCGGCCATCTCGTCCTCCAGCCGCTGCAAAAGGTCGCTGACATCCTTATAGTGGATGTAAAACGTACCGCGGTTGATGTCGGCCCGCTCCGCCAACTCACGAACGGATATGGATTTGGACGGTTTCTCCGACATCAGCATCATCAATGCCTGACGGAGTTGCCTTTTTGTTTTTCGGACGCGCCGATCAATGTTCTGTTCTTCCACGGCACACAGCACCCCCTTCGATGTTTACTTGACCTTGTGTTTATTTTAACACAGAACGATCGGTCAGTGCAAGAGCTTTTTCCCTTACCCGCCGTCTAATTTGGCGGGGCGGCGCATAGATATGGGACAACAGCTAACAATCGGAGGAAGGCATTATGGAAAAAACCGCGTCCATTTATCAGGATATGGCCGCCCGCACCGGCGGCAGTGTGTATATCGGCGTCGTCGGCCCTGTCCGCACCGGCAAATCCACCTTCGTCAAGCGCTTTATGGAGACGCAGGTGCTTCCCCACATCGACAATGTATACCGCCGCGACCGCGCCCAGGATGAGTTGCCGCAGAGCGGCTCAGGCCGCACTATCATGACGGCTGAACCCAAATTTGTGCCGGAGGAGGCCGTGGAGATCCAGCTGGCGGAAGGAGTACGGTTTTCCGTGCGGCTGGTGGACTGCGTGGGGTATATGGTGGACTCCGCCGTGGGCCAGTTCGAGGACTTAGCGCCCCGCATGGTGATGACCCCCTGGTTCGACCACGAGATCCCCATGACGGAGGCGGCAGAGCTCGGCACGCGAAAGGTCATCACCGACCACGCCACCGTGGGCGTGGTGGTCACCACCGACGGCACGGTGACAGACATTCCCCGGGAGGATTATTTGGATGCGGAGGAGCGGGTCATCCGGGAGCTGCAAGCTATCGGAAAGCCCTTTATCGTCCTGCTGAACTCCGCCCAGCCGGAAAGTCAGCGAGCCGCTGCCATCGCCGCCGAGACAGAGGAAAAATTCGGTGTGCGGTGTGTGCCGGTGAACTGCCTGACGCTGACCGAGGAGGATATATCCGGCCTGATTCGCGACCTTCTGTACCAATTCCCCTTGCAGGAGCTGGATTTTTTCCTCCCCGCCTGGGTAGACGCGCTGCCCGGCGACCACCCCATCAAGAGCGGTCTGTTCCAGGGTATAGCCGACGGGACAGCCGGCTTGGCCCGCATCTGCTGCTTGCAGCCGTGTCTGCAGGCGCTGGCGGAACAGGAAAACGTGGAAAGCGCGGAAACGCGGGCAGTGGACCTTGGCAGCGGCATCGCGGAAGCGGAAATACGCCTGCCGCAGCACCTGTTCTATGACACGCTGTCCCAGCGCTCCGGGCTAACGGTGGAAGATGACGGCGACCTGATGCAGATGATCTCCGACCTGGCCGCCGCCAAGCGGGAATACGACAAATTCGCTCCGGCGCTGCAAGCCGCCCGCGACTCTGGTTATGGGATATTGATGCCGGGGGTGGAGGAATTAAACTTAGAAGACCCTGAAATCGTGCGCCAGGGCGGGCGCTACGGTGTACGGATGCGGGCCAGCGCGCCTTCGATACATTTGATAAGAGCGGACATTGAAACGACCGTCTCCCCTATCGTCGGAAATGAAAAGCAATCCGAGGATATGGTGAACTACCTCTTGCAGGAATTTGAGGGCGATACCGGCAAGCTGTGGCAGTCCAATATCTTCGGACGCAGCTTCCACGAGATCGTCAGCGAGGACCTGCAGGCCAAGCTGAAACGGATGCCCGCGGACGCGCAAAGCAAGCTGCGGCAAGCGCTGGAGCGCATCATCAACGAGGGCGGCGGCGGACTGATCTGCATTATCCTGTGATCCGTGTATCATACCTCCATAAGACAAAACGGACGGCTTTCGCCGTCCGTTTTGTCGGTTTTCAAGGGGTAAAACGGCATATTTCCAAGGTTTGAAACGTATGGAACGTTTGGCTCTGATATGCGATTTTCGGTATTTTTTCATGGAATAAACTTGAAAAAATCTAGAAAAAACTAGAAATATTTTCACTTTTTATAGTGACAATTTTAATAAAGCTGTTATAATGTACTTGGAACAAATACAGCCGTCCCGGACGGCACGAGAAGGAAAGGAACAGGACATGGGAATTAAGATCGGTATCAACGGCTTTGGCCGCATCGGACGTGTGGTGCTGCGTATTCTGGCGGACGACCCGGAGCGCTTCGACGTGTGCGGCATCAACCTGCGGAAGGCAGACATCGACTACATGGTATACCTGCTGAAGTATGACTCCGTTTTCCGTAACTTCCCCGGCATCGTGGAGCACGCCGGCGGCGACCTGGTGGTCAATGGCCACAAGATCAAGATCTACAGCGAGTCCGACGCCGCCATGATCAACTGGGCGGACTGCGGCGCGGAGTACATCATCGAGTCCACCGGCGCAAACAACACCACCGACAAGGCCAGCCGTCACTTCAAGGGCGGCGCGAAGAAGGTACTTCTTACCGCGCCGGCCAAGGATGACGCCACGCCCACCTTTGTGTTCGGCGTCAACAGCGACGAGTACCGCAGCGATATGCAGGTGGTCTCCAACGCCAGCTGCACCACCAACTGTCTCGCGCCCCTGGCCTATGTTATCCACAAGGAGTTCGGCATCGAGCAGTCCCTCATGTCCACCATCCACGCCTCCACCGCCAAGCAGAAGGCCGTGGACTCCCGCGGCGGCAGCGACTGGCGCACGGGCCGTTCCATTCTGAACAACATCATCCCCACCTCCACCGGCGCGGCCAAGGCCGTGGGCCGCGTGATCCCCGAGCTAAAGGGTAAAATGACCGGCATGGCGTTCCGCGTGCCTACGGCGGACGTGTCCGTGGTGGATCTGACGGCCCGGCTCAGCACCACTGCCTCCTACGCGGACATCTGCTATGAGATCAAGCACGCCTCCGAGACGTACATGCAGGGCATTATCGGCTATACCCGCGACCAGGTGGTGTCCACCGACCTGATCGGCAACCCCTGCCCCTGCATCTTCGACGAGACCGCCGGTATCCAGCTGGATCAGGACTTCGTGAAGCTCATCGCCTGGTACGACAACGAGTGGGGTTACAGCAACATGGTGGTGCGGATGCTGGAGCACATGCACACCGTGGACATCGCGGACACCTTTATTACCCAGGAATAAGCGCAGCGCCCCTTCTCTCCCCCGGCCATGGCCGGGGGAGTTTTATTCCTGCCGCCCTTGCCAAGCCACGCGGTGCGTGGTATGATAGACGCAGTGAAAGACCCAATCACGGAAGGAGGACGTACTGTATGCTGCTGGCCATCGACATAGGCAATTCCAATATCTCCGTGGGACTGTTTGACCAACAAAAGGAGCTGCGATTTTTGGCATCGCTGGACACCGACAGCCGCAAGACGGCGGATCAGATCAGCATCGACCTGCTGAACCTGTTCACGCTGTACGGCTGCGACATTAAGGACGTCAGCGGTGCGATCTTCTCCAGCGTCGTGCCGCAGCTGAACTTCATGATGGAAAAGGCGCTGACCCGTCTGCTGGGTAAGCCCCCCATGGTGGTGGGCGCGGGCATCAGGACAGGACTGAACATCCGCATGGAGTTCAACAGCCAGCAGCTGGGCGCGGACATCGTGGCCAGCGCCGTGGCCGCGCTGGAAAAGTACCCCGTTCCCATCATCATGATCGACATGGGCACGGCCACCATTATTTCCTACATCTCCGAGAGCCGCAGCTACGAGGGCGGCCTGATGTTCCCCGGTGTGCGCGTGTCGCTGGACGCGCTGTCCCGCCACACGGCGCAGCTGCCCAACATCTCCCTCCAGCACCCCAAGCAGCTTATCGGCAAGAACACCGAGGACTGTATGCGAAGCGGCATCGTCTATGGCACAGCCGGAATGCTGGACGGCGTCATCGACCGCATCCGAGAGATGCTCCACGGTGCGGAGCCGTCCATCGTGGCCACGGGGTCCAACGCCCCGGTCATCGCCCGGTATTGCCGCAACCATGTGGTCTATGACAAGTATCTGCTCATGGAGGGTCTGTGGACGATTTATCAGAAAAACTGCAAATAAGCGCAGCAACGGCTGGAAAGTAAAACTACTTTCCAGCCGTTGTTATGTAACGGTTGATCCTTATTTTGCAATGATCTTCTTCAGCTTGGCAAAGCGGGGCAGAGAGTCCTGCTTGGGCAGCTCCGGCTCACCCTGGATCAGCGGCAGGGCATATTCGATGAACTGGCGGTTCACGCCGTTGCCCGCCTCGTTGATCCACTCGCGAGGGATCTTCTTCTCCACGTTGGCCACCTCCATCAGAGGGATGAGCTTGGTGCGGCAGGCGTATTTCCCGTTCTGCACGCCGCGCTCAAAGCCAATCATACGCCCGTTGATGCCGTTGACGGCGTTCTCCACCGCCACCTTACCGGCCATGTAGGACTCCTCGATGTCCGTCTCGCTGGCCAAATGGGCGGCGCAGCGCTGGAGCAGGTTCAGCTCGATGCCACGCACCTTCGCGCCGGTCTCCTCCTTCAGCACCTCCGCCAAAATAGTGGCCAGGCCGCCCAGCTGGGCGTGGCCGAAGCCGTCGTTGGCGGCCACCTTGGCCTCGGACACGAAGTCGCCGTTCTCGTAGTGGATGCCCTCGGACACGGCCACAATGCAGTTGCCCGTCTCGTTGTAGATGCGCTTCACGTCCTCGATGAACCGGGGCATACTGAAATCCGTCTCCGGCAGGTAGATCAGATCCGGGCCAGCGCCATACTCACAGGCCAGTGCCGAGGCAGCCGTCAGCCAGCCGGCGTGGCGGCCCATGATCTCCACCACCACGATCATGCCCTTGTCGTACACGTGGGCGTCCTGATAGACCTCCATGATGGAGGTGGCGATGTACTTGGCGGCGGAGGCGTAGCCGGGGCAGTGATCTGTGCCGAACAGGTCGTTGTCGATGGTCTTGGGCACGCCCATGACGCGGCATTCGTAGTCCACGGACTGCATATACTGGTTGATCTTGTTGCAGGTGTCCATGGAGTCGTTGCCGCCGTTATAGAAGAAATAGCGCACGTTGTGCTTCTTAAAAACCTCCAGAATGCGCTTATAGTCCGTGTCGTCCAGCTCCGGGTCGGCGATCTTATAGCGGCAGGAGCCCAGCGCGGAGGAGGGCGTATACTTCAAGAGCCGCAGCTCCTCCGGGTCTTCCAGGCCCATGTCGAACAGCCGGTCGTTGAGCACGCCCATGATGCCGTGCTCCGCGCCCAGCACCTGGGTGATCGCGCCGGACTTCAGCGCCGTGTCGATGACGCCGTAGGCGCTGGCGTTGATGACGGACGTAGGGCCGCCGGACTGGCCGATGATACACGCGCCGCGCAACTCTTTCATAGTACAATACCTCCAAGAAAATGGAATTTTTCTGTTTACAACGGTTATTTTACCATGTAGAATACCGAATGTAAACACTTTGTACTTGCAAAAGCAGAAAAATATGATACAATAGGAACATTCCATACAACAGGTGCATGGGTACACACTAATTGAAAAGGAGACTTGAACATGGCACTGGTAACTTCCAAGGAAATGTTCGCTAAGGCATACGACGGCGGCTACGCCATCGGCGCTTTTAACGTCAACAACATGGAGATCGTGCAGGGCATCACCGAGGCCTGCCAGGAGGAGCACGCTCCCGTGATCCTGCAGGTCAGCAAGGGCGCACGTGCCTATGCCAACCACACCTACCTGGTGAAGCTGGTGGAGGCCGCCGTGGAGAATTGCCCCGATATTCCCATCGTGCTGCATCTGGATCACGGCCCTGATTTTGAGACCTGCAAGAGCTGCATCGACGGCGGCTTCACCTCCGTGATGATCGACGCCTCGTCCAAGCCCTTTGCCGAGAATATCGAGATCACCCGCAAGGTGGTGGAGTACGCCCACGACCACGGCGTGGTGGTGGAGGCCGAGCTGGGCACGCTGGCCGGCATCGAGGATGACGTAAAGGTGGCCGACCACGCCGCGTCCTACACCCGTCCCGAGGAGGTGGAGGAGTTCGTGTCCAAGACCGGCTGCGACTCCCTGGCTATCGCCATCGGCACGAGCCACGGCGCGTATAAGTTCAAGCCCGAGCAGTGCACCGTCAACGAAAAGGGCATCCTGGTGCCGCCCCCCCTGCGCTTTGACGTGCTGGAGGAGGTCAGCAAGCGGCTGCCTGGCTTCCCCATCGTGCTGCACGGGTCTTCCTCCGTGCCGCAGGAGTACGTGAAGATGATCAACGACCACGGCGGCAAGATGCCCAACGC
>UMKX01035195.1_pt1 | contig 12335 bp, 13 predicted proteins | sample 1966471 | NCBI WGS metagenome assembly UMKX01 (sample SAMEA4836188, study PRJEB28245) | human gut metagenome | biome: gut microbiome; material: fecal sample | place: Denmark | collected 2008
ACCTTACGGAGCACAACGGGTCATTCGCCGTTGGCGATTTTTTCCTCCGTTTCCTGGCGGATGGCGGCGCGGAGGGCGGTGAGGTAGGGGGAAAAGGCCACGTTTTCGTTGGCGTAGGTCAGGTTCAGGTCATATTCCCGGGGCAGCCAGGTGGAGAGGGCGGCCTCGTTGTGCTGAATCACCGCCTCCAGCTTGTCCAGCGCCTTATAGAGCTTGGCCTCCTCCGTGTCCAGCGCGTCCATCTCGGCGTACAGGGCGGCCAGCTCCGTGTTGTAGGGGGCGGGCAGGGTGCTGACCCACCGGGACAGGAGGGCGTCCTCACGGGCGGTATCGCTGTCCGTCTTGAGGAAGCTGGGGATGTCGCCGGTGAAGCACTCGCCCAGGTCGTGGACGAGGCACATCCGCATGACCTTATCCATGTCCAAATGGGGAAATTCGCTGCGGAGGAAGAAGGCCATCAGCGTCAGACGCCAGCTGTGCTCGGCCACGCTCTCCCTTCGCCCGCCGGAGGTGTCGCAGTGGCGGGTGGTGTCCTTCAGCTTTTCCGCGGTGTGGAGCAGGGTCAGTAATTCGTGGGGCGTCATGGCGTATACCTCCTAATCATTACAATTACATATTGTGCGGTTTCGGCGGGAATGGAAGCTGTCGGCTTATTTTGCCTTTGCCAAACGGGAGGTTATCGGCCTAACATCAGAACGCCTGCACAATCGGATATTTGCGTGAATGAAAGACCCGGCAGATCTTTTCTCAGTTCTTCAGCAACAAAATAGATTTCATCGTCGTCCCATGCGTCCCCCGCAGCCAGTCTGCACCGCTCCAAATCTTTTCGTGTTTCAAAGGCAACATCACCGATAATAATTTTCCCATTTTCTTTCAGGTGGTCACGCAATTCAGAAAGAAATACGCGCTTTTGCGTATCTGTCAGGTGATGCAGAGAGTATGTTGCCACGATATAATCATAGCGCCGGTCTCGCAGCGGCTCGACCAGCCCCTTTGAAAAATCCCCCTGGTACAAATGTGCATACGGCATTTTTTCAGACGCCAGTGCAATCATCCTTGTCGAGAAGTCCTGACCATAAATGGAGCAGCCCTGCTCGTATAGTTTCGTTGTTAATGTGCCTGTTCCGAATCCTATGTCCAATACGACAGCATTTGCGGTTTCCATAATCGTCTTGAAAATAAACCCAAGCACTTTCTTATAGCCGGCAAATGGATATGTGCTTTCCTCATCGGAAATACCGACGGCCTTGTCGTAGCCATCTGCCCAAAGGTCAAACTCCTTGCCGTTCAGCATACTTGCCTCCATCAAATTCAAATCTGTTGAATTGTTTCCGAATGCGCTCAAGTGGTATTTTCTGTAGTATAGCATAGGAAAAAGGTGGGGTCAACGCTTGCGCCGGGGACGGCAGTGTAGTACAATGGCGGTGAGCCGTCCTTTCGGCGGCAAAAGGAGGACAGAGCATGGGTGTTTTGTACGCTTTGGAGAGTATCCGCACGCCGGTGCTGGACAAGATCATGCTGATCATCAGCGAGCTGGGCGGAGAAGCGCCGTTTCTCATCATCGCCATCGCGGTGTTTTGGTGCATCGACAAGCGGAAGGGCTACTACCTGATGACGGTGGGGTTCTTCGGGATGATCCTCAATCAATTTTTGAAAATACTGTGCTGCGTGCCGCGCCCCTGGGTGAAGGACCCGGAGTTTACCATCGTCGAGCCGGCACGGGCCGGGGCGACGGGGTACTCCTTCCCCAGCGGACACACGCAGAACGCGGTGTCGCTGTACGGCGGCATCGCCCGGTGTACGGGCAGCGTGGTGCTGCGGGTGGTGTGCATCGTGCTGGCGGTGCTCGTCGCATTCAGCCGGATGTATCTGGGCGTACACACGCCGCTGGACGTGGGTGTGTCCTTTGTGGTGGCCACGGTGCTGGTGCTGGCGCTGTACCCGCTGATGGAGGAGGTCAAGCGCCGCCCGGCGGTGCAGACCTGGGTGATCGCGGTGATGGTGGTGTGCAGCGGCGCGTTCTTGGCGTATCTGTACCTGAGGGGCGACCGCGGCGCAACGGCGGAGGACACCGCCAACTATGTGAGCGCGCTGGAGAACGGCTGGAAGTTCGTGGGGGTGTCGCTGGCGCTGCTGGCGGTGAACATCGCGGATCGGAAGGTCATCCGCTTCGAGACGCAGGCGGTGTGGTGGGCGCAGCTCATCAAGCTGGCGGTGGGCTTCGGGCTGCTGATGGCCATCCGCGTGGGGCTGAAAGCGCCGCTGATCGCGCTGCTGGGCGGCAACGCGGCGGTGGCCGGCGGGGTGCGCTATCTGCTGGTGGTGCTGTTCGCCGGGTGTGTATGGCCGCTGACGTTTTGGTGGTTCGGACGGCTGGGAAGAAGATAAAAAAAGCATCCCCCGGCGTATGCCGGGGGATGCTTTTCGTATCATGCAGATGTCTTATTCGGTGATGGTGATGACGGGGTGTATAAGTGGATCATAGGTGGTGAAGATGCGGTCATTTTTCACGGCATATTCAGTCCATAGACGTATTTCGGCGAAGCACCGCGTTCGGTCAATGGTAATACTGTGGATAGGGGTGGGTTCGTAATGGCCCTGGACGCGGCGATAGACCTCGCTGCTCTCATCGCCGCGGAGAATGACATAGAGGTCATCACACTGAAGTATACCGGGGATGTCGCAGCTGCCGGTGTATATGCCCTTTCGCAGCTGGCCATGGAACGAGACGGGGATAGTTTCGATAACAGCGTCGATAGGGCTGGCGTGGTATAGGGCTGTGCCCTTGAAGTCGATGGTCACGCCCCGATCCCGGGATGCGAGGATAAGAATAGCGGTAAACAGCAAAAGGGCGGGCAGCAAAACTCGGCGGCTTGTTATCAGCTGTCGCATAGAGGCCTCCTTTTCAGAGCGGCAGAAGTTGTCACGTCTTAATATAAGTATAGCAGATAGATAGGCGGGAAGCAATATGAAAATACCGCGCTGCACAGCAGCGCGGTATTTTCATATTGAATGGTTCAGGCGGTGGTGTCTGCGGGCTTTTTCAGCGCTACGATGACGCCGGCGGTGATGAGCACCGCGCCGATGACGCTCATGACGGTGATCTGCTCGTCCAGCACCAAATAGCCCACCACCAGCGTGACGAAGGGGGAGGCGTACAGGTAGTTGTTGGTGATGACCACGCCCAGGCGCTTAAAGGCGATATTCCAAATGGCGAAGCACACCGCGTTGCCGAACACGCCCAGGAACAGCCAGCTCAGCAGGATGCGGGGGGTGGTGAACAGGGGCGTCAGGTCGGGCATACCGTCCGTCAGCAGCATCAGAGGCACGGCGGTGAGGAACGCCCAGAGCATGACGCGGCGGGTGACAAGAAAGTTGTCGTACTGCTCGGTGTATTTCTTGATGAGGATGGAGTACACCGCCCACATCAGGGCGGCTGCCAGGGCGATCAGGTCGCCCAGGGGGTTCAGGTGGAACGACAGCTGGCCGTTGAGCACCACCAGCACCACGCCGGCGATGGCGATGACCGCGCCGATGTAGACGAATTTGCCCAACCGCTCACCGCTGCGGGAGAAGATTTGGGCCAGGATCACCGTCAGGATAGGGGAGAGGGCCACGATGATGCTGACGTTGGCGGCGTAGGTGTAGGTCAGGGCGGTGTTTTGCAGGAAGAAGTAGAAGCTGCCGCCGGTGATGCCGATGAGGATGAACATCAGCTCATCCTTCCAGGGGAGCTTCATGGTCTTGGGCCGCAGCACCCACAGCGTCAGATAGGCAAGGCCCATCCGCAGGGGGATGATCTGCACGGCGGTATAAGCGGTGAGCAGCTCCTTGGTCAAAACGAAGCAGCTGCCCCAGACCAGTATGGTGAAAATGGCGTACACATGGCCCATGATCTTCTGCGAGGCGGACATGGCGGTTCTCTCCTTACGATAGCACAGATTTCTGCCCGCTCCGGCGGACAGACCACAAATTTATATTATATACCGTGCCGGAGGAAAAATCTACCCCTCGCCGCGAAAGCTGCCGAAATTTTAAGATTTGCTTGATGCGGTCGAAAGATGCTTGTTTTTTTTCGCATTCGTGGTATGATGTAGAATGTTGAGAAACAACACAACAGGGGAGAATAAGGAGGAAAGCACTATGCACGCAGCACTGGTCATTATGGCCGCGGGAATGGGTTCGCGCTACGGCGGCAACAAGCAGGTGGACGGCGTCGGGCCTCACGGAGAGATATTGATGGAATACGGCGTGTACGACGCGGTACGGGCCGGATTTGACAAGATCGTGTTCATCATCAAGCCGGATATGCTGGAGCTGATGAAGCGGCTGTGCGGCGACATGGCGTCCCGCCTGCACACGGCGGACGGCAGGCCGGTGGAGGTGTGCTACGCCTATCAGACCACGGACACGCTGCCGCAGTTCTACACCTGGCCGGAGGGCCGCACCAAGCCCCTGGGCACGGCCCACGCGGTGCTGTGTACCCGGGAGCTGATCCACGAGCCGTTCTGCGTCATCAACGCCGACGACTACTACGGCGCGGACGCCTACCGCACCATCTACAACGCCCTGCAAACGCTGCCGGAGCGCGGCGCGGCCACCATGGTGGGCTATCTGCTGAAGAACACCGTCACCGCCTACGGCACGGTGTCCCGCGGCGTGTGCCATGTGAAGGAGGACAAGCTCACCGACATCCACGAGACGCTGAAGATCGCCCTGCTGCCGGACGGCAGGATCTGGGATCAGACGGCGGACGTGGAGCTGGCGGGCGACGCGGTGGTGTCCATGAATTTCTGGGGCTTCATGCCGTCCATCTTTGACGAGCTGGAGACGTATTTCTACGACTTCCTCCGCAGCCCGGAGGCGCAGACCGCCAAGGCGGAGTGTTTGCTGCCCAACATGGTGGGGCATCTGCTGGAGACGGGCCGGCTGTCCGTGTCGGTGCTGAAGTCCCATGACCGCTGGTTCGGCATGACGTATCAGGAGGACCGCCCCCGTGTGGCGCAGGAGCTGGTCAAATTGCACGAGACGGGAGTCTATCCCGAAAAGTTGAGGTAAAAAGCGAATGGACAGCAACGAAAGAGAACGCAGAAGGCAGCGGCGGTATCGGGAGGCTATGCGTAACCGGGCCATCGCGGCGGTGGTGCTGGTGGCCCTCATCGTGGGCACGGTGTTCATCGTCAAGGGCTGCAAAAAGGACGAGACCCTGCCGGCGGACGACCAGCAGGGGCAGCAGACCGACACGCCGGAGGAGAACACGCAGGAGCCGCCCGTCAACGTGGACGACGAGCTGCTGACGGTGGTGAACCCCTGGAATCCGCTGCCGGAGGACTGGGTGTGCGACCTGGTGACGCTCAGCGATGGGCGCAGGGTGGACAGCCGGTGCTACGAGGCGTTTGAGGAGATGATGGCGGCCTGCCGCGACGCGGGCTACGCGCCGTTCCTCTGCTCCGCCTACCGCACCCAGGAGACGCAGCAGAGTTTGTACGACAACAAGGTGCAGCGGCTGATGAACAGCGGCATGGGCGAGGAGGAGGCCAAGGTGGAGGCCGCCAAGGCGGTGGCCATCCCCGGCACAAGTGAGCACCAGCTGGGCCTGGCGGTGGACATTGTGGACGCCAATATGCAGGACCTGACCGATGAGCAGGAGAACACGGAGACACAGAAGTGGCTCATGGCCAACTCCTGGCGCTACGGGTTCATCCACCGCTATCCCAACGACAAGACGGACATCACCGGCATCATCTACGAACCGTGGCACTACCGCTATGTAGGCAAGGCCACCGCCCAGGACATCTTCAACCGGGACATCACCCTGGAGGAGTATGTGGGCAAGACGAACCAATCGTAAAAGCGAGGAAAAGAGAGGGAGGCCAGGGAGTTCCGCGCCCCGGCGCGGGTCACTTTTGGCCACAGCCCCAAAAGTGACCAAAAGGTCTGCTTGAAACCAAAGGTTTCAAGACTTCCTGCGCGCTATGCCGTATAGTTATCGACGGCTTTTACCGCACGGTCACGGAGTTCAAATTTCATCGTGCGGTCAAAAGGATTGTCTCTGCGTCTGCGCCGCTGCCGCTGATCTCAGCCACGGTAGAAGTTGGTGCGCTTATATTTTAGAGTAAAAGCGACAGCGCTCCAAGAAGCAGAGACAATGCAATATTTAGGAGAAATTTGCACGGCATGGCGTTCGCGTGTCAAAAGCAAGCAAGATGAACAACAGGTGAAGGCGCGCAAGGAAATCCAAAAACGTAGTTTTTGGCGGCGTTTCTTTTCCTCTTTTCTTTCGCTGCTGAAAGAAAAGAGGCCGCCGGAGGCAAAAAAGAACGGATTCCCACGCCGGCGCGAACGCCGGCTCGGAATGACAGACTTTTTCGGCAGACAAGAAAAGAGCGGGAGGCCGGTGGCCTCCCGCTCTTTTGCACATGAAGAAGTTACTTGCAGTTCTTGGCGTTCTTCGCGTTCTTGGTGTTCTTGGTATTGGTGTTGGTGTTCTCCGTGTTCTCGGTGTTGGCGGGCTTGTTGTTCTTGGTGTTATCCATGAGATATACCTCCTTTTTCTGTACCTTAGGTACAGGTATAGTGTCACCGCCGTGCGGAGAATTATGCAAAAAAATATTCGACCACGGCGTCCGCTTTTGTCAAGCGGACGTTTTTGTGATTGTTTAAAAAAATGACATGACTTTTCGGGATGGATACGCTATACTGGGTATAATTTCTGTATAACACACAAAATAGCAGGAGGGCTTTTCTCTTGAAAAAACTGTATGACGGGGTGCAGCGGTTCTGCGCGGCGCACCCCCGGTTCGGCATCCCCAACCTGATGCGCGTCATCGTTATCGGCAACGTGGCGGTGTATATCCTGATGCTGCTGACGCAAAACAGCGACGCCAGCGCGTTGAGCTTTCTGACGTTCAACCTGAACGGGCTGCTCCACGGCGAGGTGTGGCGCATCGTCACGTTCATCTTCTATCCCAGCGCCGGCAGTCCGTTTTGGCTGCTCATCAGCCTGTATTTCTACTACTGGATCGGCTCAACGCTGGAGCGCCAGTGGGGCACGGCCAAGTTCAACCTGTACTACATCAGCGGCACGCTGCTAACGGTGCTGGGCGCGATTTTGGCCAGCCTGATCTCCGGCAACCCCTATCTGACGGTGGCGGGGACGGGGTACGTGAACCTGTCCATGTTCTTCGCCTTCGCGTTTCTGTTCCCGGACACCACGGTGCTGTTCATGTTCATCATCCCGGTGAAGATGAAGTGGCTGGCCTATCTGGACGGGGCGCTGTTTGCCTTTGACATCATCCGGGGCATCGGCGCGCACAACTGGGCTGACGTGGTGCTGCCGGTGGTGGCGCTGCTGAACTTCGCGGTGTTCATTTGGCCGGAGGTGCATTACCTGCGCCAGCGGGCGCAGTATCAGACGTCCCGCAAAACCGTGCAGTTCAAGCAGGCCCAGCAGCGGGCGCAGCAGGCGCAGCAAGCGCCGTATCACCACAAGTGCGCCGTGTGCGGACGGACGGATACGGACTACCCCGAGCTCCAGTTCCGCTATTGCAGCAAGTGCGCCGGGTATCACTGCTTCTGCCAGGATCACATCTTCAACCACGTGCATTTCACGGAGGAATAAGGGAAAAAGGGCCGCCGGAGGCGGCCCTTTTCCGCGTGACAGGGCACGGAGATGTGTTCTTTTTCGAGGTGGCGGATGAAGAATGAAAACTTGACAGCGGAAACGTTTTTTTCTACAATGAATAGGCAAAGCGGGACTGAAATGTTCGGAAAAACCGGGATGCAACCGCCGGTTGACAAATCTCCAAGCCGGGTTTGTAGACCGCAACCGGGGGAAAACGTATGATAGCGCCACACAAAGCCAAGCGGCGTGATGCCGTCATGCGAAAGGAGAAGCACACGATGATATTAGCGGATAAGATCATTTCCCTGCGGAAGAAGGCGGGATGGAGTCAGGAGGAGCTGGCGGAGCAGCTGGGCGTGACCCGGCAGTCCGTGTCCAAGTGGGAGGGCGCGCAGTCCGTGCCCGATATGGATAAGGTGGTGCAGATGAGCCGTCTGTTCGGCGTGACCACAGACTTTCTGCTGAAGGACGAGATCGAGGAGCAGGCCGCCGTCCCGGCGGAGGAGGAAAGCATTCTGCGCCGCGTGACCATGGAGCAGGCTGCCGACTATCTGGCACGGCGGAAGGCCGCCGCGCCCAAGGTGGCGCTGGCCGTGCTGCTGTGCGTCATCTCCCCGGTGACGCTGCTCCTGCTGAGTGCCATGAGCAAGGTGCAGCGCTTCCATATCAGCGAAAACGCGGCGGCGGGCATCGGATTGTGCGTGCTGCTGGTGCTGGTGGCCGTGGCGGTGAGCATCTTTCTGCGCGCCGACGCGGACGTGAAGGAGTATCAGTCCCTGAATAGCGAACCCTTTGAGACGGAGTACGGCGTTACCGGCATGGTGCGCCAGCGCCAGCGGGAGTATAAGGACACCCATACCCGCAGCGTCACCGTGGGCGTGGTGCTGTGCGTGCTGGCGGCTGTGCCGCTGTTTGCCGCCGTGTGCATCGACGGCAGCGACCTGCTGTACGTGGCTGCGGTGGGCGCGCTGCTGGTGCTGGTGGGCATCGGCTGCCTGTTTATGGTCAGTGCCGGCGTATACAGCAGCGCGATGGAGCGGCTGCTGGAGGAGGGCGACTACACCCGCGGCCAAAAGAAGCACAACAAGGTGCTGAGCACCGTGACCACGATCTACTGGCTGGTGGCCACGGCGGTGTTTTTGGTGTATACCTACGGCCCGTCCGGCAACGGACAGCCCCAGTACAGCTGGATCGTTTGGGCGGTGGCCGGTGTGCTGTACGCTGCGGTGCTGGGCATCGTGCGGCTGCTGCTGCGAAGCAGGAAGGATCAATAATGACAACGACCGCGCCGGGCGCGGAGAGAGAAATGAGGAGAAACATATGCTGAACATCCAACATCTGACGAAGACCTACGGCGACAAAAAGGCCGTGGACGACCTGACGCTGCACATCGCGCCGGGGGAGATCTACGGCTTCATCGGCCACAACGGCGCGGGAAAGACCACGACGCTGAAATCCGTGGTGGGCATTTTGCAGTTCGACGCCGGTACGATCACCATCGACGGCGCTGACCTGAAGGCCGACCCTCTGGGCTGCAAGCGGAAGCTGGCGTACATCCCGGACAACCCGGATCTGTACGACTATATGACCGGCATCAAGTATCTGAATTTCATCGCCGATGTGTTCGGCGTGGGCGCACAGACCCGGCAGGAGCGCATCCGGCAATACGGCGACATTTTCGAGATCACCGACGATCTGGCCCAGCCCATCGCCGCCTATTCCCACGGTATGAAGCAGAAGCTGGCCATCATCGCTGCGTGGCTGCACGACCCGAAGCTCATCATCATGGATGAACCCTTCGTGGGCCTTGACCCCAAGGCCGCCCACACGCTGAAGGGCATGATGCGGGAGGTCTGTGACCGGGGCGGCGCGATCTTCTTCTCCACCCACGTGCTGGAGGTGGCGGAAAAGCTGTGCGACAAGGTGGCCATCATCAAGGGCGGCAGGCTGATCCGATCCGGCACGATGGAGGAGGTCAAGGGCGACGATTCCCTGGAGGAAGTGTTCCTGGAGCTGGAGGAGGAGTAATGGTCAATTTATTGCTGAAAAAGCAGATGGTGGAAATATTCCGCGCCTACTTCTACGACGCGAAAAAGAATAAAATGCGCTCCAAGGGCGCGACCATCGGCCTGATCGTGCTGTATGTGCTGCTGATGGTGGGCCTGATCGGCGGTATGTTCGCCGTGCTGTCCCTGGCTGTGTGCAAAACGATGTACGAGGGCGGCCTGGGCTGGCTGTATTTCACCCTGTTTACTTTGGTGGGCGTGTTCATGGGCGTGTTCGGCAGCGTGTTCAACACCTTCGCCGGCCTGTATCAGGCCAAGGACAACGACCTGCTGCTGTCGCTGCCCATCCCCGTCCGGGCCATTTTGGCCTCCCGGCTGCTGGGCGTGTACCTGCTCGGCCTGATGTTCTCCGGCGTGATCATGCTGCCCTGCGTCATCGTGTACTGGATCGTGGCGGAGCTGTCTGCCGCCACAGTCATCGGCGGGCTGGCGCTGATGCTGGCGGTGTCGCTGGTGGTGCTGGTGCTGTCCTGTCTGCTGGGCTGGGTGGTGGCCAAGATCCATGCCAAGCTGAAGCATAAGAATATCCTGACCACGCTGGTGGCGCTGGTGCTGTTCGGCGCGTATTACATGGTGTGCTTTCGCGCCAACGAGCTCATCGAGAAGCTGCTGCTCCATCTGGACGAGGTGGGCGCGGCGGTGCGGGGCGGCGCGTACCCGCTGTACCTCATAGGCCGCATGGGCCAGGGCGACTGGCTGGCCATAGCGCTGGTGCTGGCGGTGACGGCGGCGCTGTGCTGGCTGACCTATCTGCTGCTGAGCCGGACGTTCCTGGCCATCGCCACGGCCAAGACCGGCGAGGCCAAGAGGGCGTACAAGGAGGAAAAGACGGCGGCGCGGAGCGTGCCCCAGGCGCTGCTGGCCAAGGAGCTGGGGCGGTTCACCTCCAGCCCCAACTATATGCTCAACTGCGGCCTGAGCACGGTGATGCTGCCGCTGCTGGGCGTGTTCCTGCTCATCAAGAGCGGCGATGTGATGCCCATGGCGGCGGAGGCGCTGGGTGAGCGCTCCTCCGAGCTGCTGGCGGTGCTGCTGTGCGCGGCGCTGTGTTTGGTGGGGTCGATGAACGACATGACCTCCTCCTCCGTGTCGCTGGAGGGCAAGTGCCTGTGGCAGGCACAGTCCCTGCCGGTGAAGCCCTGGCAGGTGCTGCGAGCCAAGCTGCTGGTGCAGGTGGTGATCACCGCCGTGCCCATGCTGCTGGCCTCGGTGTGCGTGACGCTGACCGTCCGGCCCGGACTGCTGGCCGCCGTGCTGCTGGTGGTGATGCCCCAGGTGTTCGTGTGGCTGTCCGCCGCCTTCGGGCTGATGATGGATCTGAAGCGGCCCAACCTGACGTGGACCAACGAGATCACCGTTATCAAGCAGCGGCTGACGGTGCTGATCACCATGCTGGGCGGCTGGGTCTACGCGGTGGCGCTGGGATTGCTGTATATGATGGTGCTGTACGGCTGGGATGCCGGCTGGTATCTGCTGGCCTGCACGGCGCTGACGGCGGCGCTGACGGCGCTGCTGCTGCGGTGGCTGCGGACGAGGGGCGCAGCCCTGTTCGCCGCCCTGTAAACGAGGAAAACCGGCTGTCTCCGGGGAGACAGCCGGTTTCCGCTGCCCGGCGTGTAAAATTTCACGGAAATTGGGGAAAATCTCCTTGCAAAACGGGAAAAGCTGTGCTATTATATTGCGGTAAATCCGCACAGCCTCGGATCTTCGGTCGGTGCTCTCACGAGTTGGCCGGAGGGAGGAGGAGGCTGGAGGTACAAACTAAAATCAAAAGGAGAAACACAGAACATGGCAAATCAGAACGTCGTATCCATGAAGGCCCTGCTGGAGGCGGGCGTCCACTTCGGTCATCAGACCCGTCGCTGGAACCCCAAGATGGCGCCCTATATCTACACCGAGCGCAACGGCATCTATATCATCGACCTGCAGAAGACCGTGAAGAAGCTGGAGGAGGCCTATGCCTTCGTGCGTCAGCTGTCCGAGAACGGTCAGACCCTGCTGTTCGTGGGTACGAAGAAGCAGGCTCAGGAGGCCATCAAGGACGAGGCGGCCCGCTGCGGTCAGTACTACGTCAACGCCCGCTGGCTGGGCGGCATGATGACCAACTTCAAGACCATGCGTACCCGTATCGACCGCCTGAACCAGCTGAAGACCATGCAGGCTGACGGTACGTTCGATATGCTGCCCAAGAAGGAAGTCATCAAGCACCTGGGCGAGATCGAGAAGCTGGAGAAGTACCTGGGCGGCGTGAAGGAAATGAAGAAGCTGCCCGGCGCGCTGTTCATCGTGGACACCCGCAAGGAGCGCAACGCCATCGCCGAGGCGCACCGCCTGGGTATCCCCGTTGTGGCCATCGCCGACACCAACTGCGATCCCGACGAGATCGATTATCCCATCCCCGGCAACGACGACGCGATCCGCGCCATCAAGCTGATCGCCTCCGTCATGGCCAACGCCATGATCGAGGGCCGTCAGGGCGAGCAGATCGAGGAAGCCGCCGAGGCCAAGGACGCCGAGTAAAGCTGCAATAACACCGCGTACTCTCACGGGGCAGGGAAGTGTCCCTGCCCCTTTTTCAACCAACAATTTATAGGAGGAACTAAGAATGGCTTTTACTGCTGCTGATGTGAAGACCCTGCGCGAGA
>UMKX01089160.1_pt1 | contig 12331 bp, 6 predicted proteins | sample 1966471 | NCBI WGS metagenome assembly UMKX01 (sample SAMEA4836188, study PRJEB28245) | human gut metagenome | biome: gut microbiome; material: fecal sample | place: Denmark | collected 2008
CCGGCCGGAAGTTGCGTCTTCCGCTCCGCAAGAAATGCCTTCACATCCCGGCGAACCATCTCGCCAATAAAGGCGTGGGAGTCGTGATTGGTACCTTTCATGGCCACGAACAGCGGCTCCTCGCCGAACGAACAGTTGCGGCTGTCGGTAAGCACCCGTGCCACCGGCAAATCCTCCCCGATGAGTTCGCCCCCGCAAATGCGGGCGATTTCCGATAACATGTATTTCATGTCGTATCTTTCCTTTACATAACTGCCGTCAATCCATACGCAGAGTCACCACCGTAATCCCCGCTCCGCCCCGGTCGGCGTGTTCGTCCGCAGCCCGTTCGACCTCCGGCACCGTGCGCAGATAACGGCGGATCTCCTCCTTGAGCGCCCCCGTCCCCTTGCCGTGCAGGATCGTGACCGTACCGACGCCAACCATGATCGCGTCGTCGATAAAATCCCGCACCTCCTCCAATGCTTCGGCGGCACGCAGGCCCCGCACATCGATATGATCCTTGAAATTGAGCTTGCGGGCCGACACATCGACCGATACCACCGTGCGCGGCTGCACGGGCCTGGTCGCCTGCTTGAATTCGGCGCCCGAGATCACGACGAGCGAACTTCTATCCACCGTCGTAAGAATCTGTCCGAATGCCACCTGCGCCTTCCGGCCCTTGATCGAAAGCACCACGCCGGGAATGTCCTGCCCGGCGATCTTCACCTTCGAGCCGACCTCCGCCTCGCGGGGTTTCTCCGGCACGGCAGGCTGTGCGACCTCCGGAGTCTCGCCGGCCTGCTGTCTGCGCTCGGCACGACGCTGGCGGCGGCGTTCGAGTTTCTCCATTTCGCGGGCCACCCGTTCGTCGTGCGCCGCATCCGCTGCATCCGTCCTCTCCACCCTGTCCCGAAAATCGTTCAACTCCTTACGGGCCAACTGGGTAAGCTCCTTCTCGGCCTGCGCTTCGCGGATCGTCCGAATCGTATTCTCAATCTGACGGTTGGCGTCGGCGATCATCCGCTGCGCCTCCTCCTTGGCCTTTTTCAAGATTTCCGAGCGCTCCTGCCGGATGCGCGAAAGCTGGTCGGCATAGGTCTGTTCCAGCTCCTCGACCTTGCGGTCGGCGATCCGGATACGGTCGCGCTTCTGCTCCCAGTAATGTTTGTCACGGGCGATTTCACGCAACTGTTTCTCGAGGTTGATATGATCGCTGCCGGCCTTTTCGCCCGCATCGCGGATAATATCCTCCGGCAACCCGATCTTGCGGGCGATCTCCACCGCGAACGAACTGCCCGGCTTGCCGATCTCGAGCCGAAACAGCGGCCGGATATTCTGCACGTCGAACATCATCGCTCCGTTGGCAATTCCCTCAGTGTTCGACGCATAATATTTGATGTTGGCATAGTGGGTCGTAATCACCCCGTAACAGCCTTTGCTGCGGAGCCGATCGAGGATCGACTCCGCGATCGCCCCGCCGATGATAGGCTCCGTACCCGAGCCGAACTCGTCGATAAGCACCAGCGTCCGGTTCGAAGCTCCGGCGAGCATGTTCTTCATATTGAGCAGGTGCGACGAATAGGTCGAAAGATCGTCGTCGATCGACTGCTCGTCCCCGATGTCGATCATCAGGTTGCGGAACAGGGGCAGCTCCGAATTCTCCGATGCCGGAACCAGGAATCCGCACTGGAACATATATTGGATGATGCCCGTAGTTTTCAGACACACCGACTTGCCGCCGGCATTCGGCCCCGAAATCACCAGGATATGACGCCGTTTGTCGAGTTGCAAATCGAGCGGCACGACCTCCTTGCCCTGCGCCCGGAGCGTCTGCTGCAACAAGGGATGCCGCGCATTGCGCAGCACCAGCCGGTCGTCCGTCGAAACGATCGGTTTCACCGCTCCGTTGGCAACGGCCCAGCGGGCTTTGGCACGGATCATATCCAGATCCGAAAGATAGTCGCCAATCAGCGCGATCCGATCCGCTTCGGGGCGAATCGAGTCGGTGAAGGCCGAGAGGATCCGCACGATCTCGCGCCGCTCGGCGTACTCCAGCTCCTTGAGTTCGTTATTGATTTCGACGACCTCGACCGGCTCGACGTAGAAGGTCTTGCCCGTGGCCGATTCGTCGTGGATGAAACCCTGCAACTTGCGTTTATTGGCCGCTGCGACCGGAATCACCGCCCGGCCGTCGCGGATCGAGAGCATCGCGTCGGCCTCCACGATACCGGCTTTCTTGGCATTCGACAACACCTGCTGCAGGCGTTTGGCGGCCTGCCCCTCCCGCTCGCGGATCATCCGCCGGATCTGCTGCAACTCCGGCGAAGCGTCGTCCCGGATCTTGCCGTACTGATCGACGATACCGTCGATCGCCCGAACGATCTCCGGGAAAGCCTCGATCCCCCGGCTGCGGAGCCGCAGTTCGGGATATAGCTCCTCACCGCGCCCCAGGATAAAACCGGCGATCGCCCCCGCCGAAGCCAGCGCCCGGCGCAGCAACACGACCTCCTCGACTTCGAGGAAACTGCCTTCGATCTTCAGTTTGGAAAGGATATAATCGACATCGACGAACTCGTCGTCCGGAAAGTCCCGTTCCATCTCCAGCAGACGGCGCATCTCGTCCGCCAGCGCCAGCCGCCGCTCGACATCGGCCTGCGAAGTGCTGAATTGTTCGGCGCACAACCTTTCCCGGCCGCCGCGAATCGTACACAGCGCCGCGACCTGCTCACGCAGCCGGTCGAAACCGACTTTCTGTTCAAAGTTCGCCGGATAGATCATCGCACAGAGAAAACATTCGAAACTATCGGGCCGCTTTCAGGGCCTTGAGCGAATCGCGCCGGGCATGTTTCGCCTCTTTTTTCTGCTGCTTGCGGTCGGCCTTTTCGGGATCGCGGCCGAACAGCGAGAAATGGACGTAACGAGCAGGATGGGCCTGCAAGTTGGCCAGCAGCGACGCCAAGTTCGCAGTCGCCTCGTTGAGCGATTCGTACAGACGGGGATCGCTGACGAGCTGCCCGACAGTCCCCTCCCCGGCATTGACACGGGCCAAGATCGCATTGAGGTTCATCAGAGTCGAATCGAGCGCCCCGGCCAGATTCTCACGCTGTATTTGGTCGGTAAAATTGCTTAAATTCAGGATAATACTGTCCATACGCGGAGAGTTCTCGCCGAGCATCTCCGAAAAACGGGTCAAATTCGCTACGGCGCTCTCCAGATTCGCACGCTGCGACAGCAACATACCGTTTACGCTGCCCGTAATCGAATTCAGGTGCGACATCGTACCTTCGATATTCGCGGCGTTCTGCTCCATAATCAGATTCAGGTTATCCATCGTGCGGCTCAAATCCCCCACGACCTGCGACATCTTCTGCTTGAAAAATTCGAGTTCCGAACCCGCCATATCCATCAGGCCCTTGCTGCGGCTCGAACAGAGGGTGTCCCCGGATTGCAGGTAGGTCCCGGCATCGCCCAGAGCGATTTCGATCGCTTTGGCGCCCATGATGCTGTTGCTGTAGATCCGGGCTTCGGAATTGGACGGAATCCGGTATTTCCGCTGGATCGTCAGTTGAAGTACGACCTCGTTACCGATCGAAGGATCGAACGAAATATCCGTCACGGCTCCCACCTTCACGCCCCGGATCAGAATCGGCGAAGCGTTCTGCACGCCATCGACCTGGTCGTAAGCGGCATAATAGACCGCGTTGCGACTGAAGATGTCGAACCCCTTCAGAAAGCGGATACCCGCCCAGAGGGCGCCGATCATCAGCACGGCGAAAATGCCGATCTTAACTTCTCTTCTCATATACCTGTTTTTTTCGTTTTATTTACTGTACGATCCGGTCGCCCCGACAACTCACCACGAACGCATCGCGGAACTCCCTGCGCACCTCGGCCAACTTGGCTTCGGCCTGCTTGCGGGTATCGAAACGCCCCACACAATACTTATACCTGAACCGGCCGCCGGTAACGAACTCCGTGACTTTTCCCCGGTAACTTTTGAACTGCCGGTCCTTGGGCGGCACGCGCTTGGCGCTGGCGATCAACTGCACGGCATAAAACGTCTTCTCCTGTTCGGCTTTCCCGGTTTTGACACTACCCTTATCCGCTTTGTCCGAAGCGGCAGCCGAAGCCGGCTCTGCGACATCGGCATCGGCCTGTTCGTAAATGGCATCGTCATCGACAAGCAGCGCACCCCGAACGAAAGCGACGTAATCCTTCACCGCATCGCACAGCGCACGTGCGATTTGAGCCTGCCCCTTCGCCGAATTCATATAAGCGTACTCCTCCGAATTGGAAAGGAAACCTATCTCGGTCAGGATACCGGGCATATCGGTAGCGTAGAGCACTTTGAGCGGCTGTCGCTTCACACCGCGATTGTGCCGCCCGGACTTGACGTAATGTTTCTGCACCAGACGGGCCATCGCTTCGCTGTATTCACCATAGGTGAACTGCAGGTTCTGGATATAAGCCCGAACGATCGCCGCCGTCTTCTCGTTCGACATATCGAGCAGCTCCTCCTGGTTGTTATAATAGAGGGCCCGCTCGTTGGCGTTCTTCTCCAGCGGACTCTCACCCATAATCAGGGTCTCGACTCCCCGTGCCGACGCCGATGCCGCAGCATTGGTATGGATCGAAATGAACAGGTCGCCGCCCGCCTTGTTGGCGATATCGGCCCGAGCCTGCAAATCCTGGGTCAGACTTTCGGAAAACTGCTTGTCCGTCTTACGCGTGTAAACCACTTTCAACTGGGGGATCTCCTTCTCGATCAAGGCCCCGAGCTTCAGAGCGATCTGAAGGTTGAGATCTTTCTCATAAACGCCTCTGTAATGAGCTCCCGGAAACTTCGGCCCCCCGTGCCCGGCATCGATTACGACGACCCGCACGCCCTGTGCAATATTCTGCGCGGCAACTCCGTTGAAAGAGAGTGTCGCAATCAAAAACAGGGCAACAAGAAAAAGCGATTTCCGCATAGCAAAAGTGGCTGAAAATTTAACGGTTCTGAATTTTTTACCTATATTTGCCGGATGTTAAAACCCCCGCACTGAGGCCTTCGGAGCCATTTTCGGGCGGTTTTGCCGACTCGTCGGCAAAGGTATGATTTTTTTTGGAATTTTGGACAGGCTAAAGGCAAAATATATCTTCTCGGGAGCACTCCTGCTGCTCTTCCTGCTTCCGGTGCTCGGCATGGCGCTGCCGGGCGGAGTGCAGCATCCCGCGACACCCGAACGCCAAACACCGCCCGACAGCACTCCGACGCAAGCCGTACAAAAATCCCGCCGCGAAACCCGCCGGGAGATTCGGCGCCTTCAACGGGAAGCCGACCGCCCCCCGACCGCCGAAACACGTACGGAAGAGGAGCAGGATTCGCTTTTCGACACCAAGATCGACTCGATCTTCGGAGCGCCTCCCCTCTCGCCGATCGCCCCCGCCGACAGTACGGCTCCCACCGGCAACGACTCGCTGCTACGCGATTCGTTGCGTCAGGACACGACCCGGCGCGATACGACCCGGAAAAAATCTTTCCTGGACGACATCATCAGCGGCAAAAACCAGGACTCGCTCTACTACGACGTACGCAACCGCACGGTCTATATCTACAACCAGGGCGATATCAACTACCAGAACATGAATCTCAAGGGAGATTTCATGCGGGTCAATATGGACGAAAAGATCATCTACGCCCATGGCAAACGCGATACGATCGACGGCAAGCCGACGGTCACCAACCCGACTTTCACCGAAGGCAGCGCCAATCCCTATACGATGGACACGATCACCTACAACATCAACAGCAAGAAGGCGAAAATCAAGGGTGTGGCGACCCAGGAGGGCGACGGCTGGCTGATCGGCAACAACGTCAAGAAAATGGACGACAACACCATCCACATCCAGGACGGCAAATACACCACCTGCGACCAGACGGACCATCCCCACTTCTACCTGGCGATGACCAAGGCGAAGGTAATTCCCGGCAAGAAAGTGGTCACGGGTCCTGCCTACCTGGTCATGGAAGACGTTCCCATCTACTTTCCGCTGCTCCCTGAAGGTTTCTTTCCGCTCAGTTCCGGCCCCAAGTCGGGTCTGTTGATGCCGACTTTCGGAGAGGAATCGACCAAGGGATTCTACATCCGCGACCTGGGCTACTACTTCACGCTCGGACAGCACATGGACCTGGCCATCCGGGGCGGCATCTACACCCTCGGATCGTGGGAGGCATCCGCCATGTCGCGCTATATGAAGCGCTACAAGTATAACGGCACTCTGAATTTCAACTACTCGAACGTCCGTGTCGGCGACAAGGGCGAACCCGACTTTCTCCAGCAGAACAACTTCCAACTCTACTGGCAGCATACGCAGGACCCCAAGGCCAACCCGGGCTCGACCTTCTCCGCCTCGGTCGATTTCCGTACCAGCGGCTATAACCGCTATTCGGCCACCAACCTGAACCAGGCGCTCCAGACGCAGACCAGTTCGACGATCTCCTACTCGAAAAGCTGGCTCGGCACGCCGTTCTCCCTTTCGGCCAATATGTCCGTTTCGCAGAACTCGCAGAGCGGAACGCTCTCGATCGCCCTGCCGAACGTTGTCTTCAACGTCTCGACCTTCTATCCCTTCAAACGCAAGGAGGCGATGGGCAAGGAGCGCTGGTACGAGAAGATCTCGCTCCGCTATACCGGCAAATTCAACAACAAGGCCAACGCCAAGGAGTCCGAAATCTTCACCAAGGAGACGCTCCAGAACATGCAGTACGGCTTCGAGCACAGCATTCCCATCTCGGCGACGTACAATATCTTCAACTACATCAACTTCGGGCCGACGATCAACTACACCGAAAAATGGTATTTCAAGAAGCAGGAACAGGTCTGGAACCCAGTACTGAACCGCATCGACAAGCTCGATCCGGAATACGGCTTCTATCGTCTGTACAACTACAACTTCAGCCTGCAGGCTTCGACGATCGTTTATGGCCGCTACGAAGCAAAGAAGAAAACCCGCAAGGTGCAGGCGATCCGCCACACGATCACCCCGACGGTGAGCTTCTCCTACGCCCCCGACTTCTCAAAACAGAAATACGGCTACCTGAAGACCGTGCAGAGCGATACGCTGGGTAATTTCAAGACCTACTCACCCTTCGAAGGCAGCATCTTCGGCGTGCCCAGCTCCGGTCAGTCCATGGCTATCAACGCCTCACTCTCGCAAACGCTCGAAATGAAAGTACTCAGCAAGCGCGATACCTCGGGCATGAAGAAGATCAAACTGATCGACGAACTCCGCATCGGCCAGGTATCCTACAACTTCCTGGCCGACTCCATGGGGCTTTCGAACATCCCCATTTCGCTGCGTACTACGGTCTTCCAGAACTTCGGCATCAACATCAGCGCCACGCTCGACCCCTACCGGGTCACACCGCAGGGCCAGCGTATCAACAAGCTCTTTTTCCCCGGCCGCGTAGTATCGGCCAGCACCTCGTTCGGCTATACGTTCCAGTCCCGGCAGGATAACTCCACCCCGGCGATCAACGACATCAACAGCGCCCCGATCGATCCGGCCTACGCCAATCCGTTCTACGACCCTTACGGGCAGATGAACCCTGCGCTCCGACGACAATACATGACCCAGGCCTATTACGACTTCTCGCTACCTTGGAACCTGGGATTCAACTATACGATCAGTTACTCCTCTTCGCCGACCAACAACGGCACGACAGGATACCAGAAAAACATCACCCAGACCCTCGGTATCAACGGCAGCGTCACGATTCTCCCAAAAATGGGCGTGACATTCCAGGGTGGTTACGACTTCCAGGCCAAAGAGCTTACTCCGGCCTCCATCACCATTACACGCGACCTGCACTGTTGGCGGATGTCGTTCGCATGGATTCCCTTCGGTCATTACCAGAGCTGGAGCTTCAACATCGGGGTCAAAGCCGCCTCCCTTGCCGACCTGAAGTACGACAAGAGCCAGAGCATGTTCGACAATTTATATTAAATTTCGGACGCTTTCGCGCATAATCCGCATCGAAATATGAAGATTCGATGAATTTTGGATTCTTTCTTGTTCCTTAATCGAATATTGTCTATATTTGTGGTAGCCCATTAACCGGGAAAGGATGTAAAAACTCTCAAACATATACCTCTATTACTATGGAAAGACACTACAAATCTACGGTTAAGGGGGGGGGGAACTTCGTACTCCGCTCCTTCGATTGAGATCCTTAACATCTCGATCGAAAAAGGTTTTGCCAACAGCACCGTCCTGGACTATGGAGGATCGGGCGAAGCAGGCGGCAGCGTTAATGACACCGATTACGGAGAATACTAACAAACACATCCTACGACTATGAAAACTTTTTTCAAATCCATTTTGGCTGTCGCAGTGTGTGCATCTCTGTTCGCAGCCTGCTCCAAAGACGACACGGTTTCCGACCCGTCGAACGGGCGCAAAGTAACCATGACGGTCTCCGCATCGTCAGAACTCGAATCGGCATCCGGTTCCCGTACAACGTATGATCCCCTGACGGGGAAAGTTTCGTGGAATGCGACCGGTGAATTCCTGCAAGTACTCGAAACGGCAGCTTCCACTACCGTATTTGCTACCTCGCAAGAGGGCGTGATAAGCGGCGACATTGCAAAATTCGCCGTAACGTTTCCCGCAAACGAGAACACCCCGCTCGTTTACAACGCGGTTTACCCCGCTTCGGCATGGGTTACCACCAGCAATACGGACATCACCAACATGAAGGTCATCACTCCCACAGTCCAGCAGCCGACCGCTACGAGTTTCGATTCGAACGCGGACCTGCTGATCGCCAAATCGATCTCTGTGGAGAGTCAGCCGACCGAACTGCAAATGAGTTTCGGCCGTGCCGTCGCCATCGGTAAGATGACGGTCAAGAACCTCGCATCTGCGGAAAGTGTCCTCGGCGTCAAATTTACGGCTCCCGACAAAAAAGTCACGGGCCGCAGCTATGTCGATATGACGGCAGGTACCATCAAGGAGTATGGTTATCCCGGTAATTTCTCGGACAACGTGACGCTGAGCTACTCTTCGGAGATGAACCTTACGGCCAACGGCGCAACGGGCATGACCGCCTATTTCACCTGCTTCCCGTTCGAGGTGGCAACCGGTGAAACATTCACCGTTACCGTGACCACCGCATCGAAGATCTTCACCAAGACGGTAACCGTTCAGGAGGGCCGGGCCCTGGCTTTCGCAGCGGGCGACAGCTCGACTTTCGCGGTCGATATGACCGGCGCTACGGAAGAGGAGAACGAAACATTGAGCGGCGACTACGTCATCACGGCGACCCAATCCGAAACAACCTATGCAATGAGTTCTTTAGCTGAAGGCTCCCGTTTGGCTCCCGTAGTGATTACGCCGTCTAATCCCTACAAAACCGGGGACGAAACCCTCATTTGGACAATTACCAAATCGGGTGACAACTACACGATCAGTCAAGGCGAGAACTATCTCTCTTGGGAGAGCGGCAACAGCGCTACGACCTCTACGACTCCTTATGAACTGGTAATTACCAAGAACAAGTCCGAAGGCACTTACCAAATCGCATCGGCAGCGACCCCTTCCCGTATTTTGGCGAAAAACACGCAGGCAACTTACGGTTTTGGATTCTATACCGGTTCCCAGACAAAAGATCTGACCCTGATCCCTGCCGAATACGTCAAGTTGCCTGAAATCACATTGGATCCGTCCACCCTGACACTGTCTTATAACGATACGGAAACACACTACATCCCCGTTACGTTGAAGAACGCCGAAACGCAAGACGTTTCCGTCGCTATTTACGACGGCACTGAAGGAACCGAACAGCCGGACTGGATCACCACAGGTGATTACAACGGCAGCGAAAATCGCCTCGAAGTCGCAGCCACAGAGAATACGATCGCAACACCTCGTACAGCACGCATCGTTCTTACCGCTACCACTTCACTGGGTACAGCCAACGCGACATTGCTCATTACCCAGAACAGCAAGCCGGAAGGCGGTGTCGGAGAAACTTGGACCTACACTTTCGAAAGCGCGGATAAAGACAAGATCGCTGCCGGCTTAACAGTAAACGGACTGACATGGACTGCAAGCAAAGCGCCCACTGCATTCGATACCAATAGCGGGATACGCGGTCTTTCTTGGTCGAAACCCGATAATGTCACCATAAAAACGTCCGATTATACCGGAGGAATCAAAAAAATCACGTTGGTTATGTCGGCAAATACGGCAAACTTAAGCACTATGAACGTAACGGTCGGAGGACAAGCACTCGGCGAAACGATCTCCTTGGCAAAAACGAACAACCAGGAGTATGTTGTCGAATCGGAAACTCCGCTGTCCGGCGAGATCGTCCTTACGTTAAACACTGAATCGGGCGGCAAGTCGTTGATGATTAAAACCATCACGATCAACTGAAACTCGGGAGAAGGGGGAGGCGATAATCCTTCCCCAGACCCTACCCCGGGAATTGCCACACCGAGCGTAAGCGACATAACTTCGAGTACAGCGAAGGTTTCCAGTAGTCTGACCGACGCCGCTTACGCAACCGAGGTGCAGTTCTTCTATTCCGCAACGAACGGCAGCGACACAGGAAGTGTCGTTGCCGCTGTTGTCGGAAACGAAGCGACCGCCAACCTCTCCGATCTTCTGCCCGCAACGACGTACACGGTTTACGGCGTCGTAACGGCGACCAACGGCTCCACGCCGCAGAGTTCTTCGACAACCTTTACCACCGAAGGAGCACGGACGGATCATGCCGCCTGGTACGAGCTTCCGGCCAAGGACAACGCAGGCAGCAATATGCTGCTGCGGACCTTCTACGACACGGCACGCAACTACACGATGTTTTACGACACCTCGACCTACACGGCCTACTGGGTAGCTTACCCGTTAGCGGCCGATGACCTGGGATCGGGACGTCCGAACGATCCGTGGGCTGCGACACCCGGGATTCCGACCTCGCAACAAATCAATGTCTGGGCCGGATCGTACGGAGTGAACGTAGGTTCCACCTCGAACATCTACGCTCGCGGACACCAGATCCCGAACGCCGACCGCAACAAGGATCCCTATGGCACCATGTGTGCGCAGACGTTCTACGCTACGAATTCCACGCCGCAGATTCAGAACGGGTTCAACTCCGGCATCTGGAGTACGCTCGAAGGTGACGTGCGGACGCTCGCACAACAACAGACCGATACGGTTTACGTGGTTACGGGCGCCATCCTACGGACTGTAACCGGGAATGAAACGATCACATATATCAAACCGGCCAAGGATACCAAGAGCTGTCCCGTACCGAACTACTATTACAAGGTACTGCTCAAAGTCAAAAGAGAGGCTTCGGGCAAGATCTCTTCGGCATCGACGGTCGGTGTATGGCTGCCTCACCGCGTCTATTCGGGCGAAAGCTACCAGAGCTACACCAAATCGGTCGCCGAAATAGAAGCGCTGACCGGATATAATTTCTTCGCCAACCTGCCTGCCGACATCCAGGCCGCAGCGGAGCAAAATTCGAACTGGAGCACATTCGCATCGTTCTAAACGGGCGAAAAAACCTCCGATACGACAAAACGACACGCATCATTCCATTCGATGCGTGTCGTTTTGTATTATCCATACATCCGAACGGCTCATTCTTCCGAAAAAACAGTTATCTTTACGAATCGGAAAACCGCCGAATCCGAAAACCGACACTCGAAGCGGATGCAACGAAGAGGCGGGAATATTCCGCCGCATCCGAAGGAGGCAAACCGCAAATATCCGATCGACGAGGCCCGTGATTGTCCGCGAGGTCCCGCCGAACGCAGAAAACGAAAAAAACACAAAGTCAAAGCCAGGTTCTCCGTCCATTTCCCGCGATCCGGCTCCGTTATGCTACGACTCAACTCCGAAAACCTCCGGTCGAAACTCCGGCGCATGCCCATGCTCCGCGCATTGCCGCCGCTCGCGGCCGGCATCCTGCTGGCCGACCACTACGTACTGCCGCTGTGGTTGTTAGTAGGCGGATTCCTCGTCTGCGGTATCCTGGCATTGCTCGCCGACGACCGGGGCGCAAACCTCGCCACCCTGGGAGCCATTCTGCTTTTCGGCATGACCGTCACCGAACTGGGACACACTCCCGCTCCGCCGACCGGCACTCCGGGCGAATACGAAATCGTCGTCCGGGAACGCCTCTCCGAACGGGAAGGCAAAACGGCCTCCGGCGCATCGCTCCGCGCCCTGCGGAACTCCGAAACCGGAGAATGGCTCCCCGCCGCCGGAAACCTCGTGGTTCGATGCGACTCTTCGACCGTGCTGAATCCCGGCGACCGAGCCGTCGTACGCGGCAAAATCTACCCTT
>UMKX01066740.1_pt1 | contig 12227 bp, 13 predicted proteins | sample 1966471 | NCBI WGS metagenome assembly UMKX01 (sample SAMEA4836188, study PRJEB28245) | human gut metagenome | biome: gut microbiome; material: fecal sample | place: Denmark | collected 2008
TCTATGGCGGAGATTCGATGAGCAATGGTGTGTTACTGGTTGTGATGTTTTTAGCAGGACTTGCCGCAGGTTTAGTCTGGGGTCTGATCCCGGCAGTATTTAAAGCATTTTTAAATACGAATGAGACACTGTTTACCCTGATGATGAACTATGTAGCGATGCAGATCGTAACTTTCTGTATCGTATTCTGGGAGAACCCGGAAGGTTCTAATACCGTCGGTATTATCAATGCGCCGACACAGGCTGGATGGCTTCCGGCACTGGGCGAATGGACTTACGGCTGGAATGTGATCATCATTATGGCGATCACACTTTTGATGTATTTCTATTTAAAATACAGTAAGCAGGGATATGAGATCGCAGTCGTTGGAGAAAGCGAGAACACCGCACTCTACGCAGGAATCAGCGTAAAGAAAGTTATCATGCGTACGATGGCGATTTCCGGAGCAATCTGCGGAATTGCAGGTTTCGTATTGGTCAGCGGTGCAAGCCATACGATTTCTACCAGTACGGCAGGCGGAAGAGGATTTACGGCGATCATCGTTGCATGGATGTCAAAATTCAATACCTTTGCAATGATCTTAGTATCCTTCTTCTTGGTATTTATGGAAAAAGGAGCGATCCAGATCGCATCCCAGTTCAATCTGAACGAGAATGCATCGGAAGTTATCACCGGAATTATTTTATTCTTCCTGATCGGATGTGAATTTTTTATCAATTATAAAGTAGAGTTCCGTAAAAACAGAAAGGAGGCAAAATAAATGACAGTGCTGATTACCTTTATTCAAAAAGCGATCGGACAGGCAGTGGGAATGCTCTTTGGAGCAACCGGAGAGATTATCACTGAGAAGTCCGGAAACCTGAATCTTGGAATTCCGGGTATGATGTATATGGGCGGAATTGCAGGTCTGATGGGAGCCTTCTTCTATGAAAAAACGGCGCAGAACCCAAACGGTCTGGTAGGACTGCTGATCTCTTTTGTCTGTGCAGTTCTGTGTGCAGCTTTTGGTGGACTGATCTACAGTGTACTGACCATTACCCTGCGGGCAAACCAGAACGTAGCAGGTCTGGCACTGACAACCTTTGGTGTAGGTTTTGGTAACTTCTTCGGAGGTTCTATTTCAAAACTGGCAGGCGGTGTTGGTCAGATATCCGTAGCAACAACTGCAGATGCTTATCGCAAGAGCATCCCGGTGTTAAGTGAGATTCCGGTAGTTGGAAAGATATTATTCTCCTATGGATTTTTAACCTATCTTTCTGTTATCCTTGCGATCTTAGCTTCCTGGTATCTGAATAAGACCAGACAGGGTCTGAACTTAAGAGCGGTCGGTGAAAGTCCGGCAACGGCAGATGCAGCAGGAATCAATGTTACAAGATACAAATACCTTGCTACCTGTATCGGTGGAGGTATTGCAGGTTTAGGCGGTCTTTACTTTGTTATGGAATACCTTGGAGGAACATGGACAAACAACGGATTTGGTGACAGAGGATGGTTAGCAATCGCACTGGTTATCTTCGCATTGTGGAAACCGGTCAATGCTATCTGGGGTTCCTTCTTATTTGGAGCACTTTACATTCTCTACCTTTACATTCCGGGATTGACGAGAAGTTCCCAGGAGATATTCAAGATGCTTCCATATGTGGTAACGATCGTCGTGCTGATCATTACAAGTTTCAGAAAGAAACGCGAGAATCAGCCACCGGCAAGCCTTGGAGAATCCTATTTCCGTGAGGAAAGATAGATATCAATATAAATACGCACATAAATTACCGCACAGAGATGACGTTTGTCACATTGTGCGGTATTTTGTTGAAAAAATTTCTAAATAAGGTTATCCTGGTAGTATAGATATATGGGGAAGAGAAAAAAACAGGAGGTATACATATGAGTACAATAACCTTAGATGTGAATAAATGTGTGGGGTGTAATTCCTGCGTGCGTGTCTGCCGGTCAGCGATGCGAACTGGGCAAAAAAGGACGAGGAAGGAAACCTGATCATAGAGATTGATGAGAGCAAATGTATTAAGTGCGGAGCCTGCATCAAAGCCTGTGCCCACCATGCGAGATCCTTTGAGGATGATACGGAAGAGTTTTTACGGGATCTGAGAAAAGGGGAAAAAATTGCAGTGATCGCAGCACCGGCAATTAAGATCGCATTTGACGGCAACTGGCGTCATGCCCTGCAGTGGTTACGGAATCAGGGAGTGGCAGGAGTCTATGATGTGGCATTTGGAGCAGACATCTGTACCTGGGCACATATCCGGTATTTAGAACAGCATCCGAATGCAAAGATTTTATCACAGCCATGTGCAGTAATTGTAAATTATGTGCTCAAACACAGAAAACAGCTTTTAAAGAACCTGTCTCCGATCCAGAGTCCGATGCTCTGTACCGCGATCTATATGCGAAAATACATGGGATGGACCGGAAAGATTGCAGCAATCTCTCCGTGCATTGCAAAAAGAGATGAGTTCAAGCAGACGGGGCAGATCCAGTATAATGTGACGATGGCGCATCTGAAAGAATACTTTGAAGAACACAATATCAAACTTCCACAGGTCAAGCTGTATTCGGAGTTTGAGTTTGATGTAGAACAGGGCTTAGAGGGTGGAATTTATCCAAAACCGGGCGGACTGATGAAAAATCTGCTGTACCACAATCCGGAACTGAATATCATGAACGTGGAAGGACAGGATAAAGTATATCGTGAAATGATCCGTTATATGGAAGCCGGTGACGAGTACAAACCGACAGTGCTCGATGTATTGAACTGTGAATTTGGATGTAATGACGGACCGGCGGTCGGACAGGACTATGACTTTATGCATATGAACACGATCATGCATGATGTCGAAAAATATACACATGGGGAACGTTTAAAACATACGAAGCGTGGAAAAGATGAGCAGTATGAGCGTTTTGACCGTGAGTTGAAGATCGATGATTTTATCAGAGAATATACACCGGAAAATGTAGACAAGGTTGCTGTATCGGATCAACAGTTAGAAGCAGGCTTTAAGGCGTTGAGAAAAGAAACGGAAACAGAGCGTCATTTCGATTGTCATGCCTGTGGTTTCCGCAGTTGTGCAGATATGGCAAAGGCGATCGTAAGAGGATTGAATTTACCTGAGAACTGTAACCAGTACATGTTAAAGAAAATCCGTTCCGAGCAGGAGCGGATTGCCGGAATTAATGAAGAAGTCCATCAGATGATGGAAAAGATCCGAAGCGTTACCGAGGAATTAGACCGTGAAATGAGCGAAGTAAAAGAATCCGCAGCAGGCATCGGTAAGGTCGGACAGGAAAACAGCAATGAGATGCAAAACGTCATTACCTATATGGAAGGATTAGAAAAGCTCAATGCAACCATTTTAACAGGTATGCAGGATATTAACGTGAATGCAGGAAAATACAGAGAGATGTCCGAGAATGTAGAGCAGATCGCCAAAGACATCAACCTGTTGTCCTTAAATGCAAGCATAGAAGCAGCCAGAGCAGGAGAAGCGGGAAAAGGCTTTGCGGTAGTGGCAGAAAATATCCGAAGACTGTCCGATGAATCCAAGCAGTCGGTAGCAGAGTCCCAGAACAATGACAAACAGATTGCGTCGGTAATTAAAAATGTCAACCAGACGGTAGAAGGTTTCAGTGAGAACATTAAGAACCTGACCGATGTTGTCAATACGGCGATCGAGGGAGTCAACCAGAGTTCGGTGAAGAGTGAAGATATCCGGACGATTATCGGAGAGATGGAAGAGATATTACAACATATCATGGGAATGGTGGAAAGAACGAACGAGATCTTAACGGAAGGAGAACGCCTGTAACGGCATCTCCTGACCGGATTTAAAATACCAATTGAACCAGAAGCATATAGCAGATCGTGCCGCCGGCGATAGATAAAAGCATCTGGCATTTCCACAGGTGCAGAAGAACAACTACCGCAATGGCGATCGCTTCAGGGATTCCGTGGCTGCCGGAAACATTCATATAAATCCCATAAGTCAATCCTAAAAACCAGAAACTTAGCACCGTGCCAACAGGCAGCCAAGGGAAGAAATTGTGAAAAAGTATCAATAGAGCAAATATTCTAAAAACAAGTGAAAAATAGCACAACTCAGGCGATTCTGACGCTGTTATTCGTGATATTTACGAATAAAAACGAAAAAACTTGAAACGATAATATACAATGCGATGAAAAATAGTAACAAAATGCAAAAAAATTATACAAATGCAACAAAGTGTTTAAAAAATGCTATTGACGAAATAGTTGCAGGATGATAAATTATAGTTGTAAAGAAAAACAATCTACAAGCCGTAAGGATGCAGGAAAGAGATTTAAGGAGGAGAAGCAAAAATGAAAAGAATTTTGAAATGGGTTGCTAGCTTAGCACTGACGGTAGCAGTTGCTGGAACAACATTTTTACCGGCAATGACAGCTAACGCAGCAGAGGCAGAGGGAACAGAAAAGGTATACACAACATCTTGTGATATGGCAAAGTTCATCTATCAGGGATATTACCACTGTGATACAGGTGTAAATCCTAACTCAAACGGACCGATCGCTATTTCCAAAGCGAAATTGGTAAACAAAAATGTTTTCGGAAAAAAAGTTACAAAAGATGTTTACATCGTAGGTCTTGCAGGAACTGAGTTCATGTTTAACGAGCCACGCGGAGTCATCACAGACTTACAGGTAGGTTTCGAGCAGGATAACTTCTATATCAGAGAGATCAGAAAAGTTGTTTGCAAAGTAGTTCCAAAAGGAGCAAACGTAATCTTCACAGGACACAGCTTAGGTGGAATGGTTGCACAGCAGGCAGCAGGCGATAGAACATTAAAACATCGCTATAACATCATCAACACAATTTCCTTTGGTTCACCACTGATCAACCCGATTGGAAGAGAAGGAAAAGTACAGCGTCTTGGTGATACATCCGATATCGTACCATACATGAGTGCACAGTCATTCGTTCGTCCGGTACATCAGATCGCAGGACTGAACAGAGAAGACGGTGGATATGCAAAGAAAGATTTCGCAGAAGCGCACATGAGAAGCTACCTTCGTACAGATGTATGGGGTGACTACGATGTACTTGGATTCAAAGGCGGAAGTGCTAAGATCATCATTGATGAGAAAGACATTGAGTCCTATGGCGCATACATCATTCCATTATTAAAAGATCTTCCAAGAATCGACATGAGCCCATGGAGCTAAGATTTTAGGGAAAATAAGACAGTAATACTTCATCTGCGCGCATAGGGTAAAATAACTTGTAGAATGTTTAGAACGAAAAAGTGCAGAGAAGCAAGAGGGTAAATAAAGAAGCCGTTGACAGGGGTAAGTCAACGGCTTCCTTTTTCGCTTATTCTCAGACTTAAAAAATGAGATGTTTTTAGCACCAGCCGCCATCCATGGTTAGGATCTGTCCGGTCAGATATGCCGGGGCAGTTGCAAGGCGGTAAATACATTCGGCTGCTTCTTCGGTTGTGCCGTAACGTCCGATCGGGATTTCTTCTTCTAAAGCAGTCCGTTCTTCCGCAGAAAAACAGGAATTCATACGGGTGTCGATCGTACCAAATGCAGCGGCATTTACCCGGATATTGCTTGGGGCAAGCTCTTTTGCCAGTGCTTTTGTGAAAGAATTCACAGCCCCTTTGGAAGCGGAATAGGCAACTTCCATTGAAGCACCGATGTTCCCCCAGACAGAAGAGACATTGACGATGCTGCCGGATTTTTTTGATAACATATAAGGAATTGCCTCCCGGCAGCAGTAAAAGACAGAGTCCAGATTGATACCCATCACACGGTGCCACTCTTCGTTGCTCATATCGCCAAGCAATCCGATGTGCGAAATGCCGGCATTGTTGATCAAAATGTCGATGCCACCGAAACGCTCCATTGTTTTTTCAAACATTTCTTTTACAAAGTCCGGCGAGCTGACATCGCCGATTAATGAGATGCAGTCAACGGAATAATTTTTTTTCAAATAAAATTCTAATGCAGACAATTCTTCTACGGACTGTCGGCAATTGAGTATTAAGGTGCAGCCTTCTTTTGCGAACCGTTCGGCAGCGGCTTTTCCAATCCCGTGGGATGCACCGGTAATAAGAACATGCTGATTCATAGGAAATCCTCCGTTTTTCTTCTATATGTATCATGTCACCGGGAAAATGTCAACTTGAACGTAAAAATTTAAAAATAATTCTGAATATTACTTGAGATAAAGGTGAAATGTGGTATAATAGATTTAGATATCAAAGAACGATATCAAATAACTAGCAAAGGGGTTGGGCAATATGCGTATCACAATTACGGGCAGAAATATTGACATTACAGATGGATTAAGATCAGCAGTAGAGGACAAGTTATCAAAACTCGAAAAGTATTTTACTCCCGACACCGATGTTTTTGTAACCTTAAGTGTAGAAAAAGAAAGACAGAAAATCGAGGTCACCATACCGGTAAAAGGAAATATCATCCGTTCAGAGCAGGTCAGCAACGATATGTATGTTTCCATCGATCTGGTAGAAGAGGTCATCGAGCGTCAGCTTAAAAAGTACAAAAATAAATTGGTTTCCAAACAGCAGAATGCTGCAAACTTCCGTAAAGAATTTATAGAGAAAGAAGTCAGCACAGACGATGAGATCCAGATTATCCGTACCAAACGCTTTGGCATGAAACCGATGTATCCGGAAGATGCCTGTGTACAGATGGAATTGTTAGGACATAATTTCTTCGTATTCCGTAATGCGGAGACGGAAGAGGTCAATGTGGTGTATAAGAGAAAAGGCAATACTTATGGATTGATCGAGCCGGAGTTCTAAAAGGTCAGGATATTATGATCTAGGTGGGAATTTGTTAGGAAGGTAGTTGGCAAGGGGTGCACAAATGAGACAAGGTTCTCAGAACAGAATCAGAATACTTAAAACGTTATAAAGAAGTGATAGGATAGGTAGTGTACTACAAAAAAAGTACAACGCCTGTCCTTTCTTTTTGCCTATTGGGTAGATGTCTTCCGAAACTTTTACAAGGTTATTCAAAGAGTGTGATCCGCCTGCCCCCTCCATTATGGAAGGCTTCCTTTTGTGCAATGGAGATGAGACTCTGGCGATTGTGAACCCACTGGTGACACAATTGCCGTCTCAGAGGCTCATCGGAATGGTCTGCACAAGGAACCCTGGAATAATGGAGGGGGCAGGCGGTCAATACCCTGAAAAAACTGCTCATATCCTGAAAAAAGTGTTTCTTCTCCACAGACCGCTTGTCATAGACATGAAAATGTTTTACTATTAATAAGTATTTGTATGATAAAAAAACAATAGGTTATAAGATAGGAAAAGGAGACAGGAACATGGACATTGTAGTATTAGCAGGTGGACTCAGTACAGAGCGTGATGTATCTTTTGTGACAGGAAATATGGTAAGCAAGGCATTGAGAAAGAATGGTCATCGTGTCATTCTTTTAGATGTGTTTATGGGATATAGTGATAAGAAAGAAGATATCAGTGATATTTTTGAACATACCGAAGAGGTCAGCGTTCAGGTAGAAGAAATACCGACCGTGGCACCGGATCTAGCGGCAGTAAAGGCATCCAGAGCAGACCAGTCCGATAATTTTTTCGGGCCGAATGTTATTGAAATCTGTCAGAAGGCAGATGTGGTATTTATGGCACTTCATGGAGAGAATGGAGAAAACGGTAAGATACAGGCAGCTTTTGATCTGTTTGGCATCCGTTATACGGGAACCGGCTATTTAGGAAGTGCATTAGCGATGGATAAAAACATTGCAAAACAGTTCTTTGTGGCAAACGGTATTCCGACACCGGGTGGAATCAGGATGAAACGTGACGAGCAGATCCGTGATTTTGCAAAGACCGGACTGAATCTTCCGTGTGTGGTAAAACCATGCTGTGGCGGTTCCAGTATCGGCGTGTCCATTGTACGGACCATTGAGGAATATGAAGCAGCTTTAGAAGAAGCCTTCCGTTGGGAGGAAGAAATCCTGATCGAAGATTATATCGAGGGCAGAGAGTTTTCTGTTGGAGTGTTAGAAGGTAAGGCACTTCCGATCATTGAGATTGCTCCAGTCGAAGGATTTTATGACTACAAAAATAAATATAAAGCAGGCAGCGCGGTAGAGACCTGTCCGGCACAGTTGTCAGAAGCTGTTACAAAACAGATGCAGCAGTATGCCGTAGAGGTTACAAAAGCATTGGGACTGGGCGCGTATTCCAGAATGGATTTCCTGTTAGACAGCGATGAAAAAATGTATTGTTTAGAGGCAAATACCCTTCCCGGTATGACACCGACCAGTCTGCTGCCACAGGAGGCACAGGCAGTAGGAGTCAGCTTTGAGCAGCTTTGTGAGAAACTGATCGAGTTATCATTAAAAAAATATGCATAACATTTATTGGCAGGAAAAGCAGGCACAAAAATCAGAAAAATGTTAGGAAACGAGGACAGAGATCAAAATGAAGAATCTGACATTAGAACATATCACGGACTGTTGCCATGGAACTTATATCGGGACAGAGGAACAGCAAGGTTTTGAAGTGACGGGAGTTGTCATAGACAGCCGTAAAGTGGAAGCAGGCAACCTGTTTGTAGCGATCAAAGGCGAGAGAGTGGATGGTCATACTTTTATTGATGCAGTATATGAGCAGGGAGCAGCAGCCGTAGTATCGCAGCAGCGGTTAGAAAACCCGAAAGGCCCTTATATCTTAGTAGATTCCACGACGCAGGCATTGAAAGATATCGCAGCTTTTTACAGAAACAGTCTGGATATCAAAGTGGTCGGGATTACCGGAAGCGTAGGAAAGACGAGTACCAAAGAAATGATCGCATCCGTGCTTTCGGAAAAATACCGTGTGTTAAAGACAGCGGGCAATTTTAACAATGAGATCGGCTTGCCACTGACCATTTTCCGTCTGAGCGAAGCAGATGAGGTGGCAGTTCTTGAAATGGGAATTTCGGATTTTAACGAGATGCACCGTTTGGGTGCGATCGCGAGACCGGATATTTGTGTGATCACAAACATCGGCCTCTGTCATCTGGAGAACTTAGGAAGCCGCGATGGGATTTTAAAGGCAAAGACAGAGATCTTTGAACATTTAAACGGAACGGGAACCGTGATCTTAAATGGGGAGGACGATAGGCTCTCCACGGTAGAAAACGTAAACGGAAAAGCCCCTGTTTTTTATGGAAAAAGCGAGAAAAACCAGTGCGGTAAAGAAAACTGTATCTATGCCACCGAGATCCGGAATCTTGGCTTAGACGGCATGAAAGCAGTCTTTCATTTTCCGGAGTGTACCAAAGAGGTGGAGATACCGATACCGGGTGAACACAATGTCTTAAATGCTTTAGCCGGAGCCTGCGTTGGCATGGAACTAGGACTGGATGTAGAACAGATCTGTGCAGGCATTAAAAAAGCACAGACCATCGGAGGTCGCACGAACCTGATCCATGCAAATGATATGCTGATCATTGATGACTGTTACAATGCCAACCCGGTGTCCATGCGGGCATCCATCGACGTACTGACACAGGCAAAAGGCAGAATGATCGCAGTGCTTGGCGATATGGGAGAATTAGGAGCGGATGAAAAAAGGCTCCACTATGAAGTGGGAGCCTATGCAGCAAGCCGTGGTCTGGATGCTCTGTTCTGCTGCGGTGAACTCTCAAAGGAATTAGCTAAAGGTGCAGAAGAACATAGCGAAACCATGGAAATATTCTATTTTGCTACGAAAGAAGAACTGCTGTTACATTTGAAATCTTATCTGAAAAAAGGGGATACCATTTTAGTAAAAGCATCTCACTTTATGGAGTTTCCAGATATTGTTCGTTCTCTTCAAGCATCTGTTCAATAACGCATTTTGTATAGACACCGATGTGCTTTTTCGTATCGGCATCCAGTTCGTTTGGAAGGATTGGTTTGCCGTAATGAAGCACAACGTGTGTCTTTTTTAATAAAGGAGCCTGTGCTTCATAGATCTTAGGTGTATTCGTCATGGCGATCGGAATGATCGGACATCCGGTCTTTAATGCCAGTTTAAAACTTCCCTCTTTAAACGGAAGCAGTTCTTTCGGGTTATCATTTCTGGTACCTTCCGGGAAAATACACATTGAAATCCCATGTTTAATCTGGTCAATTCCCTTTAAGATCGTCTTCATTCCCTCTTTGATATCCTGACGGTTCAAAAACAGACAGTAGAGCCGTTTCATCCAGATCGAAAGGATCGGAACTTTTTCTAAGCCGTCTTTTGCAATGTAACCGGTCAGTCCCGGACAGCGGGAATAGGAAACCACAATGTCAAAATAGCTCTGGTGGTTTGCAATATAGAGTACCGGCTGGTCTTTTGGTACATTTTCTTCCCCGATCACGGTTAATTTTGTTCCGCAGAGAAAGAGGATCACTTTGAATGCCCATTGGACGATCCGCAGGCTTGCGATGTCTGCTGCGGGCTTATTCCATTTCCCGATCAGCCAGAGGACTCCGAGAACGGGAAGCCCTAAGATAAAATATAAAAGTAAAAAAATAATTACCAGAATCAATCGAATCATATGCATGCTACCTCTTTAAAATTCATTACTTTATTACATAAAATTTATTATACAAATATGGTGGAACAATTACAATATCAAATGCATATTATTTATATAGAATAGAAGAATGTGAAGAGGGAATCTATGAGGCGGCTAAAAACAATGATGTGCTTAGGAATCCTGCTGATGCTGTTGGCGACGACAGTGGGCGGATGCAAGGTGGAGGAAAAAAATGATGCCAAAGTCAGTGATATGAAATTTACCGTGATCTCTGAAAAAGAGCTTCCCGATGAGCTGAAAAAGATTATTGAGGAGAAAAAGCAAAAGGAGATGAAACTTACATATATGTCCGGTGACAAACTGTACATTGTCCGCGGATATGGAGTGCAGAAAACAGGCGGTTACAGCATACAGGTGAAGGATTTATATCAGGCTAAAAATGCAGTTTATTTCAAATCGGAGCTGATCGGACCGGGAGAAAATGACGTGTCGGAAAAAGTCGAAAGTTACCCATATATAGTTGTCTCGACAGAAAAAACGGAAGATATTGTGGTTTTTGAGTAAAAAAATCGTGTTTAGACCTTGCAAATATTTTATTACTGTGATAAACTAAAGCAGATACAGTGAGTCAATTGTGGGTTAGGAGGAATAAAGAATGCAGCAGAAGGATTTAAACAGAGTCAGAGCATCGGTTCTTCAACAGTGTGGAAGCAAGGTAAAGATACAGTTAGACCGTGGCAGAAATAAAGTTGATATCCAGGAAGGCGTGATTCAGAATGCATACCCAAGTGTATTTACCATCCTGATAGATGATGAGAGGGATGAGAATCCACCGCAGTTACTGTCTTTTAGTTACACCGACATTATTACGAGAGATATTCGCATGAAATTATGCTAAAAAAGTATAAAACTTCTTTGCTTGGAATAGAATGTAAAAAGTCCCAAGCAAAGGAGTTTTTTATGGAATTAAAGAAGAAGTATATACATATGAGCCATGAAAAGGGACGGGCGATGAGCCAGGTTACCCTTGACGATGACTATAACGTTCCGGAGAGCAAGCCGGATATTGTAAGAATTATTACAACAAAAGGAGCAATTCACTTAGAAGAAGCCAAAGCAGAGACCGGGCATGTGCTGTTAAGAGGAAATCTCGGATTTCAGGTGTTATACCGCAGCGATGGCGAGGAAAACGACATTGCGTATTTAGAGGGCGAAATCCCGTTTTCAGAGACGGTAAATTTAGACGGTGCGGAGGAATTTGACCCGGTTAAGGCGACATGGGATATTGAGGATTTAAATATCGGGATCATCAATTCGAGAAAATTGAGCATCCGTTCTCTGATCGTTTTTCATGTGCAGATGGATGAGGTGCGTGATGAAGAGATCAGCTATGCGATGGAAAATGAAGAAGACTATGAGATACGCAAGGAAAACATAGAGGCATTGCAGCTTGTGACGGCAAAAAAAGATACCTGCCGTTTTAAAAATGAGATTATTCTGCCATCGAATAAGCCGAATATCCGTGAGCTGCTCTGGAAAAATGTGCAGCTTCGCGGATTGGAGTCCCGCATTGGCGAGGATGTCATTCAATTTAACGGAGAACTTCTTATTTATATACTCTATCAGGGAAATGAAGAGGATGAGCGGCTGCAATGGTTAGAGACAACAGTTCCGCTTCAGGGC
>UMKX01032044.1_pt1 | contig 12197 bp, 10 predicted proteins | sample 1966471 | NCBI WGS metagenome assembly UMKX01 (sample SAMEA4836188, study PRJEB28245) | human gut metagenome | biome: gut microbiome; material: fecal sample | place: Denmark | collected 2008
CTACCGATTGGTGTTCACATCAAAATAAGTTTCTTTTTTTTTTAATTTATGGTATTATTAAACTAGGAGAGAGTATCAAAGAAAGGTGTACATTTATGGATGAAGAAAATCAAACATATACTATAGATGATTATATAGCAGATGGAATAGATAAAATCTATGAAACAATTAATAATGTTGATGTTAAACTAGATGACAATTTTAATGATTTAAAAGAAGAAATTGATAAATTAAATACAGAAGTTAATAATCTTGTTACTAGTTTAAGAGAAACAACAATAGTAACAGAAGCCAAACAAAACATAATGATATCACAAATGGAATTTGATAAACGTTATCAATATAGAGACAATGTTAGAAATAAAATACTAGGTATTATACAATCCTTAGATATTAACGTTATAAAAAAAAGTACAATAGAAAATTTAAGAGATGACTCACTTATTAATAATCATAATTATTGGTTATCCTCCTCTTTAGTATCCTTATGCTCTTGGTACACAAATAATAAAGAAATGGCTTATATTGCCCTAGAATCAGCAATAAAGTATAACGATCAAAAAACATCATTATTGTTTTCCTTAATTCATTTATATGCCAAAAAACATGATGGAGCAATAAAATGGTTTGATAGATATCTTGAATTACAAGATCCTTTAAAAACAGAAGGAATATTTGTACTTGTCGTAGACCTTATTACAAGTGGAGTATTAGGAAATGAAGGAACTACAAAGTTTTTAAATAAAATTGATGAATGGACTAGAGAATTAGATAAAATAGACCATATATATAATAAACAGGTTTCTTTTTGGGAAAATTACTTCTCAAATATTATAACTAATAAAGATATTAGTATTTCTTCATATATTTCTGACTATGTCTTAGAAGCATCAGAATTAAAAGATAAACTAATTTTATCAAAATGTTATAGTGAATTTATCCAAAAATTCAAAAATATATATGATAAAAAAAATTATGATGTAATTTCTTTTGAAAAAAAGATAGAAAAAATTATAGGCAATTTAATTTATGATTATGATTATGATGAATATGAACTTAAAAAAGATATTATAAAAAATAAATTAATAGTAAATGAAAATGGCAATGTGGAAGAGGCTTTAAAAAAATTTGAAAATAATAATTCTGTTATTTTAAATGAAGTAGACGATTTATATACTATTATTACTAATATAGCCCTAAATGAAACTAAAAATAATTATCTTATAACAATAAATACAAGAAAAGTATGCTTAGGATTATGCAAGAGGTATATATTAACAGGTTATAGTAATGTTATAAAAAAATATTTTAACAATAAAGAACTTAACTTCACAATAATGATAGATGATTGGACTGGAATAACCAAAAATGGTAGTAATGAAAAAGAACTTCAAACATATTTAGAAGAATTCTATTTAAATAAAAATAAACAAAATTTAAAAGAAGATAAATTATTCAATAGAGAAATGTTAATAGCAATTATAATTGGATTAATAGGAATAATCATCTCATACAAAATACCTATTTTATCAATTATTATATTACTTTCTACTATTATCTTTTGTATATGTCAAATGTATATAATTAATAAAAAAAATTCAGAAAAAAAAGAAAAAGTTAATATCATGATACAAGAAAATAAAAAATTATTAAATAAAATTATAATAGAAATAGTTGATTTTTGTCTTATGTATAATGAAAATAATATTAACATAGATGATTTTTCGGATTATATAAATAAATACAATCCTAATGATTTTATTATTACCAATAGTAATGAAAGAAATATTATAATAGATAGAAAGGAAATATAATATGAATGAAAATAAACTTATTCCCAAAATAGATAGTATTATTCCAATTGAAGATGATAAAATAAATGATATAAATGGAATAGAAGATATTAATATTTCCGAAGAATTTATAAGAGGGTTACCAGAATGGGATTTACTTCCTCCAAATCAATTTATTAAAAGAAATGGAGGTAATGAAAATTGACGTATTACGAGTTGATGAATACCTTAGAATCTATTAGAATATCTCCAAGAAATTCAGAATATATAAATAAATTAAATAGTACTACTTTATTAGTATATAATGATATAGAACCAAATATTAAAGGATTTATAGAAAAAATAATGATTTATAGACTATCTAATGAACTTAATAATCTTTTGAATAGAATATATTCCATAGATTATGATAATCTAAGTCTAGAATTAGTAGAATTTCAAAGAGAAGTTATTTATCTAGAAGAACTTTCTAAAATTAAAATAATTAAAGATAATACAAAAAAAGAATTAATAAATAGTTTATTTAAATTATCTAATCAATTTTGTGATGAATTATATAAAAATGTTTCATATATTGACACAGATGGAAGATATAAAGAATTGGTAGATAGTTATAGATTTACAATTAAGGAGGGGTAAAATGAATTATATTGAAACAAAGGATTTAACAAAACAATATTTATTAGCAAGAATACCATTTATAGCAATTAATTCCATTGAGAAAAAAAGAGTTGAAAGAATGTTTTTAGAATTATCTAAAGAAATGAATATACCAATATATTTTTATTCAATGTCAAAAGGGTTATTTGAAATAACAAGTGGTAAAGTTTTAAATGAAACAAAGACAACAACAGGGGTATTAGATTATATTGGAGAACAATTAAAAATTAAAGATAATCATATCTTTGTATTATCTGATATAACAGATATAGAAAGTGAAAGTGTTATATCAAGATTTTTGAATGATATTGTCACATTAGCAGAAGAACATAGCAGTAGCATAGTAATTGTTCATTCTGGAGATACGATATGGTCTAATTTAAAAAGATTAGGAATGTCATTAGAATTACCACTACCTACTGAAGAAGAATTATATGAAATAATTAAAAAAAGTATTTTACCTTATAAAAGTCAAATACAATTAGAATGGAATGAAGAAAATTTTAAAGAAGCAGCTACTACTTTATCAGGCTTAAGTGAAATAGAAGTTAAAAATGTAATATCATCACTTATAGCAACCGGATCAATAACACAAGAAGACCTAATTGATTTAAAATATACTAAAGACAGTATGTTTAGCAATATTAGTGGACTTGAAAAAATTGAAGTAGATAAAAACACATCCATTGGAGGATTAGATAATTTAAAAGAATGGCTAACAGAAAAGAAAAAACTTATGTCTCCTTCAAAAAGAGAAGAAATGAAAAAAAGAGGAATAAAACCTCCACGTGGACTTTTAATCGTAGGAGTACCAGGATGTGGTAAAAGTTTATGTGCTAAAGCTATTTCACATATGTGGCAATTACCACTATACCTTCTTGATTTTGCAACAGTACAAGGACAATATGTAGGACAAAGTGAAAGACAATTAAAAGAAGCATTAGAAGCTGCTGAATCTGTCTCTCCTTGCATATTATGGATAGATGAAATAGAAAAAGGTTTATCAGGAGGAACTGATTCCAATGGAGTTACTAATAGAATGATTGGTCAATTTCTATTTTGGCTCCAAGAATGTCAAAAAGAAGTATTTGTCGTAGCAACTGCTAATGATGTTACAAGTCTACCAGCCGAACTATTACGTAAAGGAAGATTTGATGAGATGTTCTTCGTAGATTTACCGACTAAAAATGAAAGAGCAGAAATAATTTCACTATATTCACAAAAATACTTAAAAGTAAAGTTAGCAGATAGTTTTATGAATAAAATTCTAGAAGTTTCTGATGGATTTTCTGGAGCTGACTTAGAATCTGTTATTCGTGATATAGCCTATAAATTGGTTGCAGAAAATATACCATTGACAGAAGAGCTGTTTATTAATAGTTTTCTAAATACTAAATCATTAATGAAAACAAATCCAGAAAAAATAGAAAAAATTAGAGCATGGGGAAAAGAAAGAGCTGTTTGGGCAGGAAAAGATATTTAGTAAATTTATTGATGTCACAAAGACATCAATTTTTACATTAGAAATAAATTAATTATAAAAGAATATTAAATAAATTGACAAAAAATGTGCAATGATATAAAATTATAATAAGAGGTGGTTGGTAATGATAAGTTACAATAATGGAGAAGTAGTACAAAGCCTAAGACAATATGAAATGTTTGCAAATAGTTTAAAACTAATATCTTCTAATGAAGAAAAGAAAATGGTTATTAATCAATTAAATAAACTATTAGCAAAAATAATTAAAGAGTCTAACGTGGTATATGAAGAAGAATATAACAAACTATATGAACGTGAAATAGAATTTATTGATGAGGAAAGAACAAGACTAACTTTACTAGTAGAATTAATTAATCAAAGAATTTCCTATGTCGATAAACTATGTCAAAAACATTATCAATTAACTTATGAAAATATAGAACTTCCACCAATACGTGGAAAAGATGAATTAGAAGAATTACAAAATAGAATAAAAATAATTGATAAATATAGTAAAAACATAAAAACATGTCACGAGTTAGAACTAGAAATTGAAAACATGGAAAGTAAATTATCGTTAGCTAAAGAAAAAATAAATGTTAATGATTCATTAAATCAAGAACTAGAACATAAATTAATAGAATTATTACATAATACTTTTAGTGAATTATCATTAGATCTACTTATTGATGAACAAAGTAACATAGAAGATAATTTTTATGAATGTGAAAATCTCTACTCAATAGCTAAAAAGAATTTAGAAAAATCAAGAATAAAAAATCCTGAAATGATTAATGAATGTCAAGAAATGTTAAATGAAATAGAAGAAGAATATAAAGAATATAATAATAAAATGTGTATTTTAGGTCTTATAGAAATCTATGATAGAAAAGTAGATACTTATGATGAATTATTAACAAAAAGAAATAAGATAAAAGAATTAATGAATGGTGTTACAAATAAAGAATTCTTAAATAGAGTAGAGACAGAAATAAATAAACAATATTCTTCAATAATAAAAGAAGAACAAGATATTAATACTTATAATGAATTACTAAAAAGAGTGGAAGAAATAAAAAAAGAAATTAATGATATAAAAGAAGAAAATAATAGTGAAGAATTTCAACAAGTATTAAAACCTTTACTTGATAATGAAAGAAAAAGACAAGAAAGAATATTAAAAGAACAAAGATTAAAAGAAGAGGAAGAAAGACAAAAAAGACTAGAAATAGAAAGAAAAAGACAAGAAGAAATATCTAAAAAGCAACGTTTAATTGAAGAAACAAGAAAAAAAGAAATGGAAAAAAGAACAAAGAAACTCTTAGAAGAACAACAAAAGTCTATTTTAAATAAAAAGAATAGTTATAATTTTGAAACTATGAAAGATATTTCTCTAAATAAAGAAAAAGAAAATATAGAACCAATAAAACCTAATGATGAAGAAACTTTTTCAAATAATATAAATGAAACAGATATATCTTCTTTTAAAAATAAATATGATATTGAAAAAGAACTATTCGACGAATTTAATGGTCAACAATTTATGAATAAAGAAGAGAATAATATAGAAGAACTACCTAAAAAAGATAAATTACCTTTAGGAAATTTTGATGATTATGCTAAAAAATTTGATGAAGGAAATGTAGATAAAAGCGAGTTTGATGAATTATTTTCAGATAACTTCTTTCCAACAATACCAAATGAATAACAATATAGAATAAAAAGGGGAGGAAAAGTATGTATGATATATCTAAAATGACTAATATTACTAGATTGTATCAGATTTACTTAATGACATATGATACCTTAAGAGCTCAATCTAAGTCAAAATTAGGAATAGAACAAGATACTTTGAAAAAATTAAAAGAGATATCTCTACAAATCTATACATTAATTCTTGATCAAACATACTCTTCTATCCAAGAATTAAAGAATTATGGTGATGTGTACGATATATATCAAATTTCTAGTAGGCTAGATAAAATGGTATCTGTAATAGAAAATCTATTTGAGACTAAGAATAAATTAACTCATAAATATGGTGAATTTTCCATAATACCATTAGTATTAGAAAATAGTAAAGATAATATCAGTGAAGAAAAATTATCTATACTAACAAAAAGAAGAGATATTTTTGATACTTATATAAAAAATGAAGGATTTTTAAAAAAATTAAAAGAAGAAATTATAAAATTAAATGAAGAACTTGGTAATTTAAGTAATAAACAAGATGAAATTAACTCAATATTTACTAAATATGAAAAAGAATTGCAACGTTTTATTCAAATTAGCGATGATTTTATTGAATTGTGCAAAGATAATAGTATAGATATAAAACAATTACAAAGTTATAATGATATCGAATTTAATGCATATTATGATAACATTTGTTCTTCTGATAAAGATGCTACTGAAAAATATAACGTCATGTTATCTATACCAGTTAATAATGACTATTCAGATATTCACTATGAAGTAAAACACGAAATGGAAGAAGCTAAATTAAGAAGAAGTCTTATTGAAATTGTTAAAGAGATTAATGGGACATATTCTAATTATGAAGAATTAATAAAGAAAAGAGAAAAGATAAATAAATATTTAAAAAATATTGAGAATAAAGAATTAATTTCTCAATTAAAATTACTTATAGATAGACAAATAAGAAGTATACAAAGTTATCATCAAGTAGAATTATCCATCTTAAATATTAAAGATGATGTTAGTGAAAAACAAACATTAGTAGATAGACTAACTAGTGATAATGAAAATTTAAAAAAAGATATAGAATATATATTATCCTTACCAAGTATAGATTACGTTATTGATAAAACAAAATCTTCTACTAACAATATGGTTATAGGCATAAGTGATAGTTTTATTGCTTATACAAAAGATAGAGTAAAAAATGTGCTATTATATGTATATAATGAGTTAAATAAAGAAAATAATAGTATTATAAAGAATTCTATAGATAATTATTTTAATGAAAAGAATAAGGAAGAAAATATTAAATATAGTTCTAATGAAATTATAGATATAAAAAATGGCTATATAGTTTATTCTTATGATAGAGTTATTGATATACTAAGAAAAATATTAAATAGTATGAATAAAAATACCATAGAAGTAGATAATACAAAAGAAACTCATACTTTGATAGAAGATAATAGTAATATTGAAAAGCAAGATGATATTGAAGTTGACATTTCTAAAGAAAATATTTTTCTAGATGACTTAAAAAAAGATGACAATAAAGATAATACTTTAGAAGATAGTAATAATAGTATATTAGATATAAAAAAAGAAAATAATGAATCTAGTAATACAATAACAGAAAATATTGTTCAAGAAGAAAACAATAAAGATAATTATGAATTTCCTAATATTGATTTAGATAATAAAAAAGATGATGTAATATTATCATCTGATAAAACAATAGATAATGAAGGATTTTGGCCAGTTAAAGATATAGATATATCTGTATTAGGAATAGATAATTTAGAATAAAGGAGGAATAATGAAAATAGAAATTAATAAAATTATAACACTAGGTAATCAAGAAAAATATTTAGTCATTGATAAAGTTGTTCACAATGATATTGAGTATTACTATGTTGCTGAAGTTAATGAAGATGAAACAAATATTAAAGATAACTATAAAATAGTTGAAGCTTCATACAAAGATAATAATATTTATCTTGATGAAGTTCTAGGAGAAGATAAACTTAAGACTATATTACCTTTATTTATAAAAGAATAATATTAAAAGACCCAAATTACTAATTTGAGTCTTTAATCTTATTATAAACCTCTTCAATATCCATATCTAACATATCATTATATACAGGAATTAAATGCACATGATAATGTTTAATTTCTTGACATATTCCATTGTTTTGTACAATACGAATTCCATCAGGACCTAGTTTTGACATCAATAAATTATATACATATTTAGTAGCATCATTAATACTAGACAAATATTTACTATCAATATCAGAAATATCTTTAAAGTGTTTTTTAGGTATTATTAAAGTATGTCCAGAACTTAAAGGATTAATATCCAAGAAACATAATACCATATCATTTTCATATATCTTATATGAAGAAATCTCATTATTTATTATTTTACAAAAAATACAATCCATTTTTATCACCAAATATATCGTAACAAATAATTTACAAAATGTCTATAAAAATAAATATAAATACTTGATTTTTATCATGCAAAATGATATCATTTTATTATAGTAAAAAGGAGATGTTAATAATGAATGATAAAGGAAAAGGGATTTTCTATGGTGTAGTAGCCGTAGCAACATTAATCGTAGCCATAGTTGGAGCAACATTAGCATATTTCTCAATCATGGTTAATAGTGAGAACAATGCCGTAGGATTATCTTCAGATATTGTAAGTATAAGTTATTCAGATGGACAATATCTTATTAATCCAGCTGCTAAATTAATACCTGCTACCAATGAAGTTGTAAAAAAAGCTTACGAAAGAGTTACTGTATTTGATAAAGATAATGATGAGGATACAACAAATAAATGTATAGATGATAATGGTAAAGAAGTATGCTCAGTGTACAGATTTACTGTTTCAAATGATGGCGAAGATAGAGATATAACTGCTTCAATTAAAGTAGGTCTAAATGAATTTACTAACTTAAGATATATGGTTTATGAAGTTACTACAGTAGATGGAAATACCGTGAAAACTAATGTTTTTGACGAAATAACAGGGGAAGATAAAAGTTACGCTCTTCCACTAACAACAGATGAAAGTTCTTCATTATTTGGTTATACACAAAGTGGAGAAGAAACAGTTTATAAAACAAAAACTTTAGCAACAAGTTCCCCAAGAACATTTGAAGTTGTTATATATTTAAATGAAACAAATAGTTCACAAAATGATGAACAAGGAAAGAATTTCTATGGAACACTATATGTATCATTTAATACAAGTGGTTCCGATAAAATTACTGGTCATATCGATTAATAGCAAGCAAAATGCTTGCTTTTTTAGTGCCTTTAGTGTATCATTATAATAGGTGAATAATCATGACATATAGTACAAAAAATAAAGGTAAAAAAATTAATATTATAATACTTATAATAACATTAGTAGTAATGATTATAGGTTCTTCTTTTGCTTATTATTCACTAGTTTCAAGCCAAAAAAAAGAAGGAACCAAACTATATACAGGTAAATTAGAAATAAATTATATTGATGGAGTATATATTAATAATCCTAAATTAGTACCTATGTCAGAACCAGATTATGATACTTATAAAAATGTTTATAGAAACAACTTTACAATTACAAGTTCAGGAACTTTAAATCAAACTATTTCTATAGATCTAGAGACAACCCAAAATGATTTTCCAGATGGAACAATTAAGTATATTTTATATAATTCTCGTGGAGATAAAATAGCCAAAGGAAACGTAGCAAGTATTAATAATAAAACTAATCTTGTTAGTAATTTGTATCTAGCATATAATGGAAGTGCTAAATATACATTAATGTTGTGGTATAATGATACAGGATATAATCAAAATAATGAGATGGGATATAAAATGTATGGAAAAATAAATGTATATTCAAGACAAGTAAAATATTAATTAGAAAGGACGTTATTTATATGAAAAAGTTACCTATAAAACAAATATATTTACTTTTAATTATTGTCGTTGGTATAGTATCTCTATCAGTATATTCTACTTATGCCTTATTTACATATGATAAAGAAACAGGTAAAGTAGTACATATCGGAACACCAAATAATTTACTAATACATACATCAATAAACGAATATAGAAGAATTAGTATTCCAAGTGATACTGAATACAAAGTTGATATTGATATAAATAATCCCAAAGATATACCACTATGTTATAGCGTTTGGTATAATGATTTTGATAAAAATATAACTGTTTTAAAAGACGAACATAGCATTACTAATGGTATAATAGAAAGTAAAAATATACTAAGAACTAGTTTAATAATAATAAATGATAGTGAAGAATCAATAGATGTTAATCTTGGAATTGCTACCAGTGAATATAATAATACTTGCTCACTAGATTTACCAAGCAATAAAAAAATAATTACAGAAACTTACATTAATAATTATCTAGTAGATTATGTCAAGAATGCCATAAATAAAGAAGTAAAAAAAGATGCCAATTATGAAGTGATAAAAGATATAAAAATTCTAAATTTAAATGATAACTTAACTATAGCTAATAAATTTACTTTTAAAGATGGAATATTCACTTTAGAAGACTCTTACCAAACTACATTGACTATCTTCAATAACGATTTTACTAAAGAAAAAGATTATTATATATGTGAAAATAATGATCATTGCAATATATTATACAAAATAAAAGATATTGATAACGGATATACAATAGATAAATATATAGGATTCACAGAAAGCAATAATGGTATCTTAGAATACAATAATAATTATGTATACTATGGTGGTAATCCTGATAATTACATTTGCTTTAATGATGAAGACGATTGTGAATTATGGCGTATCATAGGTATATTTTACAATACTGATAAAAAGTATTATAATACTAAAATAATTAAAGATGACTATCTTTTAACTATGAATTATAAAGATTATTCTACTGATGATGATGAAAATACTATTTATAATGATTATAAAGATAGCAATATTGATAAAATTTTTAACAAATATTATTTAAATACTTCACTTAGTGAAGATAATATACTATCTAGTTCTCTAAGTGTTGATAGTATAAACAAAATAATACCATTTAAGTATAATTTAGATTATAACGATAATTTAGATGTAAAAGTAAATAATATATATACCTATAATGGTCAAAATAATTATATAACTAAGGTAGGACTAATGTCCTTTAGTGATTACTTATATGCAGGTTCATGTACTGATAAAAATGTAATTGAGTATAATGGATGTACTTCTAATAATTATTTATATAAAAATTCCTTAGAATATACTATGACTAGAGTAGATACAACACTTGATAAAGTATATGCAATAGGAATAGATAATTATACTGCTACAAGTACAGAAAAGTATAATGTAAGACCTGTATTATATCTAAAACCGAGAATAACAGTAGTTAAAGGAAATGGTACTATTAGTGATCCATATATAATTAAATAGTAATTAAACATAACAGTAAGGGTGATAAATATGAAAAAAGTAGTTTTGGTAGATGGTAATAATTTAATGTTTAGAAGTTATTTTGCTACATTGTATTCAGGAAGTACTCTAAGAAATAAAAAAGGCTTTCCTACAAATGCTATATATGGATTTGTAAATATGATAAATAAAATCATATCTGAAGAAAAACCAATGTATATGGCTGTAGCTTTTGACATAGGAAAAACATTTAGACATGAAAAATATGATTACTATAAAGGTAAAAGAGATAATACACCAGATGAATTAAAAGAACAATTTCCCATAGCTAAACAAATACTTACAGCAATGAATATAAAATACTTTGAATTACAAGGCTATGAAGCTGACGATATAATAGGAACGTTCAGTAAAAAATGTGAACAAGATGATGACTTTAAAGCCTTAATTGTAAGTAGTGATAAAGATTTACTCCAACTAATAACTGACCAAACTGAAGTAAAATTATTAAAAACAAAAGACTATATCCGTATGGATTATAAAACATTTTACGATACCTATGGTATAGAACCAATTAAAATGATTGATTTAAAAGCATTAATGGGTGATGCATCAGATAATATACCAGGAGTTAAAGGAATAGGAGAGAAAACAGCTTTAAAATTATTAACAACTTATGGATCATTATCTTCTATATATGAACATATTGATGAAATAAAAGGTAGTGTTAAAGATAAGTTAATTCAAGATAAAGATAATGCTTATATGAGTTATGATATAGCTACAATATATAAAGATGTACCACTTAATGTTGAATTAGAAGAACTTGCATATATTCCAAAAGATAAAAACGAATTATATAAAATATATAATGAATTAGAATTCTATTCACTTATAAAAGAATCTAATAACAAAGAAGAAAATAGTAATAATACAGAAAATATAAACTATATCAATAAAAGTAAACAAGAAATAAACGATGATATTATTTCTTTGTACATTGACTTAGATAACAATAACTACCATAATGCTAATATCCTAGGATTTGCTATATATAATAATTCTGTAAGTAGTTATATACCATATACTAAAGATACTGATTTATCT
>UMKX01047584.1_pt1 | contig 12161 bp, 10 predicted proteins | sample 1966471 | NCBI WGS metagenome assembly UMKX01 (sample SAMEA4836188, study PRJEB28245) | human gut metagenome | biome: gut microbiome; material: fecal sample | place: Denmark | collected 2008
TGATTTTGTTTGCTCAGCGCCTTGCCGAGCGCTATATTGGCATAAGCCCCATCGCTGAAAACGCTGTTGATCACCTGAACCGCTGTTAAGCGGGCATTTGGCAGCATGTTCACAGCAGCGGCTTGTTCTTTAATGTTCGCCATGCTTTTCCTCAACTTCTAAAAAGTCTAATACTGCGGCCTCCACACGTTTGATATCGACGCGAGTATTGAAACAGGGCCCGAAGGGACGTTCATTGAGCACGCCGACTACCGGCAGCGGGAACACGTCCTGGATACCGCTGGTCAGATCACGTTCACAGGCCACAGCAACAATAGCTTTCGGTCTGATCTGTTTGACCATTTGCCGGGCCAAAGTTCCGCCTGTGGCTACTGCCATGTGGATACCGTATTTATGGGCCAGCCCCAGCATATCGCCAACGCTGCAGCCACCGCATTGACGGCAGTTTTCGATATTACGGGTGATCTTATGTACGCAGGTATCCAGCTGGATACAGTGCGGGGTCAGGATCATAATGCGGTCGGCAGGAACTTTGACGCGATGCTGCTTGACCAAATGATTACTGACTTCGATAAAAGACTGCTCTATCTTACTGCGCGGGATATCAAAAATTCTGCCTAAAACAACGGCGAAGGGGAATAAGATATTCACAGCCTTCCAGGCCCAGAAGTAAAAGATCTTCATGATGGGCACACCTAAGATAGCCAGTACGATACCGGCAACACCGGCCAGCAATGCTAAAGCAATAGCGATACCGATGCCGCCGAACACCACAGGCAGCTTGGCGTTGATTTGTTCCAAACCAGGCAGAGCTACGCGCCAGGCCATATAAATGACCATCGCGCCAATAACGGCGCTGGCCAGAGTCAGTGAAACAAAGACCCTCTTTTTAGGCTTAAAAACATTTTCAAGTTCAATCATTACTTACCCCTCGATATTACCTAATACAGTGCCGGGCTCTACACCGCGGCCATTGCAGAAAACTTTGGCTTCCATACGTTTTTTCGATTCCGGCTGCACTTCCAGCACTTCCAAGGCACCGCTGCCGCAGGCAACTATAAAACCTTTTTTCGTTACAGCCGTAACTGTCCCTGCTGGTGCCGTCTGCCCCTCTGCCGGAACTGTTTTCCATATTTTCAGGTTTTTGCCGTCCGGCAATCTGGTAAATGCGCCGGGAGCCGGATTAAAGCCCCGCACCAAATCGTGTATTTTAGCGGCCGGATTATTCCAGTCGATTTTTTCCATTGCCCGGTCCAGCAGCTTGGCATAGGTTGCTTCAGTCTCATTTTGTTTTTCAGGCTTTGCCGCACCTGAGGCAAGCTCGTCTAACGTTCGCACCAGAAGCTCAGCCCCTTTGACCTTCAATTCGTCATGCAGCTCTCCCATCGTCATTTCACTGCCTATAGGAACGATAACTTTACTGAGCATATCGCCAGTGTCCATGCCGATATCCATCTGCATGATCGTTACGCCGGATTCTTTTTCACCCTGCAAAATCGCATAATGGATCGGTGCCGCACCGCGATATTTCGGCAGCAGCGAAGCGTGTACATTGACGCATCCTAAAGGCGGCAGTGCCAAAAGCTCCTGATTGAGCAGCTGCCCAAAAGCGGCAACGACGATGATCTCTGGCCGCAACTCACGCAGCTGGGCAATAACCTCAGGTGTTTTGACCTTCGCCGGCTGATACACAGGTAAACCCTGCGATAAAGCGTATTCTTTAACAGGCGTCATCAGCATTTTCTGCCCGCGCCCTTTAGGACGGTCGGGTTGCGTAACAACGGCAGCGATTTCGTGCTTACCTGATTCCACCAAAGCCTGTAAAGTTCCTACGGCAAAATCTGGTGTACCCATAAATACAATTCTCATTTTGATCTCCTTTAGCTTGCCGCCTATTCTATGCCGACAGGCACTGTTTCTTTAGGTGTCAGTACGGTAGCTTTATCAATAAACAGGATACCGTCCAAATGATCCAGCTCGTGCTGTACAGCAATCGCCAGAATGCCGTCGCTGGCAAGCTTCATACGTTTGCCTTTACGGTCAAAAAACTCACATTCGATATATTCGGCGCGTTCTACTTCGCCTTCAAAATTAGGCACCGACAGACAGCCTTCGCCGCCGACAACGGAACCTTCCCTTTTGGTGATAACCGGATTGATAAGCTCGATCAGTCCTTCGCCAACGTCGATAACTACTATTCGTCTGGAAACACCTACCTGAGGCGCTGCCAGGCCTACGCCGTCTGCCGCGTACATGGTTTCCGCCATATCGTTCAGCAAACGGACTGTTTTTTTATCTATACGTTCTACTTCTTTTGCCTTTAACCGCAGCACTGGGTTACCGGCAACAATAATATCTAATTTAGCCACGGTCGGACCTCCTTAATTTTTCGTACCTTATATTATACCATAAAATTCAAACTGCAGGCAATTTCTAAACTACGCTGACAGGGTCGACGTCAAAAAAGACATTGCGGCATTCTTTAAATTCAGAATTCCACAAAGCACGCTTGACCAGCTCCATCTGCGGACATTTTACAAGAATGTTCATGCGGTACAGGTCACGTACCTTGGCAACAATAGCAGGGAACGGCCCCAATACCAACAGTTCCTGTTCAGGATGTTCCAGCTGCAGCGTCTGCAGAAAATTAACGATCCGCTGGGCCAGACTGCTGCCACGCACTTCTTCCTTATCCAATACCGTAATTTTCAAAATTTCGGTATAAGGCGGATATCCCAGCTCCTGCCTGATTTCCAGTTCGCTGGCGGCAAAAGCGTCGTAATCCTGCGTCGCCGCCAGCTTGATAACTGGATTATCCGGGTCATAGGTCTGCAGGACCACATGGCCGGCCCTGTCACCGCGCCCGGCTCTGCCTGCAGCCTGTGTCAGCAGAGCAAAGGTTCGTTCCGAAGCTCTGAAATCGGGCAGATTCAGCGTCGAATCTGCCGAAAGGATACCCACCAGTGTTACGTTAGGTATATCATGTCCTTTTGCTACCATCTGCGTACCTAAAAGCACATTATATTCACCGCTGCTGAAAGATTTAAGAATATCCTCATGCGCGAATTTTTTGACAGTCGAATCCTGATCCATCCGCAAAATCCTGATTTCCGGCAGTTCGGCAATTTCTGCTTCTGCTTTCTGGGTGCCAGTACCAAAAAATCTGATTCGGCGACTATGACAGTTAGGACATTCGTCCGGGATCGGGGCGGTATTCCCGCAGTAATGGCAGCGCATTGCTTCACCGGCACTATGATAAACCAGCGCAACAGCACAATGCGGGCATACAATACTTTCACCGCAGTCACGACACATCACAAAGGTTGAAAAACCACGCCTGTTCAGCAGTACTATAGCCTGCTCTCCCTGTACCGCCGTCTGCAGCAATGCATCGTTTAGCGCCGCCGAGAGCACAGATTTATTCCCCCGCTGCAATTCCATCCTCATATCGGCAATTTCAACATGCGGCAGCATACTGCCGTTGGCACGCTGCAGCAAACGCAGATGTGTATATGTTCCCTGGCGCGCTTTATAAAAACTTTCCAAATCAGGTGTCGCACTTCCCAAAACTACCGGAATACCGCTCAGCTGCGCCCTTTTCAGGGCTACTGTCCGCGCATGATAATTGGGCCGCTCGTCCTGCTTGTAACTGCTCTCATGTTCTTCATCAATAATTATCAGGCCCAGATCGCTGAAGGGAGCAAAAACAGCTGAGCGTACACCGATCAGCAGCTTGGCACTGTTAGTACGCATTTTATACCATACATCGGCACGTTCATTCTGTGACAGTTTGCTGTGGGCAACCGCAACTTCATCGCCGAACCAGGCCTGAAAACGTTTAACGATCTGTGCCGTCAATGCTATCTCTGGTACCAGCAGCAGAACCTGCTTGCCTGCTTCCATTGCCTGAGCTGCCACCCGCAGGTAAACCTCTGTCTTACCGCTGCCGGTTATTCCCTGCAGCAAAAAAGTTTCCTGATGCGGCTCTGTAATAGCACTGCCGATAGCCTCAACAGCCTGACGCTGCTCGTCTGTCAAATGCAGACTTTCCTTCAGCTCCGTCCTGTTGGCATAGCTGTTGCGCAAAACACGTTGCTCACTCCGTTCGCTCCAGCCTTTCTCACATAAGATACGCAGTATCGCAGCACTCACCTGCACTGACGCCAGTTCCTCCCCGCTTAGAGGGCGTTCGGCTTCTACCAGCACTTCCAAGGCATGCATCTGTGCACGCAGACGTTTATTATATGCTACCAGAGCCTCACGTCCTGCCTTAGTCACAACAAAGCAGATACGGGTCTTGATTTTCAGTTTATTTTCGTAATCATAAGCGATAAGCTTACCTTCATCGTTATAAACAGCCTGCCGCTTGATGCTGGTTTTACCTGGAATAAACAGCCGCATCGCCTCAGCCGGCGAACACAGATAATATTCGGACAGCCAATTTGCCGTTGCCAGCATTTCCGCATCAAACCAGGGGCGCGTATCCAGTGTCGCCAAAATTTCTTTACATTCGTATTCTGCCGGAGCAGCCGCGGCCAACGATGTCACAAACCCCTCCACTGTCTGATACCCAAACGGCACCACAACACGCCATCCCACATCAACGTGGTCCAGCTGTGGCGGTACGGCATAGGTAAATTGTTTGAACAAGTTTTTTACAGGCAGGTTGATTGCCACATTTATATATTTCATGTAATGCTCCATTACTGTAAACTTTAGCTTATTATACTTCTACTATTTAAATGAAAATTCCTTTATTTTTCCTACGGACAACAGTTTTTATACTAAGATAAAGAAAGTCACAGCTCCCGCAGAAGCTGTGACTTTACCAACATTTTAAATTACAAGCCTGCCTGTTCTTTCAAGGAAGCGGCTTTATCCGTACGCTCCCACGGCAGATCAATATCAGTACGTCCCATATGGCCGTAAGCAGCCGTTTGTTTATAGATCGGACGGCGCAGGTCCAAAGCTTTGATGATCGCAGCCGGACTCAGCGAGAAGTTTTTGCGCACCAGGTCAGCGATCTTATCATCGTCGATCTTACCGGTACCAAAGGTATCTACCAAAACAGATACAGGCTGTGCCACGCCGATAGCATAAGCCAGCTGAATCTCACATTTATCAGCCAGTCCGGCGGCAACGATATTTTTAGCAACGTAACGTGCGGCGTAAGCAGCGCTGCGGTCTACCTTTGTGGGGTCTTTACCCGAGAAAGCTCCGCCGCCATGACGTGCCATACCGCCGTAGGTATCGACAATGATCTTACGTCCGGTCAGACCGGAGTCACCCTGCGGGCCGCCGATAACAAAACGGCCGGTAGGATTGATATAGTATTTGGTATCAGCGTCCAGCATTTCTGCAGGTACGATCGGTTTAATAACATGCTCCATAATATCAGCGCGGATCTGCTCCATCGGAATTTCAGGCGCATGCTGAGAAGAAACGACTATAGCGTCGATACGTACGGGCTTACCGTCGTCGTATTCAACTGTAACCTGAGTTTTACCATCAGGACGCAGATACGGTAAGGTACCGTTTTTACGAACTTCCGACAACCGACGGGCCAGCTTATGAGCCAGACAGATAGGCAGCGGCATATATTCTACGGTTTCGTTAGTAGCGTAACCAAACATCATACCCTGGTCGCCGGCGCCTACCTCAGTTTCCTCTGCTTTGCCTTCTTTAGCTTCCAGCGCTTTATCAACACCTAAAGCGATATCGGCAGACTGCTCGTCGATAGAGATCAGCACGCCGCAGGTATTACCGTCAAAACCATATTTAGCACGGTCATAGCCAATATTGACTACAGTTTCACGGGCGATTTTCGGAATATCCACATAACAGTTTGTGGAAATCTCACCGACAACATGGATCTGACCGGTTGCCACCAAAGTTTCACACGCAACACGTCCCATCGGGTCCTGTTCTAAGATAGCGTCTAAAACCGCATCAGAAATCTGATCGGCGATCTTATCCGGATGTCCTTCTGTTACAGACTCAGAAGTAAATAATTTTCTCATAATTAGCCTCCTTTAGATAAAGTACACATCATCAATCTGCCTGCTTACTAAAAAAGCGCTCTCATAATGAGAGCGCTGCGTATTATTGTTCAGCATTCTCATCTCACGAATTATCGCAGGACTTAGCACCGTTTTGCAAGACTTTCACCTTACAATGGTTGCTGCGGTTTCACAGGGCCATTCCCTCCACCAGCTCTTGATGAGTAATATTCAATTACAATGCTTATTATAGCGGAACAACTTTCAAATTGCAACAGATTTTACAAAAATCTTTCATTTTTACATCCCGAGGCCTACAAAAGCTTATTTCTACGCCTTTTGAACGAGTTATACTATTTACGATTTGCGCAAACGCAGAACAGTATTCAAAAGCTCTTCTGCAACTTCTGCTTTGGTCATTTGCTCCAGCTCGCGCACTTCGCCGTCCGGAAACAGGAATTTAACGATATTGGTATCAGAGTTAAATCCTGCCCCCTGCAGAGTGACATCGTTAGCAACGATCATATCCAAATTCTTTTTGCAGATTTTTTCTTTTGCATTAGCAATCAGATTTTGAGTTTCGGCGGCAAAGCCTACCAAAAACTGTTTTTCTTTACGTTCGCCCAGAGCTTTTAGAATATCAGGGTTTTTATCCATTACGACAGTTAAAGCGTCGTCAGTTTTCTTTTTGATTTTCTGTTCGGCAACATCATGAGGTCTGTAATCAGCCACAGCAGCAGCTTTGATCACTATATCCATGTCGTTGTAAGCTACCAGACAGGCGTCCATCATCTGCTGCGTAGTTTCAACCTGCACCGTTTTGACATTAGCAGGCGGATTCAGCACCGACGGCCCCGAAACCAGCGTCACCTCGGCACCGCGGTCAGCAGCGGCCTGCGCGATAGCATAACCCATCTTACCGCTGGAGCGGTTGCCGACATACCGTACCGGATCGATCGGCTCGCGGGTACCGGCAGCAGTTACCAAAACACGCAGATTTTTCATATCGCCACAACTTCTGGCAAAGAAAGCTTTGACAAATTCCACGATCTCACAAGGCTCAGGCAGACGTCCCGCACCAGAAGTACCACAGGCCAAAAAGCCTGTCGCCGGGGCCATCACAGTTACGCCATGCTTTTTCAGGCAGGTAATATTTTCCTGCGTCAAAGCATTTTCATACATACCTGTATTCATCGCCGGACAGACGATGATCGGTGCCTGAGCGGCCAGTAAAGTTGTAGAAAGCAGATCGTCGGCAAGACCGTGCGTCATTTTCGCAATGATATTGGCAGTAGCCGGAGCTACTACAAAAACATCAGCCCAGTTTGCCAGAGCGATATGCTCAACATTAAATTCCTGGTTGCTGTTCCACATAGAAGTCGCAACAGCGTTGCCGCTGATTTCCTTAAATGTCAGCGGCGTAACAAACTGCCGGGCATGCTCTGTCATAACGACACGCACCTCGGCCCCCTGCTTGCGCAGACGGCTTACCAGATCGACAGCTTTATAAACGGCGATACCGCCAGTAACGCCTAAAACGATTTTCTTTCCTTTTAGCAACAAGGCACTAAGCCCCCTTATCTCAGCGTACTTTACGCTCGTAAGTAATAACGTCGTCAGCGATCTCGCGTAAAGCGGTGCTTACTTCTTTCTGAGGCATATTCTGATTGCCTACCGTCAGTTCACGGGCACGTTTGGCAGCTAAAATCACCAGGGTGTATTTACTGTCAACTTTCTCTGCTAAATAATCGATAGAAGGGTCAACCATACTCATATTTCTCTCTCCTTATGTGCCGCATGGCAAATTTCATTGATAATAAAATAAGTTCTGGCAGCACGGTAACGTTCTGCTTCCATGATCGTCAAAACTTTGCTGGTAGCTTTCTGCGCCACATCATTGACGACTATATAATCATATTCGTTGGCATAAGCCAGTTCACCTGTTGCCGAAGCTAAACGGCGTTTAATAACGTCTTCGCTGTCCGTGCCGCGTTTATAAATGCGCGAGCATAATTCATCAAGTGACGGTGGTACGATAAACACAAATACTCCATCAGGAAAGCGTTTTTTAATCTGCATCGCGCCCTGGATATCAATCTCCAAAATAACATCCTTACCCTGATTCAGCAGTTCCATAACATAAGAACGGGGCGTACCGTAATAATTTCCATAAACCTCGGCATATTCCAGCAGTTCTCCCTCTGCGATCATCTGCTTTACTTCTTCCACAGATTTAAAAAAGTAATTCACGCCGTCAACTTCGCCGTTACGCGCCTGTCTGGTAGTAACTGAAACGGAATAAGCCAAGTCGGGAAGCTTTTCCCTAAGCATCTGACAAATCGTTCCCTTGCCGGCTCCTGAAGGCCCGGACAAAACTAATAATAACCCCTGCGGCTTCACGATTAGCCCACCTTCCGTTTTATTTATTCTTCGTCTTCGTCGTCAGTCTGCACTAAACGGTTGGCGACTGTTTCCGGCTGCACAGCCGATAAAATAATATGACCGCTGTCAGTCACGATAACCGCTCTGGTTCTGCGGCCATAAGTGGCATCAATCAGCATACCTCTGTCGCGCGCTTCCTGAATAATCCTTTTGATAGGAGCAGATTCAGGACTGATGATAGAAATGATCCTGTTGGCAGCTACAATATTGCCAAAGCCAATATTGATCAATTTGATATCCATACTTTCACCCTTTCCCCATTACTCGATATTCTGGATCTGTTCCCTGATTTTTTCTATCTCAGCTTTGATCTCCACAACAACTTGCGCCAAAGTATAATCGTTGGCTTTGGAAGCAATGGTATTTGCCTCGCGGTTGAATTCCTGGATAAGAAAATCGAGCTTGCGACCGACAGGCTGATCTGCATCAATGATCAGCTTGAATTGTTTAATATGGCTTTTCAGTCTGACGATCTCCTCAGTAATACTGGTACGGTCAGCAAAAATAGCGACTTCCTGCAGCAATCGTTCCGGTTCAATGACCTGGTTATGTTTCGCAAGCAGTTCGTTGATCCTGTCGCTCAGGCGAATCTGGTATTCTTCAACTACCTGCGGCGAACGTTCTTCGATTACTGCCAGTTTTTCGGCAATCAGATCAGCACGTTTAATGAAATCACCATAGATATTACTGCCCTCGGTCTCACGCATAGCGACAAGATTACTGATAGCCTGACGCAAAGCCTGTTCCAGCTTCGGCCAAACACTCTCAACGTCAAAAAAACCTTCTTGTGCATTGATCACATCCGGGCAGCGTGACAAATATAAAATTTCCGACTGCTCGTTAAGCTTATAGTCTTCACAGCCGATAGCGGAACCAACATCACGCAAAGCGTTATGATACGCCAGTACCAAAGCTTTATCTACTTTAATAGAAACGTTTTCTGTATTGGTATAAGAAGCATTGATAAAAACATCGATGCGTCCACGATTAACAGATTTTAAAATAGTCTTACGGATTCTGTCTTCTACCGGATTCAAAAAACGCGGTAAGCGAATAGCTACCTCGTTATAACGGTGATTGACCGTTTTCATTTCAATCGTTACTGAAAACTGCTCGTCTTCATATTCACCCCGGCCGAAGCCAGTCATACTTTTCAGCAAGCTAAAACCTCCTAAATTTTATGATGATTCATTTTATTTTAATAACGCAGGATCCACGGCAAATTCTCGTCCTCCGCAATAAGCGTCCTTAATGACCAGTAAATAAGGTTTGTCAACATTAAATTCTGCCTGATCAAAATAAAAATTATACTGCAGCTGGCAGATCTTCTGCTTTACTTCCCCAGACTCAGATTTGACATCCGATTTCGTTTTCTGCTCCAGATCGATGTCTGCAGGCTTGATTTTATTTTCCTTCAAGGCATCCAGCTGTTTTTGCAGTGCTGCCGCTTTTTCCTGGATCGTTTCCATCCGATCCAGCTTTTTCTGTACCTCCACATCAACGATAGGCTTATTGACCGCCTTGTCAAGATATCTGCCGTCTAAATAGTCGCTGTGGTATGGTGTGACAAAATTCCCATTTTGCACAAGCTGCACTTCCAAATCTTTTTCATTCAGGATTATCGGTGCGTTGATCACCGCACGTATAACTAGCACGCCATCGTAACGCGCTACCAGTTCTTTAGCATTCTCCACACTTATACCGGCAGCCTCCTGCGTTTTTCCTGCGGTATCCAGAGCCGTCAGCAGATAAGGAGTATAAACTATGATCCTTTCCTCATCACGATAAGGATTGGTTTCAAAACTTTCAGCAATTACCCACGGCTGCAGCATAACCGCGTCATTTTTTTCACCCTGATAGCTTTTACCATAGGCAATAGCCGCTTCTAAATTCTGATCAGTAGCTGGAAGCACCGCTTCTGCCTGCAGGCAAAAGGCAACCAGGCACAGCACCAAAAGCAGATTTTTCATAATCGTATCCCCTTCCGATTATTTGCTAATCGCGAAATCTGTTGTATACTTATTCTTGAACTATTATTATATCTTATTCTGCTTTCACGTGCAAATCAAAATCACTAAAAAACGAAGTAAAAAGGAGCAAATCAATGAATTTAGAAGGTTTGACCTTGCATATTTTAACAAATAAACTAAAAGAAGAGCTTTTAGGCGGCAAGATCTACAAGGTTTTTATGCCCTCATACGAGTCGCTGCTGCTGCTTGTAAAACGCGAACGCGATACTGCGGCATTGCTTGCTGATTTCAGCTGCGGTTCACCGATGCTGTACCTGCCGGATAATTTACCCGAACGTCCCGAAAGTCCTCCGGCTTTTTGTATGCTGCTGCGCAAGCATCTGGAAGAAGGCCGTATAACCAGAATCGAGCAAAGCGGTCTGGATCGTATCATTACCATAGATATTGATACAATCGGTAGCGCTAGACAAATAGTTACTAAACAATTGATTTTTGAACTGACCGGCAAAAACAGCAATATCATTTTTGCCGAAAACGGTCTGATTTTCGACAGCTTGAAGCATGTTAATAAAGCAATGAGTTCTTTCCGGCAGATCATGCCTAATCTGCCTTATCTTACGCCGCCTCAGCAGACCGGACTTTCTATTTTAACAGCTCCAGCTAATGCAATCATTGAGGCAATGCACGAATTTAAAACTAAAAACAGCTTAGCTGCTTTGATCGCTGCCACTACAGGCATTGGCAAAATAACCGCATCCGAGCTTTTAGCTGCGGCTGGTATAGATAGCAACACAACTGCTTTGACTGCAGAGGAAGAACAACGTCTCGCCAATGCAATCTATTCATTACAGCAATCAGCTAATCAGCAAACATCAGCGCCGGTATATGCTGTCATCAGCCGCACTAATCAGGTCAAGACTATTCTTCCTTTTGCCCCCACGATTTTGGAATCAGGCTGTAATACTAAACAACTGCCAGATATCAACAGTGCGCTTAATTATGCAGTCACCCTGACGCCAATTCAACTACCTGAACAGGAAACACTGCAAAAATTAGTCATCGGCGAAAGTCAGCGTCTGGAAAAGAAGCTGCCGGTTTTGGAAAAAGATCTGCTTACCGCTGATAAAGCTGAAGCACAGCGGATGATCGCCGATACCATCATGGCTAATATTTATCAGATCAGCAAGGGACAAAGTTCCTGCCAACTGCTTAATATTTATGACAACGAGCCGCTTGAAATCCAATTATCCCCCTTACTTTCACCTACTGAAAACGCACAGGCTTATTATAAACGGTACAATAAATATAAACGTGCACAAAGCGAAGTCCAAAACCAAATTGAAACGACCAAGGAGATGCTCAATTACCTGGCTTCCATTGACGCTTCACTGACTACGGCAACCACCAAGAACGAAATTGCTGAAATAAAACAGGAGCTTATCACCGCAGGACTGCTGCAGAATCAGGGCAAAAAACATAAAGGTCAGGAACCAAAATCGGAGCCGCTGCTCATAAAGATTTCCAAAGAAACGACCTTATATATCGGTAAAAATAATAAACAAAACGACTACGTGACTTTTACATTAGCACGCGGTAAGGATCTGTGGTTCCATACTAAAAACATTCCCGGATCACATGTCATCTTAAAAACAACGCTGCCCCAGGCAACGGCAAGTGATATTGCAGCAGCAGTTCTACTGGCCGCTTATTTCAGCAAAAGCCGCAGTGGCAGCAAAGTACCTGTAGACTG
>UMKX01071203.1_pt1 | contig 12063 bp, 6 predicted proteins | sample 1966471 | NCBI WGS metagenome assembly UMKX01 (sample SAMEA4836188, study PRJEB28245) | human gut metagenome | biome: gut microbiome; material: fecal sample | place: Denmark | collected 2008
TTAATATAATATTTTATTATTACTTTTATATAAAATTATCATTAAAAAATTCATGACCACTATGTTTTCAGAATCAATATTGAAAATCTCAAAAACAAAAATTAAATGCCTAAATAAATTTAGTTGAATTGATTATGGAGTTTTTTATAAAAAAAGTTTGAATAACGAGCACTCCATAATAATTCAACGGCCTCACCAAATGAAATCCACCCAAATATTTTTGAGTGGCAATAATTAATCTTATTTTAAACATATTTAAAGAAAGTGCGAGATAGCAGATGATAAGTATTAGTTAATCATCAATGCTGATTTCGGATTATTTTTTAGCCTATGTTTCCATTAAGATATGATTAATATAATCAATAGCTAGCATTTACTTTCAATTTAATGGAATGGTTTTGACATTAACGGTTGGCGTTTTGGTTTAGGTTTTGGTTTTTGAAATGGAGTATATATGCAATGGTTTTTGGATGTGGTTTTTGAATAAATGATGGTGAGTGTTAATGTTATTTCAGTTTAAATAGTGAACTATAGCAACCCGAGTACTCTTTCACCCTTTTCGGTTATTATATACATTCTACCATGTATTTCTTTGGGATTGACGCATTCAATGACTCCAAGGTCCACTAACTCTTTAATTGAAGCATAAAGGAAATTCCTGCTTATGTGCCTTCCGAATGCAGGATATAATGCATGCATAACATCATCCATATCCCAGTTTTCACGTCCGACCTCACTGTTCCATGTGTAAATCATCTTGCATGTCTTTTCAGACAGCACTCCTTTTTCCAGACCCTCTTTAACATCATCAAATTCATCCACTACAAACAGATAGCTTTTGGCTGCATATATTCCGTATTTTTGAACTTTTTCTTTTTTGGGAATGCTGTTCATGAAACTCAATGCTTCCTTATTTGTACTGTCCCAGGTCAAACCTGACTTGTCGTTTTCAAGAGTAAAGTCAACTACATACTTATAAATCCAATTTAATAAACTACTGTCGGTTTTACGAATCATTTTTATATTCACCTCCCACGAGTGGGTAATTAATATGTCCCTCATAGAGAGTATTTAAAGAAAAGGTGAGAGCATTTGATAACTATTTGTTTCCTAATAAAATTTATGAAAAAAATTAGTTTCAATTCTTTAAATTGAATTAAACTGTTTTAAAAGTTAATGTTAAATAGGTAAATCTAATTGTTAATGTAAAAAATAAAAAGAGTTAACATTAACTGTTAACTTGAATATAAATCAGTAAAAATCCATGATGGATCATAAGCTATTAGGTAGCCATCATCACACCAGATGGATCTAACATTTCCTGAAGTTGTATCTGCTACTGCAGCAGGATCTCTGTTAATCCAGTTTCCACCAGTGTGTTTTTTATGCTTGAGTCTTAATCTTATATTCCCCGTTCCAGATATTCTGCATTTTACATGGACAAATTGCACATCATAGCCTAAGCTTTTAGGTATTCTGTAATATATTTGTCCCCAATCTACACAGTTGGAACCTTTTCCTTGACTAGCATCATTAATTGTTTTCTTGTCTGTTTTTTGTGAATCGAAGTATCTACTGTATAATTTCTTTTTAGCTATTATTGCTAAAGCCTCATCAATGGTATTTCCTTTGAAACTGAATGTTTTGGTAAACAGCTTCATTGTGGAATCCTTATAGTCCGGAAGGGTCGACATTCTGTATACAATAGCCGGAAGTCTTTTATTTGCTCTAATGTATGCTTCTGTCCTTATGGCCATATCTACATACTCAGCTTTATCAATTTGAGTTCCATCTTTTAATGTTACATAGTTTGGAAGGAAATCTAAAGACTTGTTATCTTTAATTAAGGCCATTGTATACATTGCAACTAGCTTATCGTTTCCTAGTTTCTTTGCTTTCTTTTCTATATCGCTACAACTACCTTTTAATGTTAATATCTGGTAATGGTCACGTTTCTTATACTTCTTTTTGTTTTGGAGTAGCCAGTAGGCTATTGAATTCATAGCCTGACAAAAACTTGTCCAACTAATAGATTTATTATCTAACATATTATATTATTTATATAACATGGCTATTATATTTTTTGCAATTTCGTTAAATGGCCAAGTTTCTAGAAAAAAGAATAATAATTTATAGAGGGATTCTAGTATCTGAATAATTTTTTCAACAAGATAAATAATATTCTTAAATAATAAAAATAAGATATGCATGACACATTAAATTTATCACATTCTTCATCACTGATGTCTTTCTCTACTTTCTGTAGCACTCTTCACTTTGAATAGGGCAAATAATTTATAAAATAATTTAAATTATTAATGATAAATATTACGACAATGTGGATTGACAAATATTTTGAATTAATGTTTTCTTCAAAAAAAAGAAATATAAAATTAGCACATGAATTAAAAAATAATCATTTTCCCAATTCATTATACAAATATAAATATTTTGATGACAATAATCACACTTTAGATTTATTAAAAACTGATTTAATCTTTTTATCCAAAGCAAGTACTTTGAATGATCCTTATGAAGGAGAAATATTCTATGACAAAGATATATTATATGACCACTACTTTTACAAGGATATTCTACCAAATTTTTTCAAAAAAGCTAAATTAAATAAAAATCAGATTGAACAGATTATATTTAGTGAAAATCCAAAAAAAGAACAACATAAATTTATTTACGAAAATGATTCATCGGTAAATAAAGAAATTCCAATTGAAGAACATTATAATAAATCTATGGAAATTAACAAAAAATATTTTGATTATCCAATTAAAAAAATAATTAAACAACGTAAAGAAGAAGTTTATTTAACTTGTTTTTCTAAAACTAATACAATAAATCCAATGTGGGCGCATTATGCTTACAATCATACAGGAATTTGTATTGAATACAATATAAAAGATTTAAATGAAGAATATGTTTCAAACTGGTGTTACCCAGTTAAATACGAAGATAATTATGATTATACAAAAGAATTAATGAATATTAAAGATAATGGGAATAAATTATTACATGAAACATTACTTAAAAAATCTACTGAATGGAAATATGAAAAAGAATGGAGGATTTTAATAGATTATGATATTCAATTAAGTGGATTAATTAAAAAAGAATCTGATTATTTTTTAAAATTACCAAAACCACAAGCAATATATTTAGGAATAAATATTTCAAACAAAAATAAAGAAAAAATATTAAAAATCTGTGAAGATAGAGAAATTTCAGCATATCAAATGGAAATTAATAGAAAAAATCATCAATTAAAAACAAGAAATATTAAAAAATATCCAATGGGCAAATGGAATGAAACAGAATATATAATTGATTGTATCAAATACAAATCATTGAGAAATTTATTAAAAAAATACTTTTTTAAACATAAAACTAAAGAAGAACAACATAATGATTTTTCAAGAATAATTAATTCCTTTAGTAAACTATCCCCTAATGAAATAACTTATTTTTTAGATACAATTTTATTTAACAATGAAATATTTCCAGTTTTATATCCTTATTACTATAATGTATTATTATTTTTGAATCATTTAAATGAAATTGACAAATTTAATAAGTATAAAACTAGTGATGGATTAAATATTTCTGAAAATATACAAAAATGGACAGGCAACTTGATATCAAATTTTTATTTCAAAAAAATTATAAGATACATGATATTTTATGAAAAATTGTTTATGAGATTTTATAATCGTTATGTGATTTTAGATAAAAAAGAAAAAGAGAAATATGAATCTCAATTGAAAAAATATGCCATTAAAAATGATTATGTGACATTAATTGAAAAACTTGATAAAACTTTAATACATCCATTTTCTAACCCTTCAATAACTGAATTAATCAAAGAAGACATATTACAAAACTTAGAGATACTAATAACTTCTTATTATAAACATGGAATATTTAATGAATGTTTATGTTACAATGAATATAAAACATTTAATTCAATGATAATTAAATTAGAAAATTTAACCTGTGATAAATACAATAAAATATATGAAAATTCAAAATTACCATTTATATATGACTGGATTTTTAATGAATACTATGATAATACATTACATTTTGCATGCAAAACCCTAAAGGATAATCCTCATCTATTAACCTTAATTTCATTTAATGATGAAGAATTATTAAAAAATATTGCAATTATTAACTATAATGCTGATAAACAAATAGCTAACTTTGCTGAGAAATGTTGTGATGAATTAAATTTAAATTATAAAAAAATAATCCCCCTAAAAGATATATTCCTAAATTATTTTAATCCAAAATTTAATCCATATAAAATATTTGAATAAGTTAACTTTTAATATATTAACACAGAATATTAATTACCCAAATATTGATTTAACTCATTTAAAAATAAATCAAAAAAATTTAGAGTTGATTTATCATAGGTATTTAATTTAAATTCATCAATTACCTTTATCAACTTTTTAAAATCATAATATTTTTTTAATTTTTCAAAATCAAAAGTCCATTGTTTTCTTGAAATTCCATTTAATAGATTAATTGATTTAGAACTTTTAATAGAACTAACTAAAAATTTGGCTAAATTTTCACTTGAAATTGAATTTAAATCTAGAAAATCATCAATTTCCTCTTTATTGCCCCATATTTCCCAATATTGAATTATATCCAAAAGATGATTAGAATCAAATAACTGTTTATTATTTGCTAATTCTTTAATTTTCTCATAAATTATTTTTTCAAGTTTTAACACATCATCTTTAGAAATATATAACTCCTGTTGATTCTTTTGTTTATTACCATATACTCCCCAATCACATTCAATTCCATAAATTAATCTGGAAATAGAATATAAACTAAAATTTTTAGAAATTGATTCACAAATTAGATTAAAAGATAATTCTGGAGAATTTAAATTATAAAATAGATTATCTAATAATTTTTCAATATAGATATAACTATCCGAAAAAATAGTTCCATTATCAATATTTATTTCATCAGCAATTATGAAAATTGCTTGAATTAAATTTTTACTTTGATCTTTTTCAAAATTTTTAGATTGATGTATTAATTTAGTAAATAATGATAAAGATTTTCCATCTTCATTCAATGATTTAATTTCGATAGATATTTCATTAAAATCATCTAAGTTTACAATTTGATCTACTAAAGCATTACTTACTTCATCATCTTCAAGAGATAATGTGAAATATTTATCAAAATGATTGTTACTGCATAATCTCAATTCCTTATCATCCATAGTATCGTGATCTAAGCTGATATTAGGAATATGTATTCTATTAAAAATAGGCAAAATATAAACTAATAAAGATAACAAAGACTTATTATCCACTTTAGAAACATTACATAAGATATTATAAAAATCATTAATCATTTCATTCTGTTTATCCCTATCATGCCTTTGAATTGAAACATAATCCAATAAAAATTTTTTATTATTTTTTATTTCATCATAACATTCCCTTTCAAATAATTGTAAAGTTAATAACAATAAAAAATCATTAATATTTATTTCATCTTTAAATGAAAATAAATAAAAATTAAAAACATTAACAAGTCTATTTAAATCTCTAATATTTTTAATAAACGGAATAATCATCCAATAGATATCATTAAAATCATCTAATTGGATTAAAGAATCATTACTAAACTTTTCATAAATTGGATAAATTCTGTTAAAAATTAGTGAATTTTTTCTTGATTGAGTAATTTCAGGAACCAATATTTCAATTTGAATAATTTTTTTAATGTAATCTTCACCAGAATATAGTTGTAATTTATTTAATGTTTTAATAACAATATTTTGGTCAAAAGATAGAATATAAATTACATTTGGAAAATCTGCTAAAGATTTAACTAATAAAAATATTTGTTGAATTTCATCATCAGTTAATCTATCAATGTTATCAATGGAAATAATGATTTTATAATCTAAATTCGAAAAAATATCAAACAAATCTTCTTTAAATGAATTAAATTTTTCAAACTCCTCCTGTTTTAGAACTTTATCTAAATCCAAATTTGATGATAAAAATTTTAAATTTACATTAATAGAAATCCCTTTCATGAATTTAAACAATATATCTTTAGCTTTTTTTGTAAAATTATCAGAAAATTTAAGTTCATTTAATAATCTATTGAAGAACTGTAATATTAAATTATCTTGATTAGAGAAATACCATGGATTAAAATCAATGAAAATCCAATTATCTTTTTCTTTTTTAATTTCAGAAAAAGTTAAATTTAGAATAGATGTCTTACCACTCCCCCATTCCCCCATTAAACCAATTACCAAACAATCTTGAGAATCATAATTACAAACTGATTTTGATAATCTTTTAACAAATGGCATTCTATTTAATTCATCTTCATTTTCATTAGATATCGGCTTATCTGAGTTAAACATATTTCCACCAATAATTATGCTTCTGATTACTGTTTAATTAACTTATTCTATTAATATTATGTATAATTAATTGATAAATAATAATGATTAATATAAAAGAATACTCTTTAATTTCATGAATCAACTAAATCATTTAAATTTTATTATATTATATTTTCAATATTTTATTTATTACAATTATATTGTCTATCAAGCTCTGATTAAATTTAAAGTACTTTATTTAATACTGCGTATAATCTCACAATATTGATTCTCTAAAATGAAAACTAAATACTGAACCTTTCTTAATTAAATAATTAAGAATATCCAACAATTGATTGTATTTCATATTATTAGTTTTAACTACCTTCCAATTTTTTATAACATATCTTTTAACATATAATTCCAAATAATATTTTGTATTATGATCCAAAGGTTCCTCCATTAATTTATCATCATCAATAAGATTACAAATCCATTCTACACTTTCATCAATAAATAAATCATCAATTATTATTTTAGACATTATCCCCAGAATATCCATAAATTTTAAATCCTTTGAAATGTTACTATAAAAAAGAATTGCTTGCCTTTTTTGTTTAATATTAGTTAATTCATATTTAAAAGAAACTGGTTTTAATAAATATGCTGAAATAGTACTTCTATGGAATGCATGAGGTTTATATGAATTAATTATTTTTTCATAAAATAAATTCCAAACATTCCAAAATTTACCTGAATTTAATCTCATTTCAGCAGATATAAATGATTCAAAAAATAGATGAGAATCTCGAGAAAATTTAAAAGAATTAACAAAATGAATTATGTATTCTATAATATTTTTTCTAGATAAAACAAATAATGCATATCTTTCTAAAAAATTTCTTTTCACATTTAAAAAATTAGCCGTATTTATTTCAGAATGATCTTCAAATAGAAGATTAGAATAAACTTTTATAATTTCTTTAACTAAATTTAAGTATTTATTTTCCCCAGTATCAAATGGTATTAATTGGAAAATAATATTTAAATCTTCAAAAGTTAAATCAGTTAAAATAATCTCATTTTCTTCTCCAATATTAAATATTTGATTTTCATATTCTTTTACAAATATATGTGCTGCATAAATATACTTTTCATGAGCATCATATATTCCTTTAAGATTATTATAAATATTTCTAAAATGGGGTTTAAAGTAAATAAAATTAAATATTAATTTATTTAAATCTTCATCAAGAATATTATTATTTCGTATTGAGTACATTACCAAATCATAACCTTTATTAAAATTATCCAAGTAATTGTTATTAAATAAAAAGATTAATAGTATGAACAAAATTTCATCTTTTTCGTCAGCATGTAATTTATATAAACACATTAATGAATTAAATACGTGGACTATATTCGAATCCCATCTAAGATTATAATTTTCACTAAAAATATATGAAAAATAATCAAAAATTATATTTTCACAATATTCCAATTCCTCTTCATTTAATTCATTTGAATAAAATTTTATTAATACTGAAGCAAGTGGAATCAATGGATTTTCAACAAAATATAAATCATTTTCCCCAGATTCCATCTCTTGAACAATATTTTTCAAATTGTTGAAAATTAATTTTGGATTATTATCAAACTTGGAAGATTCAGCATTCTTATTTTTTAACTTATTAATTGCCCAAAGAATTAAATCATTATACTTGAATTTTGAATCCATCTCTTTTTGGAAATTTTCATTATCTTCTTTTAAATCCTGTGGCAAATCCACAGTTAGCATGAATTGTTCAACTTCAGAACTTCCATCTTCAATTTTCAATAATTTATGCTTTTTTAAATCAATTTGATGAATCAACAATTTATAATCAGATTCTTCTTTAATAATTAAATGTTGAAATGTGTCTTCATGAATTTTAATCATTTGATTAAGAATTTCACATCTATTTTCAACATCTTTATCAAAATCATCAATCCCCATTTGATAATTTAAAAAACATTCTCTTAATGTTCTTTTTCTGCAAATTAAATTACAAGATTCTTTACGTTCATTAATAAATATTTTAGGAGTACTAAGATAAGGAAGATTAATTAAATTTTTTGCTTGATGTTCCATTGAAAATCTATTCAAATCATAGAAAAATAAATCTAAAGACGAAAATAATATCTTTGCAACATCAAAAAGTTCATTAGGAAATTCCAATACAATACTAGTAACTACAGCAGTTAATGATGCTGAATAAGAATTTGATAAAATTTTCTTTAATAAATCTTCCAAATAATCAAAATTCCCTTTATTCCCTTCATCTAATAAGAATTTTTCTAATGCCATATGTACTGAAATTAATAAATCCGGAACAACAGAGGTTGTGCCCCTATATGTTTGCCATAAATGATCATTAATCAATTGTTTATAAACTTTATCTTCAATGATAATTTCTATTTCATATAACTTATTGGAAAATGTGTCCCAGATCGAATCTTCATCATCATTACAAGATTCATAATTCTTAACTGATTTATTTACAAAATCTATTATGAAATCAATTGTTTCATTAGGATGTTCCTTTAATAACTGGATAATAGGAGTTTGATATGGATTATTAAGAGAATTTAAATCTAAACTATTGGATATTCCAAATTTAATATTATTATCCATATCCCAATATTTTTCATCTGAATAATCTTTAAACCAAAATAAATTTAAAAAATCAAATATTAGATTATGACTCAATTTGAAAAAAGGGGATGCATTCATTGATAAAATTTTTTTAGATAAATCATAATAAGGATCCATTTTAGAATCCCATTTATTTTCTACAATCTTTTTTAATATATCCTCCATCTCTTCTTGAATTGAAAGAGAACCGTACAAAATAGCATTAATAATATTTTGCTTATCATCAGAACTAGAACAATCAGAGTCATTTTCAATTTTATCATACATATTAAGCGCTATTAATGAAGATTTCCTTGTTGTTTCGCCTTCAAAATTATTGGAATTCCAATCATTTAATAAATCAATAAATAATCTCACATCTTCAATCTGCAATAAATTCTGATTATCATATAAAAAATCTATGCAATTTATCCAATTTTTTAGGGGTTCAACACTTGTAAAAATAAATTCGGGATTATTATTTGTAATCTCTCTAACTATTGAACTATCTTTTACATATGCAATTCTTAGCCAAAAAATAATTTTTTCTAAAATAAATTTATCAGATGAAATATTATCAGAATATTCTTCAAAAAAATACTTTGAATATTTAGAGTCTAAAATTGCAATCAAAATATCGTCAATGTTAGATTCTTCACTGCCTCCCATAAATAAATAGTCTAAAAACATGTTTGCATCAATTTTATCATCTCTCAGTTTATTTGAAAACCATTTTCTAAACGATTTGCGAATAATTAAAGAATCAGGTAACCTATTAAAAAAATCAGAGATATTATCTTTATTCGAAAAAGCAGTGTCAATTAATCTTTCAATAGCCAACTCTTCAAATATATCTTGAGTGATGAAATATTTACCTAAATTTTCATTATAAGCAATTATCTCATCAGATTGTAATGTATTAAAAGCATCATCACATTCAAAATTATAATCTTGATTTTTATTTATTATATCCTCAACCAATTTCAAAAAACATTTTTCTCTTTTAATATGAATATTATTTTTTTTAAAAGAACTATTTTTTATTTTCATTTCCCATATCTTATTTTTAAACTCTGAAACAGAATTTGAATCATATATCCCCGACTTTAGAAATAAGTTTAAATAAAATAGTCTGCATAACAATTGAATCAATGATTTATCCTCTGGCAAATTAAAATGATATTCTTCAGACAATAATTTTAATTTTTCCACTTTTAAAATATCAACTTGTAATATGGCAATATTTTTTAAATCATATACTTCTAAAAGCAATAATCGTAAATCATTTACATAATCTGGACGAGTTGTGAAAATTACTTTCCAATTAAAATTAAATAAAGAATATAAAAAATTTTTAAAGGCATCTAAATTTTCCAGATAAGCTAATTTTTCCGCTGAATCAAAAACAAAGATTTTTTCAGTAAAATCATTGAAAAATTCTTGAAAATCATTTAAATTGTAATTACCAAAATTATTGAAAAATTGTTGTATATTTACCAAGTCAAATTCAGTAGATTTAAAAATAAAAATTGGAATTTCAAATTCATTTCTAAAATTTTTTATTAAAGCAGACTTACCGGATCCTCCTTCACCACTTATTATGACAGCATTATTCTCATTTAAAAATTCTTTAATTTCAGTAATTTGATTTTTTCTATCAATTTTAATAGGAATTCCATTGAAATGTACCTCATCTTTAATAAAATCAAATAATAAATTACTATTTTCCTTAATATTATCAGTAAATTGAAAAATACTATCATCCAAACTAAAAAATTCCTTTTTAATATGTTCATACTCTTCATCTGATAATATTATTTCAAAATTACTTGGATAAACAAATTCTAAATCAATATTTAATTCATCAGCTAACTGATAAATATCTTGAAGATATTTGGGCATGTTATTTTCTTCATTATAATTTGCACCAGGCTCTTTATTAGTATAGAATAATAATTTATCTAAATTATATGATTCATCTGCTTTATTTAAAGTATCAAGAATCTCTTTTTTGCTTTCTCCCAAAGTTTTTTCAAAAAATTTAGCTTGAAAACCTATAATTTTACCATCATATTCAATAGGATCATTTTCTATTGCTTTTTGATTTTTATATCTTAAAATTCCATTTAACTGATTGAAACGTTTACAAAATAAGATATAAGCTAATTCTTCAAATTTTTCATTGATGCGCCCTTCAAATTTAGCTTCAAAATGATGCCAATTTAAACTCATAATATCACATTACTAATGTTATTTTTTTATTTTGAAAAATTAATAGTTATCTATTTTAACTTTGTTTGATTTTATTCTTATAAGTTAAAATACTAACTAATTAAATATTTTAGGTAATGTGATTTACTAATCAAATTAATAATTTCAATGAGTGTTATAGAAAAAAGAACATCTAAAATCATAGATTTAATTAAATTAAAATTAATCAATATCTCTGTTGTGAATCCACTCACGATGCTTTCCAATAGCTACTCTAACAATAACATCAATCAAATCAATTTCATTTTCTTTTTTGAAGTAGTAATAAGCAGGTCCTTCCAGCATCTGCCTTAAATCATAGAAAGGTCTTGGCTTGATTGCATCTGGATGCATCAGTCCGTAATTCTTTAATATCTTTACATTATCAGTTTCGTATTTCTCCAATTTAGATTTCTGAACTTTAGTAGCTACTGTCTTTTCCTTTTTGTCAAATATCTTAGCTATCTGAGAACTATCTATTAATATACTTAATTCAATCAGAAGCAAAATTATTTCTTTACCTTTGACAGTTATTGTTGTTGGATGTGAATTTTCACTGTCTAGAATTAATTTCATTTTATAGTCTCCAGTATATAATATAGCTACTCTTAAATAAATATTTAAAGTGGGGAAAGGGTGATAATCCCCACTTGTCAAGGATTTGGAGTTAAAAAACCCTTAGCAGAAGATGTTGATGATAAAAAGCAATTAAAAATTCACCAAAAGAGATTTTATATTCTTTTATCCC
>UMKX01038159.1_pt1 | contig 12040 bp, 10 predicted proteins | sample 1966471 | NCBI WGS metagenome assembly UMKX01 (sample SAMEA4836188, study PRJEB28245) | human gut metagenome | biome: gut microbiome; material: fecal sample | place: Denmark | collected 2008
GCTCACAGCGCCCCAGCCGCCGCAGCCGTAGACCGTGCCTAGATCCATTCGGCCCGCCACACCGCCGGCACAGCTCTTCTTGGCGGTGACAGCACCGTAATTCTGGCAGTCCAGCAGGATGGCGCGGGTCAGATAGGTGTATTTTACAGTGCGGCTTCCGGCGGGGAACAGATCGTCCTCCCGGTCGTAGTCGTACTCGATGGCCAGCGCACCGGCGATGCCGCCCACGTTGCGGTCGCCCTCCACCGCGCCGTGGTTGATGCAGTCCGCGGCCTTGCCGCGCTTGGCGCTGTAAAGCGTGTTCTCGGACACGTCCTGCACCACGGCGGAGCTGGTGTCCGTGACCTCATCGATCAGTGTGAGAAACAGATCCATGGTGGTGTTGAGCTGACCGCTGACGGCACGGAGGTCGGAGGACAGCGACGCGCTGGCGTTGGAAATGCCCTTCACCAGGGCATCCATCTCGCCGTTGATGCCGGTAAGGTAGCCATGGATGCTGTCGGCGCTTTCGTTGACCTTGTCCAGCCACGCCTTCAGGTCATCGTAGGTCATGTCGCTGTTCAGGTCGTCCATCAGGCCTTTGACGGTGCTCTCGGCGCTGTTGGCGTAATTGTTGATGTTGCCGACGCGAGTGGTCACGGTGTCTGAGGCATCCGTCAGGTCGTTGTTGGTACGCTCGGTCAATTCGGCCAGCGTGGACAGCTCCGTGCGGAGCTGGGCCACACGGTCAGGGCCGGCCTGAATGGTGATGTCCGGGATCATTTGGCCCACAATGCCGCCCACGTCCTTGCGGCCCTGGACGAAGCCCCGGTTGACGCAGTTTGTGACAAGGCCGTCCTGACGGCCCACGATGCCGCCCACGTTGTAGCCCACATGGGGATACCCCACGCTGCCCTCGTTGGTGCAGCTGTCGATGACACCGGTGGAGTAGCCCGCGATGCCGCCCGCGTCGGTGTTGACGCCGGTTTCGGTGGTCTGCTGCTGTTTCAGCAGGTCGTAGACGCTGCTCTCCAGGTCGGCGGTGCTGAGTTCGCTGTCGCTGACGGAGGTATTGACGGCGGCGGTGCTGGTGCAGCCACGGATGCTGCCGTAATTCTGTCCGGCAATGCCGCCAACAGAGGTGGTGGCGTGTACCACACCATCAGCGGCGCTGTTCTCGATAAGTCCGCTGCTGCCGTTATAGCCCGCCAGCAGGCCAACGTTGTCAGTGCCGGTGACTGTGCCGGTGAAGCGGCAGCCGGAGATACTGCCGTAGTTTTCCCCGGCGATACCGCCGACCCGGCTCTGTGTGCCGGCGGGCGTGACCTTGCCCTCCACCGTCAGATCCCGGACGACCGCGCCGCTGGCGATCTGGCTGAAGAAGCCGTAGATGCTGGCGCTGCCGGTGAGCGCGAGGCCGGTGATGCGGTGGTTTTGCCCGTCAAATGTGCCGAGGAAAATGGGGATGGACACTGCCGCGCCATCCAGGTCGATGTCGTTGAGCAGGCGGACGGAAAGTCCGGCGGAATAGGCATCGTAGGAGCATTTTTCGGCGAAGGCGATCAGCTCATCGGCGGTGGAGAGCTCGACTTCCTTTTCGGCGGCCAGGGCCGGAACGGAGAGCGTCAGGGAGAGCAGCAGCGCCAGCAGAAAGGAAGCGGCATGGCGGCACGTATTACGCTTGGTGTTCATGTTCGGCCTCCTCTCCTGTGTGGGCGGGTATCATTTTCTCCCGGTCGGCGTTGGTGATGTCGCCGGAGATCAGGTTCAGATCCACGTCACCGTCCACGGTGGCCCGCATAATGCCATTGACAGTGCCGTGTATCTCACCAGTGACCACGCCGTTGACCATCACCCGGCCACTGAGCTCGCGGCGATGGATGACCTTGGGCACGGCGAAGGAGGTGGCGTCCACCGCCTTGCTGCCGATGAGCAGGATCTGCGGCAGGACGAACAGCACCAGCGCCATGGACAATATCGTGCCCCGGCCCAGGCTCTGACCGATGCCGGCGATGGTGGGCTCGGAGGTCATTTGACCGATGAGCGTACCGGCCACCGTCAGAATCGTGCCGGAGGTGAGGATGGTGGGGAAGGCGAAGTTCAGCGTGTCGATGATAGCCTGCCGGTGATCCATGCGGCCCTTCAGCTCCTGGAAACGGCTGGCGATAACGATGGCGTAGTCGATGTTGGCGCCCATCTGTATGGAGCTGACCACCAGGTAGCTCATGAAGAACAGGGGAGAGGCGGTCAGCGCCGGGATGGAGAAGTTGATCCAGATACTGCCCTGAATGACCAAAATCAGCAGCAGCGGCATACCGGCTGAGTTGAAGGTGAACAGCAGCACCACCAGCACGATGAGGATGGAGACGACGCTGACCACGGTGTTATCACGGGAGAAGGATTTCTCAAAGTCGTATTCGTTGGTGGAGTCACCGGCCACCAGCACCTTGCCGTCAGGGTAATAGGTCTGCGCGATGCCGCGGATGGTGTCGGTGAAGGCGTAGGTCGTATCGCCGCTGACCGGGAGGGTGAGGTACAGCAGCATACGGCTGTACTCCGTGCCCTGAAGCTGGGCCTTGGCGCTTTCGATCTGACCGCGGGCGTCCATAAGCGTAGCGGTCTGCTCATCGCTGAGGGAGACGATGCCCGCGTCCACCTGGTCGCAGACAAAGAGGAACATATCCATCAGCGGAACGCCGTAGGAGGAAAGGTTGCCCACCAGCTTGCCGTAGTCTCCCTGCTCCAGGGCGTAAGCGCCGTAGAGCATCTGCGCCGCCTCGTAGTCCAGGTCGGCCAGCTCGGCGAACTGGCGGGGCGTCAGCTTGTCGGCCAGCATGTAGCCGTCCATGGCCTCCACGTTGGCAAGGCCCATGGTGTAGTCGATCTCGTCATAGGTCTCCAGCTCGCGGAGAAGCCGGGCCTCCTTTTCATAGTCACCGGTGGGCACAACGAGGGCCACCATGTTGCTGCTGGTAAAGGTGTCCTTGATCTTGTTTTCGGCGATTTGAGTGGCGTTGAGCTTGGGGGTGGTCAGGTTGCTGTAGCCGTAGGCGTAGGGGCATTTGCCGGAGAAGTAGATGCCGCCCGCCACAAGGGCCACAAAGATGACGGGGATGACGAAGCGGGTCTTGTAGTCAAACTTGCCGATAAAGGAGATTTTCGGGACGAAGCTCTTGTGCTCCGTCTTTTCAATGAGCGGGCCAAAGAGCACCAGCAGTCCGGGCATGACGATGAACACGGACAGCAGGGCGTAGAGAATGGCCTTGATAAGGCAGATGCCCATGTCCGGGCCGATCTTGAACTGCATGAACAGCATGGCGGCCAGGCCGCCGATGGTGGTCAGGGAGCTGGCGCAGATCTCCGGAATGGCCCGGCTGAGGGAGGCGATAGCCGCCTCCCGGACGGGGAGTGTCTGATGCTCCTCCCGGAAGTGGTTGCTGAGGATGACGGCGTAATCCAGGGAGAGGGCCAGCTGCAAAATGCTGGTGACGGAGTTGGACACGAAGGAGATCGTGCCCAGCAGGAAGTTGCTGCCCTGGTTCAGGATCATGGCGATGACAAAGGTCAGCAGCAGCACCGGCACTTCGCCGTAGGTCTGGCAGGTGAACAGCAGTACCACCACCACAATGACCGCCACGTAGACCATGATGATGCTCACCTCGGAGGCGATGGTCTCCTGGAGGGTGTTGCCCAGGTCGGTGGAGATATAGAGGTCATAGCCGGACAGGGTTTCCTTTACCGCATCCAGCGCCGTGAGGCATTCGTCATCCTCCTCGTCATAGTCGAACGTGACGCTATACAGCGCCGAGGCGGCGCTGTAATGGTCGGTGGTGTTGTCAAAGGACACACTTTGAACGCCCTTAACCCCGGCCACCAGGTCGTAGAGACGTTGGGCTTCGCCGTAGGTGACGTTTTCCACCATGACCTCGGCAGTGCCGTAGGTGATGAATTGATCCTCCATCACGTCCAGGGCCTGCTTCGTCTCGGAGCTGTCAGGGAGAAAGGCCGTCAGTTGGTTCTCGACCTTGACCCAGTTCCGGGAAAACGCGGAGAAGATCAGGAGGATGATGGTCAGGAGAAAAAACAGATTGCGCTTATCCACGATAAACGTGGCCAGCTTTGTCATAAAATTTGGCTTCTGCGCCGCTGCGTCGGACATAAATCTGCTCCTTTGCTGTGAGATACAAATTCAGAATTAGTATAACAGAATTGAGGGAAAGTGTCTATTGTCAATATAAATCTCGCTGTTCAAAAATCAAAACGGCGCAGACGCGGCAGAGGGTGGGACAAATCTGCGGGAAGTGCCGTTTGCGACGGATTTTGCCGCCGCCGGGCGGTATACTGGGTACTGTGAGGTGAGGCGGATGACGGTGGTATACCTGGACAGGGTGTGGGCGTTGAATACGGCGGTGGACTATCTGCTGCTGTTGGGAACGGCCCGGCTGTCCGGCCTGCCGCTGCGGCGGGGATGCCTGCTGCTGTGGGCAGCCGCAGGCGGTGCGTATGCCGCGGCGGTGTTCCTGCCGGGGGCTGCGCTGCTGGGTCATCCGCTGTGCCGGTTGGCGGTAGGTTTGGCCATGGCACTGGGCGCGTTTCGCGGTAGTTGGCGGCAGGCGGCGCTGTTCTTCCTGCTGGCCGGAGGGCTGGCAGGGGTGGTATTGGCGTTGGGACTGATGGCAGGATCGCCGCTGGGGTTGGTACGGCGCGTATATTACGCCGACGTGAGCTGGCCGCTGCTGTTGGCGGCCAGCATAGGCGGGTATGCCGCGCTGCACCTGCTGTTTGGGCAGGGGGCAAGACACGGAGGGGGAGAGCTATTGCAGATCAAGATCGTTATGGCCGGACGGACACAAACGGTAACGGCACTGCACGACACCGGCAACACGCTGCGTGACCCGGTAAGCGGGCGGGCGGCGCTGGTGCTGGAGCAGAAGGCGGCGGAGGCACTGTGGCCCGATGAGATGGCGGCGGTGCTGGCGCTGTCGCTGACGCCGGAGGAAAAGATGGCGCGGCTGTACCGCCAGGGCTGCCCGGTGCGGTTCACACTGCTGCCCTTTCGGGCGGTGGGAACAAGGGGTGGATTGCTGCTGGCGGCAAAAAGCGACTACATAGAGGTGGAGGGGAAACGGTATTGGCGGACACCGGTGGCGCTGTCGGAGCAGCCGGTCAGCGACGGCGGCGGGTATCACGCCCTGTGGGGCGGGGAAGGAGGACGGGCGTATCATGCTGAGGGAGAGGCTCATTCATCTGCTGGCGTGGCTTCGCAGGAGATGCAGGCCGGATAAGGTCATGTATATCGGCGGCAGTGACACGCTGCCGCCGCCGCTGCCCCGGGACGAGGAGGCGGAGATGCTTCGGCGGCTGGACAAGGGGGAATTTGCCGTGCGGCAGATACTCATTGAGCGAAACCTGCGGCTGGTGGTCTATATTGCACGGCGGTTCGAGAACACGGGGATCAATATCGAGGATCTTATCTCCATCGGGACGATCGGCCTGATCAAGGCCATCAACACGTTTCGGACGGATAAGAACATCAAGCTGGCCACCTATGCCTCCCGGTGCATTGAGAACGAGATACTCATGTATCTGCGAAAAAACAGCGCTCAGCGGACGGAGGTGAGCTTCGATGAGCCGCTGAATACGGACTGGGACGGAAAGGAGCTGCTGCTCAGTGATGTGCTGGGGACGGATGGAGACGTGGTGATGCGGCCCATCGAAGCGGACGTGGACCGGCAGCTGCTGCAAACGGCGGTATCGCGGCTCAGCCCCCGGGAGAGGGACATCATCACCATGCGGTTCGGGCTGGGCGGCGTGAAGGAGCTGACGCAGAAGGAGGTGGCCGACCGGCTGGGCATTTCACAGTCCTACATATCCCGCCTGGAAAAGCGGATCATAGCGCGGCTCAAGCGTGAGCTGCAAAAGATGGCATGAACAAACAACTGTGAAGGCGTATACCTTCACAGTTGTTTGCTCATATTTTATTGCAGAGACAGCGGGGCGGGACGGTTGACCACCATCATGTTGTAGTAGCGCAGCAGATGATAGTCGTCCTTGTCCAGCTTTACGGTGCTCAACAGGCGGTCGCCCTCCTCCAGTGGCTCTTTGGAGATAAGCGCCTTCAGCGCGATGGGAGCGAAGAACGGGGAAGACCCGATGCCGGAGACCAGGCCCACGGCGGGCATACGGTTCTGCATGGGGTTCAGCATACAGATATAGAGCTTCTCCGCCTCGTTGATCTGATTGGTCAGCACCATGTGGGTGATGGTATCGTAGGCCTTCATCTCGCCGGTGAACAGGTGCTGGCAGCGGTCCGGGTCGGAGAAGGACACCACGCCCATATACAGCGTTACCTCGATGCCATCGTGGTCAGAGGCGTGGGAGAAGCGGAGGAGTGAGCGGGTCATCTGCCGCACGCGGCCATCGTAGTAGTACATATAGGCCAGGGACTGGTTGAAGTAGTTGTTCTTGGGCAGCGCCGGTTCAGAGCGGAACATAGGCGGCTGGTAGTCGATGAAGCACTTCAGCTCAATGTCCAGCGCCTGTGCGATCTCGTAGAGCGTTTCGATGTCGATGGTGATCGCGCCGTTTTCGTATTTGGAAAGCGTCGCTTTGCTCTTGTTGATCATGGTGGAGAACTGCTCGATGGTATAGCCGCGGCTTTTCCTGTATTTTTTGATGCGCTGGCCCACGAAGTAAGAAAAAGAGCTCACACGCGACACCTCCTTGCCGATGTAAACGGCTGAATTTTTTATGGATAGATGATACCAAACGTTTGGTAGGAAGTCAACATTAAATTTCCATATGGGAAACATTTTTGCGGATTGGCATATTTTGAATAAACCGTTCGGTGAAATCAGACAGAAAAACCCCCTGCGCTGCAAAGCGCAGGGGGTTGGTGCAGGAACAGTGAGTTCAGCGAACGGACTCCATACCGGCGACAAGGGCCTTCTTGTTGCCCTCCAGGAAACGGGCTTTCTTCTCGCCCAGCTCGATACGGATGGCTTCCATCATGCTGTCGATGGAGGTAATGGGAGCTTTCTCCATCACAGCGCCCAGGATGGCCACGTTAGCGCCCTTGGGGTTGCCCACGGAGTCGGCCACGCCGTTGGCATCGCAGTACACCACGGTGATGTCATCACGGACGGCCTTGCGGTCGATGATGCTGCTGTTGACGACCAGCACACCGCCGGGCTTGACGTGCTCTTCAAACTTGTCCAGAGAAGGACGGTTCATGGCGACGATGACGTCGGCCTTGTCCACCAGGGGAGAGGCTACCGGATCGTCAGAGACGATGACAGAGCAGTTAGCCGTACCGCCGCGCATCTCAGGGCCGTAAGAGGGCAGCCAGGAGACGTGCTTGCCGTCCAGCATGCAGGACATAGCCATGAACTTACCGATCAGGAGCATACCCTGACCGCCGAAACCGGCGAAAATAAAGGTTTTTTCCATATTACTCCGCCTCCTTGTCTTTGTATACGCCCAGAGGATAGTAGGGGATCATGTTCTTCTCCAGCCACTCCATGGCCTCCACCGGGGACAGACCCCAGTTGGTGGGGCAGGTGGACAGGACTTCGATCATGGTGAAGCCCTTGCCTTCCATCTGCAGGCGGAACGCCTTGGCGATGGCCTTCTTGGCCTTGGCGATGTTGGCGGTGTTGTTCACGGCCACACGCTCAATGTAGTAGGAGCTGGGGACGGCGGACAGCATCTCGCACATCTTGATGGGCAGACCGCTCCATTCCTCGCTGCGGCCAGCGGGGCAGGTGGTGGCCTTCTGACCGATCAGGGTGGTGGGGGCCATCTGACCGCCGGTCATGCCGTAAATGGCGTTGTTGACGAAGATGGTGGTGATCTTCTCACCGCGGTGGGCGGCGTGGACGATCTCAGCCGTACCGATGGAGGCCAGGTCGCCATCGCCCTGGTAGGTGAACACCAGGGTGTCCTTGCCGACGGAGCGCTTGATGCCGGTGGCAACAGCGGGAGCGCGGCCATGGGCGGCCTCGTACATATCACAGTTGAAGTAATCGTAGGCAAACACGGAGCAGCCGACAGGGGCTACGCCGATGACCTTGCCGTCCAGGTTCATCTCGTCGATGACCTCGGCCACCAGGCGGTGGATAATGCCGTGGTTGCAGCCGGGGCAATAGTGGAACTGCTTGTCAGTGAGCAGCTTGGTCTTTTCGAACAGTACAGCCATCTTATTTACCCTCCTTCATGCTCAGGATCTTGGCGACGATCTCGTCGGTGGAAGGCATCTGGCTGCCGCAGTGACCGAAGAAGTCCACGGGCTTGTCGCCGTTGATGGCGAGCTTGATGTCCTCCAGCATCTGGCCTTCGTTCAGCTCCACGTCCAGGACTGCCTTGACGTTGGGCTGGCAGCAGGCTTCACGCACGGCGTCATAGGGGAAGGGCCACACGGTGATGGGACGGACCAGACCCACGTTGATGCCCTGCTCCTTGAGCTGGGTGATGGCGCTCTTGGCGACACGGGCCACCGTGCCGAAGGCGGTGATGACGTAGTCGGCGTTCTCGCAGTTGTAGCTCTCCCACATCTGCTCGTTGGCGACGACTTCCTTATACATGGCCTGCAGCTCATCGTTGTGGATGGCCAGGCTCTCGGTGTCGATGTAGATGGAGTTGATGACGCCGCGCTTGGCGGGATCGTCACCGGGCTTCCAGCCGGTGCAGGCCCAGGGCTTCTTCTCAGGGTCGATCTTAAAATCCACCATCTCGGGAAGCTCCACGGGCTCCATCATCTGAGCGATGATGCCGTCGGCCAGGAACAGCACGGGGATGCGGTACTTCTCAGCCTTGTCATAGGCGATCATCATCAGGTCGATGGCCTCCTGCACGGAAGCGGGAGCGAAGGTCAGCAGGTGATAGTCACCGTTGCCGCCGCCCTTGACGCCCTGAAAATAGTCGCCCTGGGAGGCCTGGATGTTGCCCAGGCCGGGGCCGCCGCGCATCACGTTGATGATGACAGCGGGGACCATAGCGCCGGCGCAGTAGGAGATACCTTCCTGCTTCAGGGACACACCGGGGCTGGAGGAGGAGGTGATAACGCGAGCGCCAGTACCGGCAGCGCCGTACACCATGTTGATCGCCGCCACTTCACTCTCGGCCTGCAGGAAGCAGCCGCCGATCTCGGGCATACGGGCGGACATATATTCGGGGATCTCCGTCTGCGGAGTGATGGGGTAACCGAAGAAGAACCGGGCGCCGGCACGAATAGCGGCTTCCGCGATCGCTTCGCTGCCCTTCATAAGAGTCAAAGCCATATTCTTTCAGCCTCCTTAGTCTTTTTCAATACGGATGACCACGTCGGGACAGGTACGGGCGCAGGACGTGCAGCCGATACACGCCTCCATGTTCGTAACTTCCGCGGGATGGTAGCCCTTTGCGTTGATGTGGGTCTTGGACAGCTCGATGATGTGCTTGGGACAAGCTCTCACACACAGGCCGCAGCCCTTGCAAAGATTCTCGTCGATGGTAATTCTTACCACTCTCTTTACACCTCTTTTCTTTTTTCCGTTTCCGTGCTGTGTTTGTGCTTATTTCTACCCCCGGGAGAGGGAGGTATACGGGGTCAATACATATCCTTGTGGGGATTTTTGGTGTTCAGCCCGTGGGCGATGTAGGAATCCCAGTCGCGGTGCATATACACGTCAATGGCGATGGGCTTGCCCACATACTTCATATCGGGCTTGCGGGACAGGAAGTCATCCAGGAACTCCTTCTTGCCGGTGGTGTAGGCTACCGGGATGCCGGTCAGGTCGGAGACCTCACGCAGCATCTCGTAGCCGTCCCACAGGTCGTCAGGCCCGGTCATGGTGGCCAGGTTCGTGTTGTTGATCATGCCGGTGATCTGAAGGCGGGCGTGGGCCTGCATCCCCTCCTGGAGACGGAGGATCTTCTCCACCGATCCGGCCAGGGGACGGCGGATGTTGACCACGTTCAGCACCTCCAAAGAGCCGGGCTCGAGATCTGCGAAATCCTGATGGTAGCGTCCCAGGGCTGTTGCGCCCACATCGTCGCCGCCCACATCGAAGATGACGGTGTCCCAATCCAGAACGAAAGCTGACGACACCTCGGCGGGGAGGGAGAGCGTTTCGATGCCGGAGCAGGCGAAGTTGGGGGAGACGAGACGTATCTCTTTCTGCTCCACCAGCTTACCCCGCTCGGTGAGGCGGAAGTAGGTGTTGACCATATCCAGGTCCAGCAGCTCCGTCCGATCACCCCGTGCGGCGGCCTGCATGGCGAAGTTCAGCGCCAGCTCGCTCTTACCGCTGCCATAGTTGCCGATCAGTACTTTGACGTCCTTCATAGGTAGGTAACTCCTTAATAAACGCGCTTACTTCAGGTTCTCGCGGATGGTATCGCACAGGGCCTTGATACCCTGGACGATCTTCTCCTCGGGCATGCAGGAATAGTTCAGACGCAGGGTGTTGTCGTGACCGCCGTTGGGGAAGAAAGAGCCGCCGGGAACGAACGCGACCTTCTTGGCCAGGCACTTCATCTGCAGCTCCTTGGCGTCCATGTAATCAGGCAGGACGACCCAGGCGAACAGACCGCCCTCGGGACGGGTGAAGGTGCAGGGCTCAGGCAGCTCGGTGGCCAGCGTCTCCAGCATCACGGCGCGGCGCTTGCGATAGCACTCGCGGATGGTGTTGACGTGGGCATCCAGGTCGAACATATCGATCCACTTGGAGGTCTCCATCTGACCGATGGTGGAAGCCTGGAGGGACGCGGCCTGCTCCATAAAGTTGAACTTGGCCAAAATCTCATCCTCGGCGCAGACCCAGCCCAGACGGTAGCCGGGGGCCAGGATCTTGGAGAACGTACCCAGGTAGACCACCAGGCCCTTGGTATCCAGGCTCTTCAGCGCGGGCATATACTCGCCCTCGAAGCGCAGCTCACCGTAGGGGTTATCCTCGATGACAGGAATCTCGTACTTGTTGATGATGTCCATGAACTTATGACGGCGATCCAGATCCCAGGTGCGGCCCGTGGGGTTCTGGAAATCGGGGATGACATAGATCATCTTCACGCGCTCGGTAGTGGCCAGGATCTTCTCCAGCTCTTCCATGATCATGCCGCCGTCGTCGGTGGGAACTTCGATAAAGGTGGGCTCACAGGCCTTGAAGGCGTTGACAGCACCCAGGTAAGAGGGGCTTTCCAGCAGCACCACGTCGCCGGGGTTCAGGAACACGCGGGCGGAAAAGTCCAAACCCTGCTGAGAGCCGGAGGTGACTAGGATGTGATCCTTATCGGTCTTGATGTTGTTCTTGGCCAGCATACGCTCGGCGATCTGCTCACGCAGACGGGGATAGCCCTCGGTGGAAGAATACTGAAGGGCAACACGGCCATTTTCCTTCAGGACAGCCATGGAGGCCTCCATCATCTGCTCCACGGGGAACAGCTCCGGGGCGGGCATACCGCCGGCGAAGGAGATGATGTCAGGCTGTGCGGTCAGCTTCAGCAGCTCACGGATCTCAGAGCCCTTCAGCAGGTCCATTCTCTTTGCAAACTGTACCATAAATCGTTTTCCTCCTCATTGTTCTTTGACATCTGCTAGCGATGCCTGCAAACGTACACACTAATTAAAGCACACTTCCGCAGTAAAGTAAATAAAGGTGTGCCGGTTCAGGCGCGGAGTTTTTCATTTTTGGCAATCCGAACAAAAAAAGCGCCGTTTGTACCGTCATTTCCACAATGAAAGCAGGCCCAGGAGTTGGTAAAGCCTGTGAAAGAAACCACAATCTGTTGGGGTCGGCGGCGGTGAACAGGAAAATACCTTTACAGGAAAGAAGACGTGTGGTACACTGAACGGAGATACCGACATCCGACAGACTCGCGAAAGGAGCGTCACAATGAAGAAGAAAGAGTTTTTGGCAGGCGCGGCTTTGCTGAGTATCAGCTCGGCGGTGTGCCTGAAGATCATGAAAAAAGTGGGAGAAAAGCTGAAAAAAGAGAAAAAGCGGAAATAGTGCAGACAGCCCCCTTCGGATGTGCCGAAGGGGGCTCAGGCTGTCGAAAAAGCCTGTCATTGCGAGCCAGTCCG
>UMKX01035915.1_pt1 | contig 11996 bp, 10 predicted proteins | sample 1966471 | NCBI WGS metagenome assembly UMKX01 (sample SAMEA4836188, study PRJEB28245) | human gut metagenome | biome: gut microbiome; material: fecal sample | place: Denmark | collected 2008
CTGTCACTTCTTCTTGTACATTCTCATCGCTGTCCGCACAAAAAAAGAGCGACGGCAAATTAACTCTGCTATCGCTCTTTTTAAAAAATATGAGGGAGAAAAAATGTTTTCTTTACTCCATCATAATACAACATACTTTGTGATATGTTAATATATATTATATAAAGCATTTCTAAAAAAAATATAAACTGGCATTCATCTTATTCTGGTCGTCCAAGATAAAATCCCTGCACTAAATCAATGCCATTATCCCTTAAGAATTCATACCCTTCCCTTGATTCAACGCCCTCGGCAAGCACCTTGATGCCTCTCTTATGGAAGCTGTCTCTATAATAATAGAAATACTCCTGCTTATCAACATCTTTCTCAATATCTGTTATCAGGCTTCTGTCAAGCTTTACGATATGCGGTGCAAATATGTCCACTGCCATCATATTATTATTACCTGTTCCAAAATCATCAAGTGCAATATTAAAACGGCTTCTGTTAATGGTATTCTTCTTAGACTGCCATTTGTCAATGTCTAACGCTGTGTATTCCAGAATCTCTATTATTCCCTTATCTCCCAGAACATCTGCATAGAATTCATCAAAAACAGCCTGCTCCTCTGCAGTAAATGATTCCGCAGGAAATGAATTAATTGCAATATATGAATTATAACCTCTTCTCCCATAACACTGGACAGCACCAAATATCGTAGCAACCTCAAGTGTATGCAAATCACTTTTTTTACGGAATTCTTCAATCAGATTAGTTACTGATATATTCTTTGGTCTCATTAAAGCTTCATAGGCATATATCTCCTTACCATCCGGAAAGAAAATAGGCTGAAACGCATAGCTTATCTCCAGCTTTGCAAGCTTATCTTTAATCTCTTCTTCAAGCGGAAAAATACTGTAATCTACCATATTTTTGTCAAAACCCTCTCACATTATTTATAAACAACATTAAGTATTTTACCGCTTTATCACATTCTATGCAACTGTTATATTCATTCACAATCAATCACAAATAATCATCTTGAAGGTGTAAATTCTGACATTTTACTGCATGCAATTCTGAAGTTTTCTATCTTCATATCAGAATAACTGATAACAAAGCTGTGGCTGTATTCGTCTGTATTATTATGATAATACTCCGATAACGCATTTATATGAATGCCATCTGCCTCAAGTTTTCTTTTTACCTCATTATCAGAAAGTAATGTATTAAGTTCAAGAATAAAATGAAGCCCTGAATCAGCCTCTCTTACTCTTCCAACACATTTGAACGGCTCCTCTTTAAGTACAGAAAGAACAGCCTCTCTCTGTTTCGTATAATACAGCCTCATTCTGTTTAAATGTTTCTCAAAATACCCTTCTTCTATGAATGCAGCAAGTGCATACTGCTCAAAATTAGATACAGTACATGCATAAAAATCAAGTTTTTCCTGATATGTTGCTGCAAGATGTGGTGGAAGAACCATATAACTGATTCGGATTGTTGGTGTCAGTGTTCTTGAAAATGTATTCATATATATAACCTTTTCGCTTATATCTATGCTTTTCATGGTTGGAATTGTCTTTCCTGTCATACGGAATTCTGAATCATAATCATCTTCTATTATATATCTGTCCGGCTTTTCATTAGCCCATGCAAGCAGTTCAAAACGCCGGCTTACCGGCATTGTTATACCTGTCGGATAATGATGTGTAGGACTTATATGAACTATATCTGCCATACATTCTCTTACGGCTTCCGGTTTCATTCCTTCAGCATCCATACCGGCATAACAGAATTTCACATTGTTACTTGCATATATCCTTGCTATCTTAGAATATCCCGGATCTTCAACACAATATACTTTATCTCTTCCCAAGAGCTGTATAAGAAGACTATACATATATTCCGTTCCAGCACCAATTATTATCTGTCCGGGAGTTACCTGCATATCACGAAACGAAGCCAGATGCATAGCAATTGCTTTTCTTAACTCCCATGTTCCTTCTCCCGGAGATATCTTCATAAGATCATCCTGCCTGTCTGTTATAACCCGTCTCATAAGCTTAGCCCATGTTGCAAATGGAAAGCTTCCAGGATCTGTCCTGTTTGATGATAAATCTGACTTATATCCAGTCTTCTTCTTTGCGGTTATTTCAGGAACTTCATATTTTACCGGCTTTATCCTTGCAACACCTGAAATATCTGATACATAATAGCCTTTCTTAGGAACAGAATATATATATCCTTCACTCATAAGCTGTCCATATGAATTCTCTACTGTTATGGTGCTTATTCCAAGATTGACAGCAAGCGTTCTCTTTGACGGCAGATGCTCTCCCTTAACAAGTCTGCCTTCTATTATATCTTTCTTGATACATTTGTATAAATATTCATATATTGATTCTTTTCCAATGTTTTCAAATGAGTATGTTAACATAATCTGACCTTATTTCTTTTGCAGAAATCTTCCTTTATATTAATGTCAGTTATTATAACATACATTATATTTCGTGACAATCTGTTAACGTGTATATATTTTATATGTAAGTTATCTGATAAATGTATAATTACAGCCTCCAGTTAGCAGCTATAAGCTGTGTGTTTACCATACCTGCGTATATTCCGGCTCTTTCCATAAGCTCTGATGGTTTACCGCTTTCTGCTACTTTACCATCTTTTAATACTACTATTTTGTCGGCGTCTGCTACTGTTCTCATTCTGTGGGCTATTATCATTACTGTCTTGTTCTTTATAAGTCTTGATAATGATTCCTGTATCATTGTTTCGTTATCTACATCTAAAGAAGCTGTTGCTTCATCAAGAAGAATAATTGGTGCATCTTTTAAGAACGCTCTTGCTATGGATATTCTCTGTCTTTCACCACCTGAAAGCTCACAGCCGTTCTCACCAATCATTGTGTTCCAGCCGTCTGATAATTTTTCAGCAAATTCATCACAATGTGCAAGTTTTGCTGCTGCGATAACTTCTTCGTCCGTTGCATCCATTTTTCCAATTCTGATGTTCTCGATAACTGTATTATTAAAAAGTGTAACATCCTGAAATACAATAGAGTAAAGCGACATTAGTGTCTCCGGGTCAATCTTTGATATGTCCATTCCACCAACTGTTATCTTTCCCTTATCAGCATCCCAGAAACGGGCTGCAAGTCGTGAAATTGTTGTCTTTCCGCCACCTGACGGGCCGATAAGAGCTGTTACCTCTCCCTGCTTTGCAGTAAAAGATACATCCTTTAATACAACATCACCTGTATCATATGAAAATCCAACATTAGAAAACTCTATGTCATAACCCTTGTTATCAAGCTTCTCCGAGCCTTCCTGCACATCATGTGAAAGTATCTCGTCTAATCTTGCACTCTGTACATCTGATGCGATAATTGCTGCAAGATTCTGTAAAGATACCTGCATTGGATCATATATTCTTGATACAACCATAAGGAACATGAAAAATGTGATGACATCCAACTTTCCACTGGCTAATAATGCTCCACCAACTAAAGCAACTGTTGCAATACCAAGCTTAAGAATCATCTGTGCGCTTCCAACAAACACAGCAGTTCCAAGTTCTGTAGCTACAGCGTGTTTCTCAACTGCCTTAATCTTCTCATCAAGTCCCTTCATATACTCTTCCTGATTATTATATGCCTGAATATCCCTGACACTTTCAAGACACTCCTGAATACCGTCTGCACACGACATTTTCAGTGCCACCTGCTTTTCGTTAAGCTTTCTCTGAACCCTTCCAGAGCAGCCGACTATAATGAATGATATCGGAAGTACCCACAGTGCTGCTATTGCCATTCTCCAGTCAAAGAAGAACAGTCCTATTGCTACAAATGCTGTAGATATGCACGCTCCGACAAGCTCCGGTATAAAATGTGATGAAGCAGTCTCCATCTGTGCACAGTCTGCCATAATAGTACTTGTAAGGTCAGACAAATCCTTCTTTCCAAAGAATGAAAGCGGAATCTTTCTTAACTTCTCAGCAAGTGTAATTCGTCTTACGCCACTCTCTACATAGGTTGATAAAAATGTTGCATTATACTGGATATATGTTGATACCGCAATCAATGCAAGTGTAATAATAACTCCGGCAATATATAATCCTCCTCTTCCTGCCAGATTTCCTTCCATATAATCATTAACAAGAAAATACAATAAAGACACAGGTATCATCAGTATCAGATCAGATATTGTAACTGATATGAATGCCTTAATCATATCCTTGGCGCCCTGACTTGAAAGGGCATATTTATGCATAAGCTTTTCCTTCATATTACACACCCACTTTCCAGTTTACTGATTGGTTATATTTCTCCCACATATGTGCATACAATCCGCCTGACTCTGCCAGTTCATCATGCTTTCCACTCTGGTTAATCTGACCGTTCTTTAATACATATACACGGTCAACTCCAGTAACTGACGACAATCTGTGGGCAATCATAATAACTGTCTTTCCCTGTGAAAGCCTTTCAAATGCTGCCTGCACCTTTGCCTCGTTATCAGGGTCAGCAAATGCAGTAGCTTCATCAAGTATAAGTATAGGAGAATTCTTTAACATTGCTCTTGCTATAGCAATTCTCTGGGCTTCACCGCCTGACAGGTAAGTTCCCTTCGAACCGATTACCGTGTCTATTCCGTCCGGAAGCTTCTCGATAATATCATCGCACTGTGCATTCTTTAATGCTTCCATAATCTCCTGCCTTGTGGCGTCCTTCTTACCCATACGGACATTATCCAGTATAGATATTTTAAGCAGGTGGCTGTCCTGAAATACGAAAGATACTATATCCATAAGCTCTTTCTCATCAATATTCTTAACATTTACACCGCCGATTAATATATTTCCCTCTGTGACATCTGCAAATCTTGCGATAAGCCTTGCAATCGTAGTTTTTCCACCTCCAGAAGGTCCGACAAATGCGACCTGATCACCCGCATTTATCTTAAAACTGACATCATGCAGTGCATCATTTGCCGCACCCGTATATCTGAATGATACATTATCGAATGTGATAGATGTATCCACAGGATGCTTCTTATCAGCAGTCTGCTCTAACGGCTTTCTATCAAGTATACCATTGATTCTTGAAAGCGCATCCTCTACTAGCATTGTATTCTCACCTGCATACATCATCTTTGTAAGTGTGACGGTAATAATAGGCGTAATAATTATATAAAACATCAGATTCAGTAAAAATGTGTTATTTACCGTACCGCTTTTGATTCCGCCGAAAAGAAATGTTCCTGCAATAAGTATTGCAAATACTGCATTAATCGCAGCAGTATAACCCATCATCGGAATTCTTAAATCCTTTGTGTAAGACACAGTCCATTTCTCATATTTCTTGATAGAATCCCTGAATCTCTTGAACGAAAACACTGACTGTCCAAATGTCTTGACAACAGGAATTCCTCTCACATACTCAACCGCCTCGCTCGACATTTCCTCCAATGCATTCTGGTACTCTGCCATCTTCTTTTTCATACTGTCGCCCATCATGCAGCTCATTACTGCAAATGCGATTACAACCGGAATAAGGCACAGAAGTCCTAATCTCCAGTCAAACACTAAAAGAAGAATTGCAAGCCCGATTGGTGTGGCTGTTGCAACACATTTGTCGGGAAGCTGGTGTGCAATATAAGTTTCTGTCGCAGCACTCGATTCATTGACAATCTTTCTTACCTTACCGCTTCCCTCTTCGTCCATAAAACCAAGTGGAAGTGTAAGTATATGTCTCATAAGCTTCGAGCGCATATTTGCCTGAATCCTGAAGGCTGACAAATGCGAACACATAAGAGCTCCTATGTATATAAGCATTGCTCCTATTGCAAATGCAACGGCACTCCAGCCATATACTGACAAGTTCTGCGCATTGCCATAATCAGGTGCAACACGAAGCACCTCTTTAATCAATCTCCATATAAAATAAAATGGTACAAGTGCAACGAAAGCACTTATCGTAGCAAGTACCCATGACGCAATTGTCAGATACCTGTAATTACCAGCATATCCAAACAACTGCTTAATTGTATCTGACTTTTCATCTTTCTTTGCCATAATAATCCTCCTTGCTTTACTGCTTTGTTATATAGCACTATTCTAAGTAAGATATCACTAACCTACGCCTTTAAATAAAGGCTGCCATTTGTGACAGCCATATATTATTATTTACAGTCATTGTATATTACGCTCCAGCCTGCGCTGTGATACTTTTCAAGCAGATCAATATACTCCATCGCCTCTTCCTTAGACATATTATGTCTTATTACCTCGAAAAAGCTCTCAAAAAGTGCGGTATTCATAATATGCATGAAATCCTTTGTCAAAGGTCTTCCCTCCTTGAACTTAAGACCGACTGCTTCCATATATTTGTATGTATAATCTGTCTCAATATCAACCAGATGTTCAACAAAATTCTGGAACCTCGTACCATAAGAACAATTCACCAGAAGATTAAACTCTTCAAAATGGTCATACATATACTCTACAAGCTGTATCATTCCATTTCTTGAGTATTCATCAAGGCTTTCTTTCTGCCTGTCACTCTCCATCGCATGGAACTGTTTCTGGACATTCTCAAAAATTTCCGTAAACTCTCTTGCTGCCGGCTCCACTAATGCTGAAAAAAGGCCTTCTTTTCCACCATATCGCGAATATATTGAACCGGTTGTAGTTCCCGCTTCCATTGCAATAGTTCTTAACGAAGCCTCAACATAGCCCTTGCTCTTAAATTCTTTTTTGGCACATTCTTCTATCTTCTCAGTAACACCTTCAACCGCCTTAGACACTCACGCCTCCTATCTATAACAGTGTTATATAACACCGTTATGAGTATATTATCTTTATATTTTAATGTCAATATTTCACATTCCAAAACACATTTATCGATATATTTTATCATTAACTGTTATGCTCTGCCTTCTCTTTTCTGTTACACCAGATAAAGAATACCACATTTAACACAATTCCAAAAATAGTTGCTACAGGTGCAGCCAGACCAATCTTAGTAAGGCTCGCATGAGGCTGTATACTCATATAATACGCAAACGGCAGACGGACAAGCAGTGTCTGTGTAAGTCCCTGAATCATTACCCATACTGTCTTGTCATGCCCATTAAAATATCCAATCATGCTGAATAATATTGCTGTAACAATCGTCTCTAACGCAAATCCCTTAAGGTAATCATATCCATTCTGTATAACAGCCTCGTCAGTTGTAAATATTGCTGTGAGAAGGTCACCCTTAAACATCACTAACATGAATACTATACAGCCTATCACAAGTCCGACACCAATACCGACAAACATCGTCTTCTTTGCTCTCTTTTCATTGCCGGCACCGACATTCTGTGAAACAAATGATGCCATTGACTGCATAAGTGAACTTGGTATGAGCATTGCAAAATTAACTATTTTACATGCAACACCATATCCTGACGATGCCTGTAATCCCAGTCTGTTAACGAATGCACACAGTGCAAGGAACGAAACCTGTGTAAGAAATTCCTGTAATGCAAGCGGAAGACCAACCTTTAATGCTCTCCTACAATGTCTGTTAATTGAGAAATCTTTCTTAGTTATCTTAAACGGAAGTTTTCTCTTAAAAAGTAATACAAGTGCAAATATAACACTTACCGCCTGTGCTGCGACTGTCGCAATAGCAGCTCCCGAAGCATTCATGTTAAACCCTGCAACAAGAACAAGGTCACCTACAATATTAATAACACATGCAACTGCAACGAATATAAGAGGTGATTTGCTGTCTCCAAGTCCCCTGAATATTGCCGAAAGTAGATTATATGCAACTATAAAGAATATTCCTGAGCCACATATTTTTACATATACAGATGTAAGACCTACTGCTTCTTTAGGTGCCTGCATTATAACAGCAATCTGTCTTGAAAGGACAATCATAACAACGAAAAGTACCACTGAAATCATTGCAAACACAACGATAGCTCCGCCTATCAGAGCACCTATCTGCTCCGGTCTTTTCTCTCCAATATATCTTGCAATAAGCACTGTAACACCCATTGCAAACTGTGTTACAACAAATGTAACTAAATTAAGCACCTGGCTTCCTGTCGATACTGCTGAAAGGCCTTCAGTAGTACCAAATCTTCCAACAACAAGCAAGTCAACTGCACCATATGCTGCCTGTAATATTAATGCACCAAGTATTGGCATCATAAAAGGAATCAGCTTCCCTAATATACTTCCCTGTGTAAAATCTGATTTTGAATTATTCAATGTCAACTCTCCTTTCGCTCATAACTTTATAGAATTTATTAATAGTCTCAATCATGCCGTCAGCCTCCTCATCAGTAATGTCCGTCAGATATCCACTAAGACGGCTGTAATAATCTGCATCATATTTCTTAGAGAGCTCTTCTCCCTTATCTGTAACCGTAATATAAGTTATTCTCGCATCTTCCTGCGAAGTAGTCTTCTTAAGATATCCCTTAGCTTCCATCTCCTTGACAGTACGTGTAACACCCGGTCTTGGAAGATTAAGCCAGTCACTGATATCCGAAACCTTAACACATTCATTACTCTCTAACAGATGATGAATCACATCAATATACTGGATATAAGCAGGCGCAACCCCATCTGGCAGCTCCGGCAGCAGTTCCCTAATCCTCTTAGCCAGATAACAGGCATCCAGCATTCTCTTAATCTTGTCTGGTTTCATAACACATTCGTCTCCTTAAATTATATAGTCACAGAATTAATTATCTTTGTTAATTATCATAGGTAATTATATATGCGCATTTTCATTGTGTCAACCTGATTTCTATGTAGATTCCTGCTTATCATCGTAAAATCAGCTTGATTTTGCTTGTAGTTCTCTATTATCCTGACAATCTAGCTTGATTTACATTTTCATATAACCAGCTTTGTATCTCTTTGCGGAAATGTCGTTCCTATAAATATTATTTTTCATAAGCATTTATAGGTATTTTTTCGCTGATTCCACGAATTTCCAGCAAAAAACACCTATAAGACAGTCCATAATGAACCATCTTATAGGTGTTTACAGAATAAAAATCAAAATAATACAAGATTTTTCCATACTTCTACCTATAAATCCATCAATAATACGACTACCTATAGGTATCACATCAAAAATGCGATGTTCTCCAAAGGAGAACAAGCCCACACGCCTTCCGGTCAACAAGGAAGCGATGTTTCCCAAAGGGAAACGAGCCCATCCCACAACAAAACCTTCCGATCAACAAGGAAGCGATGTTTCCCAAAGGGAAACGAGCCTGAGCCTACACCCAGGCAGGCCTGTTTTATGGTGTATTGCAGCTTCAGACCGTTGGAAGTGCGCCGGCACTTAGTGAACGCACTCCCGAAGGGAGCAGTGAACTTAGTACCGCTGCGCACTTCCACGAGCGGAAGCGTGTCTGAAGTGCAACACACCATAAAACCCTTACTCTACGTTCTTCAAAGCATCCGTCTTAGGAATCTTAGAAATCTTCACAAGCTGAAGCACAGCAACAACCGCATAGCACACAATTCCCATAACAACCATTTCCACAAAGCAGCTTCTTCTTATCATATAAGGAATATATCCTGTCATCATAGTGTACAAATATGATGAGAATGCCCATTTAAGCATAGCATTTACTATGGGTACAGAAACTACCAGTGATATAACTACCATAATCGAAGTTGCAACAATATACAATCCGCCAATCTCTCCATTCTTGAAACCAAGAATCTTAGTCATTGAAATTGATTGTGCATTCTTTTCAATAATCTGTTTAGATAACAGATACATAAGAAGGACGAACATTATAATTCCAAAATACTTCAGTATATACATCATCTCACCCATTGAAACCTTCATCTGGTTAGACACTTTGATAAGGTCTTCATATGTAACTATTGAAGCAACATATTTATCATCAATATCTGTGAGCTTCTTGTCTGTGAAGTATCCAGTGAAGTAATCATCAGCCTTGTCAAATGTATCAATAAAGTTTTTTCTTGTCATGAATACTGCAAGTGCAGCGTCATATTTATAGCTTCCTGCAATTGTGAATTCGTATTCTTCATCAGAATAAGGATCCTTCAGCTTAAATGTATCACCCTTTTTTAGTCCGTATTTGACCATTACACCATTAGATACAAGTATCTCATCATCCTTGATATCCACATCAACATACCTGCTGTTATCCTGAATACCATATATCATGATATCGTCTGTCATATATTTTTCATCAGTTGTATCAAGCGATGTCACACAGTATTTTTCGGCACCTGATATATCAGTTTCCACCTGACTCTTTAAAACATACTGGTATTCACATATCTGTGACTTCTTAACAACATCAGCATAATCATTAATAAGCGGTTCAAACATGATACTGAATACAACAAGTGCACCTGCAATCAGTATTCCTAAGAACAATGTCAGATAATTAGGTATATTTTGGAACATTATCCTTAATCTGAATCTTGTCATGAATGGAAGCTTGTGGCTTAACTTTACAAGCTTCTTTTTCTTTCTGTTGGTAAGCTCATGCCTTAAGAACTTAAGCGGTGAAAGCCGGAGCTTCTTATCAAGCACAATAAGATTAACAACAAACATAATAATAATCGGAACAACTGTTGTATCAACAAATGCTTCTGCATTAAGCAGTGTCGTGTAAGTACACAGACTGTAGCTGTTATAATACACATTTACAAAAAACTTTTCCAGAAGAGTATAGCCAAGTATGTTACCAGCAACAGCAGCGACCATTGTTACAGCAACAGGAAGGACCATGTAATGTCTTACAATCTCACTCCTCTTATAGCCTGATGCACGGAGAGTTCCGATAACCCCTGCCTCCTGACTGATTGTGTTAGATGTTGTAACAGCGAAGACAAATGCAATTACAACAACTACAATATAGTCAAAAAGCATAATTGTTGCCTTATCTGAACCCATATCATCTCCTGTGAAATTAACAGCCTTGTTAGTGTATCTTGGAAGATAATCAGATATGTTCATAATCTCATTATTGCCACTCATTATAAGCTTTGTATCATATTCTTTGATAACATCGCCAAGATTTTTAAGAAAATCTTCAGAAGCCTCTTTTTCAGCCTTATCTCCTATAACCTCTTTGTTATATTTCCATGCATAATTATATTTGACATGATTACTTGAAACATTTTCAAAGCCCTTATCAGTCATAACAGCAATAGAAAAATTAGTTGCGTCAAACATCATGTCTGAATTATTCTCAAAAAGGCAGCTGTAATCAGGAACTGCAACAAAACCGGTAACCTTTAATTCCTTTCCTGCGAGCTTAATTGTGTCGCCTATCTTAATCTTCGCATTCTGTGCATACATACGGTCAAGTGCTATTTCATTATCGGCAGCAGGCATTTCGCCTTTCATAACGCACTCAAGATTAACCTCTGTCCTGTCTTTATACACTCTGATTGTATCACCGCTGTCAGCCTCATCTTCCTCAAAATATCTTAAGTCGTAAAGCTTGCTGTCAGTCTTATTCTCAATATCATTAATAAGTGAGCTGTCAGGCTCTTTATCTAATGCAAAATGTCCATCTTCAAGATTATATTTTTCAAAGCCCTCATCATATGAGTGCTTAACGCTGTTGTCTGCAACAAGGAATCCGCTGACTAACGAAATCATCATAACCATAAACAAGAATATCACAAGATATTTACCAAAATCATGCTTTAATTCTCTTGGCAGACGCTTATTTAAAGGATTTCTCATAATCATTTCCTCCTACCATTCAAGGTCTGCTGCCGTTATCTTGTTATCATTAACATAGTTCTTACGGATTCTGCCATCTCTTAATGTAATAACTCTGTCTGCCATATTCTTGATAGCGTCATTATGTGTAACTATTATTATAGTATTACCGTACTTCTTATTAACATCTTCAATAAGCTTTAATATATCCTTAGATGTGTTGTAATCAAGCGCTCCTGTAGGTTCATCACACAACAGGATATCA
>UMKX01006328.1_pt1 | contig 11834 bp, 9 predicted proteins | sample 1966471 | NCBI WGS metagenome assembly UMKX01 (sample SAMEA4836188, study PRJEB28245) | human gut metagenome | biome: gut microbiome; material: fecal sample | place: Denmark | collected 2008
CTTGTCGAAAAGCTCGAGGGTGATATAGAGAATAAGGATAAGGAAATATACGATTTAAAGCATGATTTAATTTCCAATCAGGTAAAGACCGAGAATGCTGAGGCGAGCATGAAGGAGCTTGAGGCACAAAACAAGGAGCTTTTACTCAACAAGGCGAGACTTGAGGCAACTCTTGCGGAGGCACTTCTTGATGGAAAAAAGCCTGTTAAAAAATCTGCACATGCTTCCAATGGGGCAAATGACAGTAGCGATAAATAGCAATAAAAGGGGAACAGTTATCGTACACTGTTCCCTATTTTATTGCAGGTTTATATAATATTAAATGAGCATCTATATGAGGAAATATATGAGAAATAAAGATTTTGAACTGCTTGCACCGGCAGGAAGCCTTGAGATACTTAAGGGTGTGATAGAAAGCGGCGCCGATGCTGTGTATGTGGGCGGAAGCATGTTTGGAGCCAGGGCATATGCCAATAATTTCACAGAAGAGGAGCTTTTAGAGGCAATTGATTTTGCGCATTTACGAGGAGTAAAGGTGTATCTGACGGTCAATACGTTGATTAAAAACAGTGAGTTTTCAAAGCTCTACGACTACCTGCTTCCATACTACAAAAGAGGACTTGATGCAGTGATAGTGCAGGATATTGGAGTGGTGAAGGCTATCCATGAGTATTTTCCGTCAATGGAGATACATACGAGTACACAGATGACGGTAACGGGAGCAGACGGAGTGCGTTTTCTTTCACAGTTTGGAGTGACGCGTGTGGTCATGGCAAGGGAGGTTTCTCTTGCCGAGATGAAGCGCATACATGAGGAAACCGGCATGGAGCTTGAAGCCTTTGTGCACGGAGCATTGTGCTATTCGTATTCAGGACAGTGCCTTTTCAGCAGTATTTTAGGTGGTAGAAGCGGAAACAGAGGCCGCTGTGCACAGCCGTGCAGACTGCCGTATACCGTGGAGGGCAAAAAGGATGAATACATTTTAAGCCTTAAAGATATGTGTGGTATAAAGGCTCTTGACAAGCTGCATGATGCAGGTGTTTATTCGCTCAAGATTGAGGGGCGTATGAAGCAGCTTGAGTATGCATGCGGAGTGGTAAAATACTACAGAAGCTATATTGACAGCAAAAAGCCTGTTAGCGATGCTGATTATGACAGGATAAAGGCACTTGGAAACCGCTGTGGTTTCACAGACAGGTATTATTTCGACCACAATGGCTCTGATATGGTGACTTATGTGAAGCCTAATTTCGTTTCAAATGCTGCAGAGCCTTCGCCTGAAAAAAGAAAGCTTTCGATAGAGGGAGAGCTTGTTTTAAGAGAAGGCGAGCCCGGAAGCCTCACTGTAAAAAGAGGTGATGTGACATACAAAGCTTCAATAGAACCTGTCAGCGCCGCACTTAAGGCACCGCTTGATAAAAAGGCCGCTATAGACAGGATAAACAAAACCGGTGATACAGACTTTGAGTTTTCACATATTAAAGCTCAAATCGGAGAAAACGTCTTTGTGCCAAACGGAGCACTAAACAAGCTGCGGCGTGATGCAATTTCAGGGCTTTGTGATAAGCTGTTGAAAAAGTATTACAGGAATGATGCACGATACGCTGATATGTCAAGACTTACAGCACTCCCTGAGCATGTCGTAAAAAGTGATGCAGCACATGATGAAGCTATAAATGATTACACCACCATATGCTCGTGTATGACACGCGCGCAGCTTGATACACTTATTGGCTATGAATGCTTTGACGTATTTTATCTGGATTTTGACATGTATGACAGGAAGACTCTGATACAGCAGTTTGCAGATGATGTGAAAAGCCTTACAAAGCAAAATAAAAAAGTGTATCTCATGCTGCCTACGATATTCAGGGCAGATTCATCTGATTATTTTGTATCTATCGCAAAAGAGCTTGATAAGGTAAGCTTCGAGGGCTTTGTTGTGAAAAATTACGAGGAGCTTTATCTGACAGAAAATCTGTTTACAGATAAAAAAATTATTTTGGACCACAATATGTATACCTTTAATGATGTTTCAAAGAGTGCTTTTTTTGAGCACGGAGTAAGTGGTGACACAGTGCCGCTTGAACTCAATTCAAAGGAGATTATGCATAGAAACAATATAGGCTCGCAGATGATAGTCTATGGATATTATCCGCTTATGACCACCGCCAATTGTGTGCACAAAAACACAAAGGGCTGTGATAAAAAGCAAAAGCTTATATACTTAAAGGACAGATACAATAAATCCTTTGCAGTTTGTAACAACTGTAAGGAGTGCTATAATACAATATATAATTCACTGCCTACCATGCTCACAAAGAATATAGGTAAGCTTAAGGAGGCAGGTATCAGAAGTTTTAGATACAGCTTTACAATCGAGACTCCAAAGCAGATTAAGGCGGTTATGGATGATAAGGTAGCTGAATATACAAACGGACATTACAAAAGAGGAGTAGAATAACATGGTACATCTGATAGTACAGCTTTCCAAGTATATTATGATAATACTTTTTCTCATATATACTTTTTTATGCTTTCATTTATTCAAGTATCCCGACAAGCCGAAAAAGCAGAAGCATATATATAATCTGCAGAGATTTTATATGTTTCTGATTCATTTAGATGGTTTTTTGGTGCTCTTTGTCACGACAATGGATACAAAGATAATAGGCTTTTATATAGCACAGCTTGTGCTTTTTGAATCAATTTATTTGATTTATCATAAGTTTTATAAGAATGCCTCAGAGCTTGTGCTCAACAATATGGTGATGATGCTTTGTATTAGCATGATTATTCTAACGAGAATTTCGTTTGACAAGGCATTAAGGCAGTTTGTTTTTGTACTTGCCGGAACGATATTTGCGTTTTTAATACCGCTTATCATGCAAAAAGGCACGATGTTTCGGAAATTGACATGGACATATGCCGGTGTGGGAATACTTGGTCTTTTGTCAGTGCTTGTGGTAGGAGTGGCTAGCAGAGGAGCAAAGCTTTCTTTGACATTTGGTCCTGTTTCAATTCAGCCGTCTGAGTTTGTAAAGATACTTTTTGTGTTTTTTATAGCATCCATGCTGTATAAATCAACTGATTTAAAGCAGCTTGCCATAACAAGCGGCGTATCGGCAGTGTTTGTGCTGATACTTGTTGCATCAAACGACCTCGGTGGAGCACTTTTGTATTTCTTTACATATCTGGTCATGATTTATGTTGCGACAAAAAGGTTTTATATTTTTGCCGGAGGTCTTGCATTTGTGGGGCTTGGAATGTACGCTGGTTATCATTTGTTTTCACATGTGAAAAACAGAATTGTTGCATGGCTTGATCCTCTTTCTGTCATAGACAAGGCCGGCTATCAGGTGTGTCAGTCGCTCTTTGCCATAGGTACAGGCGGACTGTTTGGTTTTGGACTGGGGCAGGGACTGCCAAATAAGATACCTATTGTGTCTAAAGACTTTATCATAGCTGCTATATCAGAGGAGATGGGCGGTATATTTGCTGTCTGCCTCATTATGGTTTGTGTCAGCTGCTTTCTTATGATATTTAATCTTTCCATGCAGATGAAGGATGCATTTTACAAGTATGTGGCATTGGGACTTGGCAGTGTGTACGCGCTTCAGGTGCTTTTAACTGTCGGCGGCTCAACCAAGTTTATACCGATGACCGGTGTGACGCTGCCGCTTGTGAGCTACGGTGGCAGCTCGCTTCTATCTACGATGATTATTTTTGGAATGATACAGGGCATGTATATTATGCAGGCATCCCCTGAAAAAAGGAGAAAAATAGATGACAAGAGACGAAAGGACCATGAGACAAAAAACAGACAAAAGCAGACAGCTAAAGAGCCGGGGGCGCAGGGAAGTCAACAGAGAAGGAGAAAACCGGCAGCAGGCGGCAAAAACAGCACGAAGACACAGAAATAGAGAGTATGCGGTTGTTACATATTTTTTCCTTATAGTTTTTGTTGGATTGATAGGTTATTTCTTATATTTCCAATTTGTAAAAAGCGACGAATTCATCAACAGCCCATACAATTCGCTGCAGGATCTTTTCTCTAAGAATGTAGTGAGGGGCGAGATACAGACTAAGGATGGACATGTCATAGCTCGGACAAAGGTCAGCTCGGATGCATCTGAGACAAGGGAATACCCTGACGGCAGGTTGTTTGCGCATGTAGCGGGCTTTGCCGTAAATGGTAAGGCCGGGCTTGAAAAGCAGGAAAATTTCTCATTGCTTCGCTCACATGAGTTTTTCCTTGACCAGATAGTAAATGATATAAGCGGTAAGAAAAATACCGGTGATAATGTCATAACCACACTGGATTATGAAGCACAGGCGGCTGCATACAATGCACTTGACGACTATGAAGGTGCTGTCATTGCAATTGAGCCGAAGACAGGAAAGATTGCAGTTATGGTGTCAAAGCCTGATTATGACCCAAATACCATCGCAAGTGACTGGGAGAGCGTAAACGGTGAGGGCAGCACTTCTCTTTACAACAGGGCAACACAGGGACAGTATGCTCCGGGCTCAGTGTTTAAGATTTTTACAGCACTTGAGTATTATAACGAAAATCCGTCTACATACAACGACTATAGCTTTGATTGTGACGGCAGTATTACAAAGGACGGCTTTACAATCCACTGTGCCGGCAATAAATCACACGGACAGGAGGACTTAACAAAGTCGTTTGCCAAGTCGTGCAACTCGTCATTTTCCAATATAGGTCTTTTGGTGGATAACAATAAGCTTAATACCTTGTGTGACGATATGCTTTTCAACAAGAATCTGCCTATAGCCTTTGATTCAAAAAAGAGTAAATTTGCACTGGATAACAATGCTTCGTCAGCTCTGACCATGCAGACCACGATAGGACAGGGAAACACGCTTGTTTCACCGCTTCACATGTGCATGATTGCCGGTGCAATCTGCAATGATGGAAATCTGATGAGACCATATCTGGTAGACCATACGGAAAATGCGAGCGGGGCGCTTGTGGAGCAGAATAAACCGGCTTCATACAAGCAGATTATGTCAAAGGATCAGGCAGCTTTTCTCCAGAATCTTATGGCAGCAGTGGTATCTGATGGAACAGGCGCAAAGCTAAGCAATCAGAGCTATGAGGCCTTTGGAAAGACCGGAACTGCCCAGGTATCAGATTCTACAGACCAGACCAATGCCTGGTTTGTGGGTTATGGAAAAAAGGATGGCTACAATGATCTGGCAATCGCAGTAGTTGTGGAGGATTCGGGTGCCGGAAGCACATATGCGGTGCCGGTGGCAAAAAAGGTATTTGATAAATATTTCAATGAATAGGCTTGTTGCACTTTTTTTAGAAGTAGGTTATACTTAAGTGTAATGACAGACGTTATCGTTCATATTTCGCTTGAACTGACAGATAGCGTTTAAACCACACTTGGAGGAATGGCAATGATAGAAGCAACGAGCTGTGGCGGTGTGGTAATCTTTCGTGGCAAAATATTACTCTTATACAAGAACTACAGGAACAGGTACGAGGGATGGGTACTGCCCAAGGGAACTGTGGAATCTGATGAAGAGTACAAGGACACTGCAATCCGTGAAGTGAAAGAGGAGACTGGTGCCAGTGCAACGATAATCCAATACGTGGGTAAGAGCCACTATTCTTTTACCGTGCCACATGATACAGTGGAAAAGGATGTACACTGGTATCTTATGATGGGCGAAAGTTATTATAGTAAACCGCAAAGAGAAGAGTATTTCATGGATTCAGGGTTTTACAAGTATCACGAGGCATATCATCTGCTCAAGTTTGCAAATGAGAAGCAGATACTTGAGAAGGCTTACAATGAGTACCTGGATTTAAAGAAAAGCAACTTATGGGGGACACACAAGTATTATTAGTATTATTAAAAAGCAGTTTTAAAAACTGCTTTTTGAGGTTTTGGAATGAAATGGTATGAGGATTTATTTGTAGGAGAGTCTGTTACCGGAAAGATAAAGAAAATCAAGTGGAAGATAGAGCATAATGCCGGCATGCTTCACACATACATCATCACGTTTCCGTCAAATGAGGAAAACCTTTTGGATATCATTCCGACAAGAGAATTGCTGCAAAAGGGATATCCTAAGAAGAATCTGCACATAATCGCAGTAGCGGGTAATTATGATGAGGCACTTTTGCTGGCCTGTGATATTGTTAAGGAGACATACGAAAATACAGGTAAAACTGATGTGAAGAGCTATTTAAAGAGCAGACGGAGGAAATAGATAGATGATATTTACGATTTTAAAGGTCATAGGCATCATACTCCTTGTAGTGCTTGCTCTTATACTTACAGCGCTGCTTTGCGTACTGTTTGTGCCGGTCAAGTACAGGGCTATCGGAAGCTTTGACAATACAGACATAAGAGCAAAAGCGCATGCGTCGTGGCTTTTTCATTTGTTTGCACTGCATATAGAGTATGCGGATGAAACTGACGGATATATAAGACTTGTCTTTGTGAAGAAGGGGCTGTTTGCTGATTCGTTGGGAGATAATTATGAGGCTTTTAATGATGATGTAATGGATGATGCAGCTAAAACTGAAACAGAAGATAAAGTCAGTGAAAACACCGGAGATGAGCCTAAAATATCGGCAGATGAGTCAGAACACATCACAGATGAACAGGCAGAGGATGAATGCACAGCAAGTACGCATAATGGGTACAGGTCAGTAACTGATGAGAATCAGCATATAAAACAACAAACAAAGCTCACTCATAAAAAAACGTATAAAAAGCGAAGCAAAAAGCCACATAAAAAACAATTTAAAGATAAGTCAGATAAAATAAAAAACTGTATCTATAAGCTAAAAAGAGAATACAGTGATGAGAGAAATAAAGTCGCTTTTTCACATCTGAAAAAAGAGCTTTTTATCATTCTTAAAAGAATATGCCCAAGGAGGCTTAAGCTTACAATGGTTTATTCAACAGGCTCGCCTGATACAACAGGTATTTCATTAGGTATTTTAGCATGCTTTCCTGTCGGCTATACAAACAGATGGCGGATTACACCCGATTTCGAGAGTGAAAAGCCGTATGCAAAGGGCAGCTTTGATATAAAGGGGCATGTGATAGTAATAAGTATTTTAGCGGCAACACTTAGAATTTTATTTGATAAAAACTGCCGCAGATTATATAATAGGATAAGCAGATAGGAGGAAGATATTATGGCAGATAATAGTTTCAATAACACAGTGGAGTCACTTTTCAAGGGGATGGACAGCTTTATCACTACAAAGACGGTGGTCGGTGATGCGATTCATATAGGGGATACAATCATACTTCCGCTTGTGGATGTGTCGTTTGGAGTGGCAGCAGGAGCATTTTCGGCAGAAAAGAAAAATAACGGAGCCGGCGGTATGGGCGGAAAGATTCAGCCAAGTGCGGTGCTCGTTATCCAGAATGGACAGACAAAGCTTGTCAATGTAAAGAATCAGGACGGCATGACCAAGATACTTGATATGGTGCCGGACATTGTAAGCCGCTTCTCAAAGGGGAAAAATGATGACCTTAATCTCGACGATGTAAAGGTAGACGATAAAGAGGACGATAAGCAGGATTAATATCATATATGAGAGCAAATAAAAAGGACATCCTAACGGATGTCCTTTAAAATTCAAAAGATTCAAAAATAAAGACTAAGCTCTCTCAACTTTGCCAGATCTTAAACATGAAGTACATACATATAACTTCTGTGGAACTCCATTGACCTTGCAAGAAACCTTCTTAATGTTTGACTTCCAAACATGATTTGATCTTCTATGAGAATGGCTGACATTATTTCCATAATGAACACCTTTTTCACAAATTGCACATTTTGCCATGATATTGCACCTCCTTGCATTTCACTAAGCTTACCATACTCTTAAGCTCACAACAAATGTATTCTATCAGATTAAAATAAAGAATGCAAGGATAAAATATAAAAATATTTGCTTTTTGTGAAAAAAAAGGTATAATAACATTAGCTACGTCACAATATGATGGAGGTATATATTATGAAGGGACAGATGGATACCCAATATGGACAAATTTTAATTGATACAGATGTTATTGCAACCTATGCAGGCTCTGTAGCTGTAGAGTGCTTTGGAATAGTAGGCATGGCAGCGGTCAACATGAAGGATGGTCTTGTAAAGCTTTTAAAGAGAGATTACCTGAACCATGGAATAAATGTAAAGGTAGATGAGAACAACGAAATTACGATTGATTTCCATGTAATAGTAGCGTATGGTATTTCGATCGGCACTGTTTCGGACAATCTTATCGAGACGGTTAAGTACAAGGTTGAGTCATTTACAGGAATGAAAATTGCAAAGATCAATATTTACGTTGAGGGCGTAAGGGTAATTGATTAAGGAGGACTACAAAAAGTGGAGATCACAAGCATTAATTCAAAGCTCCTTGCAAGGATGTTTCTTGCGGGAGCCAAGAATCTTGATTCAAAGAAAGACTGGATAAATGAGCTGAATGTATTCCCGGTACCGGATGGTGATACCGGAACAAATATGACAATGACAATCATGTCTGCGGCCAAGGAGGTCAGCTCGCTCACAGAGCCTACCATGGCAGAGCTTGCAAAGGCTATTTCATCAGGCTCTTTAAGAGGTGCCAGAGGAAACTCGGGTGTTATCTTATCACAGCTTTTCAGAGGCTTCTGCAAGGTTATAAAGGAATACGATGAGATAGATGTCACTATTCTTTGTGAGGCATGCCAGAAGGCGGTTGAGACAGCTTACAAGGCAGTTATGAAGCCAAAGGAGGGAACTATCCTTACAGTGGCAAAGGGCGCAGCAGAAAAGGCTCTGGAGCTGTCAGACGAAACAGAGGATGTTGTCACATTTGTTGAAGAGGTTATAAAGCAGGCTGAGTATGTGCTTGACCAGACACCGGAGATGCTTCCTGTATTAAAGCAGGCAGGTGTTGTTGATTCAGGCGGACAGGGACTTGTTCAGGTATTAAAGGGAGCATATGATGCTCTTATCGGCAAGGAGATTGATTATACAATAGAGGGCGCACCAACAGGAGCAGCTCCTGCAAAGATTTCGGCTGAGACAGAGGCAGAGATTAAGTTTGGTTACTGCACAGAGTTTATTATTGTACTCAATGCGCCAATGTCAGACAATGAGGAGCACGCATACAAGGCATTCCTCGAGTCAATCGGTGACTCTATAGTCGTTGTAGCTGACGATGAGATCGTAAAGACTCACGTACATACAAACGACCCTGGACTTGCACTGCAGAAGGCACTTACCTTCGGCTCACTCAGCAAGATAAAGATCGACAATATGCGTGAGGAACATCAGGAAAAGCTCATCAAGGATTCACAGAAGCTTGCAGCACAGCAGAAGGCTGAGGAAGAGGCTTATGAAGCTGCTCAGGCTGATGAAAAGACAAATAACATGCCTGCAAAGGAAATGGGCTTTGTATCTGTTTCAATCGGAGAAGGCATGAATGAAGTGTTCAGAGGCCTTGGAGTGGACTATCTCATAGAGGGTGGTCAGACCATGAACCCTAGCACAGAGGATATGCTCAACGCTATCGAGCATGTAAATGCAAAGACAGTATTTATCCTGCCAAACAACAAGAATATCATCATGGCTGCAAACCAGGCAGTAGACCTTGTTGAGGATAAACAGATTATTGTTATCCCTACAAAGACTATCCCACAGGGTATCACAGCACTCGTAAATTATATCCCTGACCACAGTGCCGAGGAGAATAAAGAGCAGATGATGGCTGAGATAGAAAATGTCAAGACAGGACAGGTGACATATGCAGTCCGCGATACTGAGATTGACGGAAAAACCATCAAGCAGAACGACTTCATGGGAATCGGCGACAAGAGCATCCTTTCTGTTGGAACAGACTTAATGGCTACCACACTTGAGATGGTAGATGCTATGGTAGATGAGGATTCAGCGATTGTCAGCATCTATTTCGGAAGTGATTCTGATGAGGACTCAGCTAATGAGCTTGCGGCAGCAATCGAAGAGAAATATCCTGATGTAGAGGTTGAGGTCAACGATGGCGGACAGCCAATCTACTATTATGTTATTTCTGTAGAGTAAAGCCTTTTAAAGAATATAAATGACATTTATTATATTTAGGAGCAAATATGGATATAGCTTCACCGATTACCGCGGTTAAGGGAATCGGGGAAAAAACACAAAAAGCATTTTCTAAAATGGGAGTATACACCGTTGGTGATATACTCCTTCATTTTCCCCGGGATTATGTAAAGTTTCCGGAAATAACGGATATTGATGAACTGAATAATGTAAACGTAAGCAGCACCTATGCCATCCATGCTGTGATTAAAAAGGCACCTGTAGTGAAAAATACAGCGAGAATGCAGATTACATTGCAGGATATCGGCTCGCCCGGGCATATGATACAGCTGGTATGGTACCGTATGCCATACCTTAAGGCACAGCTTGTGCAGGGGAGACATCTTATATTTTACGGACATATTAAGCCAAAGGGCGGCAGATATGTCATGGAGCAGCCTGTGGTGTATGAGGTGCAAAAGTACGAGGCTATACGCGATACACTGCAGCCTGTGTATTCCGTGACAAGCGGTGTGACAAACAATCTGATAGTCAAGACGATAAAGGAGACTTTGTCACATGATACACTGCTGTCAGATTACCTGCCTAAGGATATAAGGCACAGATACGGCTTTTGCGAGTATAATTATGCCATGAAGCAGATACATTTCCCTGATGACTTTGGCGCTCTTATGGAGGCAAGAAGACGGCTTGTTTTTGATGAGTTTTTTCTCTTTATCATGGGCATGAGGTATCAGAATAAAAAGCAGCAGAAGGACAAAAATGAGTTTGAGTTTACGGATGATGCTTTTATAGACGGACTGATTGATAAGCTTCCGTATGAGCTGACAGGCGCGCAGAAGAAGACGATAGATGAGATAAAGCAGGATATTAAAAGCCCTTATGTGATGCAGAGGCTTATTCAGGGCGATGTGGGCTCAGGAAAGACGATTGTTGCTTTTCTTCTTATGGCGTGGGCGTCAAAATGTGGCTATCAGTCTGCCATAATGGCTCCGACGGAGGTGCTTGCAAACCAGCATTATGAGACGTTTTGCTCACTGGTTGGTCAGTTTGGACTTGACAGTCCTGTTGTGCTTCTTACCGGCTCCATGACGGCAAAGCAGAAAAGAGAAGCCTATGCGTGCCTTGAAAACGAGAAAAATGCGCTTATTATAGGTACTCATGCGCTCATACAGGAGAAAGCGGATTTTTCCAATCTGTCGCTTGTTATCACAGATGAGCAGCACAGATTTGGCGTGAAGCAGAGAGAGAGCTTCTCGGATAAGGGTAGAAAGCCACATATACTTGTGATGAGTGCCACTCCGATACCGCGTACGTTAGCAATAATCATATACGGTGATATGGATATCTCTGTCATAAATGAGGTGCCTGCAAAGAGGCTTCCAATCAAGAACTGTGTGGTTGGCACAGCGTTCAGGCCAAAGGCCTACAGCTTCATCGAGGAGCAGGTGAGAGCCGGTCATCAGGCGTATGTTATTTGCCCTCTTGTGGAGGAAACCGAAAACTCGGAAGGGGAAAATGTCACAGACTATGCAAATGTGCTTAAAGCGGCACTGCCAAAGGATATCACTGTAGATGTGCTTAACGGCAGGATGAAGAGCAAGGCAAAGGATGAGGTGATGCAGCGCTTTGCAAATAATGAGTCGCAGGTGCTTGTGTCCACAACAGTCGTGGAGGTTGGTGTAAATGTGCCCAATGCAAACGTCATGATGATAGAAAATGCAGACAGGTTTGGACTTGC
>UMKX01061218.1_pt1 | contig 11678 bp, 8 predicted proteins | sample 1966471 | NCBI WGS metagenome assembly UMKX01 (sample SAMEA4836188, study PRJEB28245) | human gut metagenome | biome: gut microbiome; material: fecal sample | place: Denmark | collected 2008
CGAGGTTCAGATGATCATCATGCTCTGGGGATTAAGCTGGGAAAAAATGACTCTTGGCCAGGCAAATTTTTTAACTGTTGTCAGCTATCTGATCCAGAACGCGATGCTCCGTGCACAGAGATATATGCAGGCACTGGAAGATCAGCGTTACAGCCGGGATTCTGAAATTCTGGAGCCGGATGCTTTTGAATCCCTGGTACAGGCTTATATGAATGCAGAGATTAAGAACCTGGTGGAATGTGTGCTTGTAAAAGTGGATATCCCAAAGGAACAGTACCGTGAGATCGATGAGCATATGTCAGGAAAGTTGCGAGACAGCGATTATCTGGGAATTATGCCGGATGGAAATCTCTATATCCTGCTTACAAACACAACAAGAGAAAGTGCTGTGATCGTACAGGAACGATTTGAGAAAAACGGTTATAAAACAGAATGTGTGGAGAAGATGGCAGTATGTCACAAAGAATGAAATTATTTATTTTTCTGCTGATCATAAACTTAATTGTTATCGTGATCTATCTGGTCTGGAATCATATCCGGAGAAAAGAAAATCTCCGGAGTGTCTGGATGAAGGCGGTCATGATGTTTCTGTGTCCTGTAGTCGGGCCTATGTTTGTGCTGCTTTCTTTTATCCTGTTTAAATTGTTTTTATCACAGGGAATGGATCTTTCGGATGTTGTGTTCAGTAAGGACAGAACAGAGAATTTTCTGCGCCCGGACGAAGAAATGGAACGAAATATGGTATCTCTTGAAGAAGCACTGGAAGTTACAGACAAAAAAAGTCTCCGTACTCTGATGCTGAATGTGATCAGAGGAGATTACCAGAATTCCCTGTCCTCTATTAACCTGGCATTGAACAGTGAGGATTCTGAGACTGCTCATTATGCAGCATCCATTCTCCAGGACGTGCTGAATAATTTCCGAAGCCAGGTACAGGAAAAATATCTTCTGTGCCAGGAAGAAAACGAGCAGCAGGTTGAAAATTGCGTGAATCTTGTGGAGTATATGAATCCCATCCTGGAACAGAAGGTACTCACAGATATTGAGCAGAAATCCATGACAGATAAGATGCAGGAAGTCCTGCAGAAAGCATGGGATCTGGACAAGATCAGGATCAGCAGCACAGTCTACGAAAAAGTCTGCCAGCGTCTGCTGGAAATCAAAGACTACGAAAAATGTACACTGTGGTGCGACAGAGCCATGGAACAGTATCCAAGAGTTCTTTCCAGTTACACCTGCCAGCTGAAGCTCTGTTTCTCCTGCGGAAACAAAGAGAAATTTTTCCAGATCATGCAGGAATTAAGAGGTTCGGATATTATTATTGATAATGAGACACTTGAACTGATCAGAACGTTTATGTAGAAGTAAAAGGGTGAACAGATATGTCAATGACAACTTTGGTTATATTACAATTTGTGGGTATATTTGCTGCCTATACAGGTCTGACAGTTTTGCTTCCGGCAGTTATGTTTCGCAGAGTACTGAGAGGAAGAAGATTGTCAGAGCAGTTTCTGATGTGTTATACATTTGGAAATTTCTATATTATAAATATTGTATTTGCGGTTCAGCTGCTTCATATTTCCAATTTTCAGACACTTGTATTGCTTACTGTGGTTCTGAGTGTGCTGATCTGGAGTCGAGTGAACCGGATTTCTCTGAGAAAACTTATCATAAAGAATGCAGAAGCTTGCAGAAAACTTCTCCAGGGCAGCATGGGAATAAAAGGAGCCTTATACAGAGTATGGCAAAAGTTCATCAGAATGCTGAAATATGCAATCTGTTTCTTTTATCGCGAAGTGGTATGTAATACCCTGCAATGGATATTGGCAGGTGCAATTGTTGTGGCACTTTTCTGGGTTTATGGCAGACAGCTGATCCTTACTTATGGATATCGTGTATCTGATATTCCGGTACATCTTGATTGGATCAATCAGATGAGTCGGGGGAAACTTTTTGTAAGTGGTGTATATCCTTTTGGATTTCACTGCATGGTGTATTATCTGCACACAGTTTTTCGGGTGGATACTTATGTGATCTTGTGTCTGTTTTATCTGGTACAGGTATTTTTTATTCATGTGGTTCTTCTTGCAATGTTGAAAATGTTATGCAGATCTTTGTATTTTCCTTATGCAGGAGTACTTGTATATATACTTGGAAGCTTCTGGGCAAGAAACACATATTTTCGTTTTGGATCTTCACTTCCACAGGAGTTTGGAATGATCTTTGTGATCCCGTCGATATATTTTTTGATTCGTTTTTTTCAGACAGAAAAAGAAAATTTGAAGACAAAAGAGACAAAACTGACACTTGGGTGTTTTGCCATTGCGTTTTCGTTGACATTAGCTATTCATTTTTACGGAACTATGATTGCGGGACTCTGCTGCATCGGAATTGCCGTTGGATATGTTTTCCGCTTCTTGAATAAAGAGTATTTTCGTCGTATTATGATGACGGGAATTATCAGTGTATTTCTGGCTGTTCTTCCAATGGCGATTGCTTTTGCAGGAGGAACACCTCTTCAGGGCTCGCTTGGCTGGGGACTTAGTGTTATTAATGGCGGAAACTCTGATAATGAAGAGGAAGAAAATACTGTTACGCAGGATATGACGATTGAGGAAATAGCTGCGAATCTGCAGGGGGCTTCGGAAAGTAAAGAAAATACCGGTACAGCGTCTGTACAGTCGGGAAAAAATACACCTACTGTAACGGAAGCTCCGAAGCCGTCACTTGGGGAAAAAGTTGGAGAAATTCCGGGGAAAATAAAAGATACATGGAATATGATGGCGCAGAGGCTCAGGGAATTTATTATTAATTCTCCGGAAAAATGGTGCGCATATGCTGTACTGTCAGGTATTGGTGTGCTGATTCTTATGGGATTGTTTTTTATTATTCTGCGTAAGATCACTTATGGAGAGATGCTGATGTCAGCAGGTTTTTGCATGGGAATTCTGACTTTACTGCTTTGTGCGGGAGATCTGGGACTTCCGATGTTAATGGATGGAGCTAGATGCAGTATTTATTATGTATATCTTCTTGTTGCAGCATTGACAGTGCTGGGGGATGGAATTCTTTATCTGGTATGTATGCCGGGAACTCTGAAAATTTTTCGAAATGCGGTGTCTTTTGTTCTCACTGTGGCAATGGTAGCAGGAATGTTCCAACAGGGTCTGATAAAGAAATCAAGTTTTGATTCTGAATTTGTATCAAATGGAGTATTAACTTGTCTTACAAATATTATTCATGAAAATGAAGATAAGACCTGGACTATTGTTTCTGCCAATGATGAGACACAGATGGGTCTGGATCACGGATGGCATTATGAAACGATTAGTTTTCTGCATAAAATGGAAAATATGGATAAAGACACAAAATTGATCATTCCGACAAAAAATGTATATTTCTTCATAGAAAAAATTCCTTTGGATTATACTGTGACGTATTCCGGTACTGGTCAGTCTATTTCAAAAAAAGGGGCCAGTCAGAATTTGCCAAATGTTGGTGGAATTTCCATGTATCAGGGAGAAGGAAGATGGATCCTTATGTCCAGAATGTATTACTGGGCACAGGCATTTATGGAAAAATATCCAAATGATATGAAAGTATACTATGAATCCGAAGATTTTATATGTTATGTGATGCCTCAGAATATGTATCATCAGTATAATTTTGCTATAGATTACGGTTATAATCAGGTTCAGACACAGGAGGAAAATAATTAACATAATGGTTTCCAGAAGAAAATTTTTCAGCATAGCTATCATGATGTTCGTATTACTGTTTCTATTTCAGTTTTCCATGGTGCTGAGAGACAGGCAGAACACCTATGATGTTAACTCAAATCTTGCACCAAAACAGAATGATGGAAAAAATGTCTGGAAAAACGAAGAACTCGATCCTGCGTCTGTGGGAACAACGGACAGAAGGTATGTACTTTTTGTAGGTGATTCGTCTTCTGATATGGCAGAGGCTGTAAGCAGATGGTGTACTTATGCAAAATGGGATATTTCAAAATGCAGTTCCATGGAGAAATTTAAAGAGAGTGACAAAAAGCTTCCGGGAATGCTGATCTTGGAGTCCGAAAAGTATGCACTTGATGATAATCTGAAAAAAATAGAAGAACTGGAACAAAAAGGTGTGCTCATTGTCTTCGGATGTCTGGAAGATCCGAAGAATATTGAAAAGAATCAGGAACTTCAGGACTTTCTGGGAATTTATAAAATCGTCTCCAAAAAAACAGAACTTACAGGGGCAAAGCTTTTTGAGGGGCTGCTTCTGGGTGGAGAGGTAGTTTATGAAACGCCGGAAGATAAAGATGAAAGAGATCGTCAGGATCTGCAGCTTGATGTACCCTGGTATCAGGTGGGCAGCGGAACCAAGACCTATATGGTCGGACTTCTGGATCAGTCCAAACAGAAGGAAACGGTAGAAAACGAAGAACTTCCCACACTGATCTGGAGAAACGGAATCCGGAACGGAAGCATCTTCTGTGTAGTTGGAGATTACATGAAAGACAGTACGGCACTGGGTCTTCTGGATGGCATGGTGGCAGAAGCATCTTCGTATTACATTTATCCGGTAGTTAATGCACAGAACCTTTCCATGATCAATTTTCCTGTATTTGCAGATGAGAATAATGAGCAGATGATGGAGTTATACAGTCAGTCCATAACAGGAATGGTCAGAGATATCATGTGGCCGTCACTTATATCCATTGTCGAAAAGGGCGGCTTGAAGATGACCTGTTTTATGCAGCCGCAGACAAACTACGAGGATGGAATAGAGCCGACCAGCAGGGATCTGGTATTTTATCTGAAACAGATGAAAGAACAGAATGCGGAAGCCGGTTTGTCCCTGCAGTATAAAAATGCGGAATCATTAAGAGATAAACTGAATCAGGATGCTGAGTTTTTCCGGAAGGCTGACAGCAGCTATAAATACGGAGCAGCTTATACAGAAGAAAAGGATCTGGACACCGTCAAAGCTCTGATGAATACTGAATTAATGAAGAATGTAAGCACTCTGGTATGTGAATACACAGAGGATGAGCCTGTAATATCCTACTGTACAGATTCTGTAACCTTGCAGTCTGTCACAAGTGACGGAATGAATTATACCTACAGCGATGATATCCGTATGAGAAGTATTCAGAGCTCACTGGGCTATACCAATGTTATGCTGAATATGCAGAAGATTTTCTGGCCGGAACGGAAAAAAGACCGCTGGCAGATCATGCAGAAACGTTTTTCCAGCAATCTTCTCACCTACTGGAAAAAATTTACAGGTTTTGGCAGTACCACACTTTCCGAGAGCAATACCAGAACAAGAACCTTCCTGAATCTGGATTTTTCAGAGACCAGGACAGATGATGAGATCATTCTGAAAACATCTGAGAGTGGAAGCTGGTTTATCTTAAGAACCCATGGAGAAGAAATCGAAGAAATCGAAGGCGGCACACAGAAAAAACTGGAGGATAATGTTTATCTGATCCAGGCACAGGATACAACTGTGAAGATCCAGGTAAAAACAGCAGGACTCCATTACAGCAAATAAGAGAGGACACAGATGAAAGTTTGTATTGTGGCAGAAGGGTGTTATCCGTATGTAGTCGGAGGTGTATCCGGTTGGATCAACAGTTTGATAAAGTCATTTCCAAATGTGGAATTTATATTGCTGGCAATTGTAGCCAACCGTTCTTTTCGGGGAAAATTCGTCTATGAGCTTCCGGAAAATCTTACACAGGTTTATGAGGTATATCTGGAGGACAGTGAGTGGGAAGGCGGAGACAGAAAGAGAAAACGAAGAAAAAAAGTTCATATTTCCCGTAAAGAATACGATGAACTTCTGAACATGGTCTTGAACCGGAAAACAGACTGGGGCGTGATCTTTGATCTGTTTCATAAGAAACGTCTTTCTGTAGATGATCTTCTTATGGGCGAGGACTTTTTTATGATCGCCAGGGAATGTTATAACAGAAATTATTCAAACATCAATTTTTCGGATTTTCTCTGGACGCTGAGATCGATCTATCTGCCAATGTTCTGGACGTTAAAGATGGATGTGCCGAAAGCGGATCTTTATCATTGTGTAGCTACCGGTTATTCCGGGATCCTGGGAAGTATGGCGAAACATTTTCATGGAAGCTCTCTTCTGATATCTGAGCATGGTATTTACACCAGAGAGCGTGAGGAGGAGCTGATCAAGGCTGCCTGGGTCAGGGGCGTATATAAAAATATCTGGATCGAGCAGTTTAAGAAGATGTCTCTTCTGGCCTATGAGAAAGCGGATACTGTCACCTGTCTGTACGATCATGCAAGGGAGCTTCAGATCGAGCTTGGCTGCCCGGAAGAAAAAATCAAAGTAACACCCAATGGTATCAACACAGAAGCACTGGCAGATCTTCCGGGAAAGAATGAAGAAGAGCAGCAGTTTATCAATGCGGGAGCTGTTCTCCGTGTAACCCCGATTAAAGACGTAAAGACCATGATACAGGCATTTGATTTTGCAAAAAAAAGGGTCAAAAATCTGAAACTCTGGATCATGGGACCTGCAGACGAGGATGTGAAATACGCTCAGGAATGTTATGATCTGGTGGAGTCCCTGGGAACAAAAGATATCGAGTTTACAGGAAGAGTTAATGTAAAAGATTATCTGGGAAAAATGGATTTCACATTGCTCACCAGCATCAGTGAGGGACAGCCGCTGACGATCCTTGAGAGCTATGCAGCTCATAAACCGGTCATAGCTACAGATGTAGGAAACTGCCGGGAGCTGATCTATGGCAGCAACGATGATTTCGGGGAAGCAGGGATACTGACACACATTATGAATATTGAGGAGATCGCCCATGCCATGGTGACGATGTCCTTACAGGAAGAAGAAAGATTGCGTATGGGAGAAGCCGGTTATAAACGTGTAAATGCGTTTTACCGGATCGAACAGATGAAAGCAGTGTATCAGGACATTTACAAAGGATTTTCTGATAAACAGGGACTTGAGTGGACGGAGGAGCCCTTCAGTATAGGAAAATAATAATCTCAGGACGGAGAGAATACATGGCTGGAATAGGTGTAAAACTGACAAACATATATAAAAAGAATACGCTGACAACAGATATCATAGGAGTTGGATACAGTACGGTCGTTACCATTGCGCCAATGCTTGTTGTGATCGGTGCACTTGTACTTATGGAATACTTTCTGGATTTTTCTTCTGTAGCTTATATTACAAGGGAACTGTTTTCCTGTACAGTGCTGTATATTTTTATTTTCTCATTGCTGACAGCATCACCGTTTAACTCTGTACTGTCAAAATATATGTCGGATGTGATCTATAAAGAGAAATATGAGGATATCCTGCCCTGCTATTATGTGGGAATGTTCATGAATACTCTTCTCAGTTCTGTGTTGGGAATTATATTCTGTGCCCGCGAGGTGATCGTGGGAAAGGTAGATATCATTTATGTTTTTACAGGATACTGCGGATATATAGCACTTGTCTTGGTGTTTTATTCCATGCTGTATCTGTCTATCTGTAAGGATTACAAAAAAATCTCGTTTTTCTTTGCAGCAGGCATGACAGTTACTTTCTTTCTGTCATTGCTTCTTGTAAAAATATTTCACTGGAGTATCACCTACGGAATGCTGTTTTCACTGGCTGTCGGGTTCTGGCTGATCGCCTGTATGGAAATGTCTGTGGTGCGAAGCTATTTCAGGGAAAACAGCGGAAGGTACAGAGAGGTTCTGGGATATTTCAGAGAATACTGGCCGCTGGTTGTAACTAATTTTCTGTATACACTGGGACTTTATATTCATAATTTTGTTTTCTGGACAACAGATTTTCACATGATTGTGGTGAAATCCTTTGTATGTGTAACAACGTATGATATGGCAACCTGTCTTGCGATGTTTACAAATATTTCTGCAAGTGTTATCTTTATCAGCAGAGTGGAAATGTATTTTCACGACAGATACAAGGCATATTCGGAGGCAGTTATCGGCGGAAGAGGAGCGGATATCGCCATTACGAAAAAAAGGATGTTCCGTACTCTTTCAGAAGAGCTGATGAGCCTTGCCAGAGTCCAGTTTATTATTACGCTGGTGATTTTTCTGATCTGTATGATCTTTCTTCCTCAGCTAGGTTTCGGAGGGATGACCCTGAGAATCTATCCGTGTCTGGCAGCAGGATATTTTATTCTGTTTCTCATGTATGCAGAGATTATTTTTATGTATTATTTTAATGATATGAAAGGCTGTGTGCTGACAGGACTGGCTTTCTGCCTGATCACGATGGCAGGAAGTATGATTTCCACACATTTTTCGGAGATCTGGTATGGTGCAGGACTTGTTGCAGGAAGCTTCGCAGGATGGACAGTAGCCTATATGAGGCTTCGGTGGATGGAAAAACATCTGGATTTTCACATATTCTGCAACGGACATCTGCTGAAAAAGAAAAAAGGAGACTGCCCATCGCCAAAAGTATTTGACAGATATGAGCAGTAGGAAAGGAACGAAAAAATGGCTTCAGGAGATATACTTAGATTATTTGTAATTGCGGCAGGAGCATATATGCTTGTAAAAGCAGTACTGTCACTTGCAAAAAGAAAAATGACAGAACCATTTTGCCTTGCATGGGTATTATTATCTGCGCTGATGATTCTTTCCGGTGTGCTTTTGAATCCGTCTCAGCTGGACCGGTACATAAGCACAAGAGGACTGATCCTGATCATCATCGTTGTATCAGGAATTTTATGGGGACTGTGGTTTATAAGCACCCAGATATCCCTTCTGAAAAGATGGAATCAGGAAATGGCCATGCAGATATCACTTTTAAACAACGACTGTGAGAAAATACTTAAAGAGCTGGAGAAAATGAAAAAAGAAAAATGAAAAAAGTATTGTTTGTTATCAACACTCTTGGAGGTGCCGGAGCAGAAAAAGCACTTCTGGAGCTGCTGAAAAGATTTTCGCCGGAGCAGTATCAGACTGATCTTTATGTACTGCTTGAACAGGGCGAACTGATCAGTCAGGTGCCGGAGTATGTAAATATCCTGAACAGAAATTATACAGCAGAATCGGTTCTTACAAGAGAGGGAAAAAAGAAACTGAATAAAAAGGTTTTCAGGCGGCTGTTTACCAGAGGAGCCTTGTTTAAAAACATTCCGTATCTGATAAAAAATACCTCAGCTATGCTGAAACAGCGGAAAATCTTTGCAGATAAGCTTTTGTGGCGTGTTATGTCAGACAGCGGAATGCGCCTGGATAAGGAGTATGATATGGCAATCGCTTATCTGGAAGGCGGTTCCACATATTTTGTCCATGACCATGTGAAGGCAAAGCAGAAGTTCACATTTTTGCATGTGGACTATTCATATGCAGGCTACAGCAGAAAACTGGATAAAAACTGCTATCTGGATTTTGACAGGGTCTTTACGGTGTCTGGTGAAGTAAAAGAAAGCTTTGAAAAAATATATCCCGAGTGTGCAGACAGAACCTTTATTTTCCACAATCTGATCGACAGGAAGGAAATCATAAGAAAAGCAGAACTTCCAGGTGGTTTTGAAGATACATATAACGGAAAAAGGATACTGACTGTAGGAAGATTAACTGTTCAGAAAGCTTATGAAACAGCTATTGACGCAATGAAACTTCTGAAAGATCAGGGCGTAAATGTGCGCTGGTATGTGTTGGGAGAAGGCGAGCTGAAAGAACAGCTTCAGCAGAAAATAGACAGTCTTGGGCTTACCGGAGATTTTATCCTGCTGGGAGCAGAGGAAAATCCCTATCCCTATTATAAGCAGTGTGATCTGTATGTGCATGCTACCCGTTTTGAAGGAAAAAGCATTGCAGTACAGGAAGCACAGGTTCTTGGCTGTGCGATCCTTGTGTCGGACTGCAGCGGAAACCGGGAACAGGTAAATGATGGAATAGACGGATCTTTGTGTCAACTGTCAGCGGAAGACATCAGCAGAAATATAAAAGAACTGCTGGAAGATGATGAGAAACGTATGCAGTACAGAAAAAATGCCTCTTGTCGGATCCCGGATAATCAGGAGGATGAAATGAAATTGTTTTGCTGTAGCAGGAATGACAGGAATGGAGCAGAGCGGAATACAAAAGTTCGATATATATAGCGTAAGAAAAGAGAAAGAAAGCCATGGGAAACAGAAAAGAAGTTTTGATTATTATTCCGGCGTACAATGAAGAAAAAACGATTGTTCCAGTGTTTGAAAAACTGGAACAGCCGGAGATCGCGCAGATCGCAGATGTACTGGTCATGAACGATGCATCTTCAGATGCAACCAATCATGTAACAAAAAAGAGAAAACATGATGTTGTGACTCATGTATTTAATCTTGGATATGGAAGTGGTCTGCAGCTTGGATATAAGTATGCAGTGCGAAAAGATTACCGTTATGTGATACAGATGGATGCAGACGGACAGCATGATGTATGCAATATTCCGAAAATCTATGAGACATTGAAGACCAGAGATGAGAACGGTGAGCTTCCGGATATTGTCCTGGGTTCGAGATTTATGGAGGGAAGCACAGATTTTCCGGTATCTCCGGCGAAAAAAATCGCATTTATGTGGTTTCGGACAATACTGAAACTGGGAACAGGCAGAAGCATTTCTGATCCGACTACAGGCCTGCAGGGGCTGAGCTGGAGAACTTTTCTTTTTTATTCCAAATATGATAACTTTGATGACAAATATCCAGACGCAAATATGCTGATGCAGATGCTGCTTCTGGGATTCAGGGTCAGGGAAATTCCGGCAGTGATGCACATGAGAACAGAAGGAGTCAGCATGCATTCCGGGCTGAAGCCGATACTCTATATGTTCCGCATGACTTTTTCCATTCTGGCAGTATGGATCAGGGAAAAAATCCTCAAGGTAGATGAAGGTAAGATACATGCTCTGGAAAAATATGATAAATAGAAAGGGCTGGGATTTCCGGCAGGCAGAACTCGCAGAGAGTCTGGATGAACCGGAAAATCCCGGCAGAGGATGGTACGGGATCTATACTTTTATGGTTGAACAGAGTATAGATCCGGGAGAACTGAGATGGAGTCTGAGACAGGGGGAGTCGCTGGCACTGGTACTGCTTGATATCCAGGCATATCGCAGTAAGCTGCTGGATGAAGATGCCCTTGGAAATATCAGGAACATTCTCAGTTTTTTTATGCAATACAAAAAGGATGTGATTCTTCGTCCTGTATATGACCGGGAAGGAAATGGACGAAGCTGCGAGCCAGATGTCTTTGAGCTGGTGCTGGAGCATATGAGACAGATCGGAGAAATATTGAAAAGTATAAAACATTCGGTGTTTATTTTTCAGGGAATGCTGATTGGCAGCTGGGGAGAGATGCACGACTCCAGATTTTTAACACCGGAATACCTGCATGAGATGTGGAGTTGCATGAGGGGGTACCTTGGAGAGGATATCTGTCTGGCTGTGCGTACGCCGTCACAGTGGAGAACCCTGAAAAGTGAAGAGGATTTTTTGCAGAAAAAATACTCCCGGCTGTCATTGTTTGACGATGGTATACTGGGATCTCTGACACATCTTGGAACATTCGGTACTATGACAAAAGAGGCGGCAGGATGGAGCGGTGCATGGACCAGAAAAGAAGAGCTGGATTTTATCAGCCGGCTTACAGAAAGCCTGCCCTGTGGCG